>Ga0247811_1000182_pt1 | contig 21757 bp, 20 predicted proteins | sample UWRJL134311R1_FD_189018 | JGI IMG/M metagenome (GOLD analysis project Ga0247811, IMG submission 189018) | Plant litter microbial communities from Arlington Agricultural Research Station in Wisconsin, United States - UWRJ-L134-311R-1 | ecosystem: Environmental > Terrestrial > Plant litter >...
GCAGGTATTAAGATACAAGGTATATTCATAATAGTATTTTTTTATAATTTATTTGATTGTGATTACTGTTCTTCTATTTTTTGATTTTCCATCAGCAGTTTCATTGCTGCTTACCGGTTCGTCTGGCCCTTTTGATTCGGTTGTAATACGCGCACCGTCAATTCCTTTTTTAGTCAAATAGTTTTTTGCAAATACGGCACGTTTCTGAGCAAGAGTTACATTTGCCTCACGATTACCAACATTATCGCTATGTCCAACAATTAAGACTGATGCATCTTTAATATGATCCATATATTTAGCAATATCGGTTACTTTTTGTGCTTCAATAGTACTTAATTGATTGCTGGTTTTATTGGTGTTGAAATACAATACCAAAGGATCAGCATTGATTTTATCTTTCAAAACACTCCATTCATCATTTGCCGCTGCAGTTGTGTCTAAAGTCTCAAATTTGTACGCTGCAGGTCCAAATAGGGTATCTAAAGTCGTTTTCCACTGATCATCAATTTCTCCCTTTAGATCAAACTGACCAGCATTCAACCCCTTAGAAACAAAATAATTCTTAATATCATTTGCTCTCGCGAAACCCAGATTTTCAAACGTTGTTGTGTTTTTTTCGTCAGAAGCTGCATAACCCGTAATGGTAATTATTTGTTTTGGATTTGTTGCTAAAAACGCTTTTAGTTTTTCTATTCCAATCGTTACAGAATCACTAACAGGTAATAAAAGAGTACTGTTATTTTTAAGGAATTTTAAATTTTCATTTGTTTGAAATTCCATTCCGGATCCGCTAAGAGAAAATGGAACAGCGTATTTTTCCTGTGTTGCGGCCGCCGGTTCTTTTCTAGCTTCATCTGTAGGTGTATTCATACAGCAATTGCAGCAAAATTTCAGATACAGAAAAGTACCCAAAATGATAGTTACTGCAATACCAAGTACATAAAGAATTTTTTTTGACATAGATTATAAGTTTAAATTTTATATCAAATTTAATTAAATACTATGTATAGCTCTGTATATCAATAAGTTATTTTTATGACAGAATAAGACTTTTTATTATTAAACGAAATAATTTTATTATATGATAAAAGCTTGGAGCTCAGATAAGCAGCTTCTTTTGACGAAAATGAGTACCTTGCATAAAAATTAATTTACATTTAAAAATGGTTGAAATTGAAAGAAAGTTTCTTGTAAAATCAGATGATTTTAAAGAACAGGCTTTTACTCAAAATAAAATTGCTCAAGGCTATTTAAGTTCCATTCCTGAAAGAACAGTCCGCGTTAGAATTAAAGGCGAAAGGGGATTTCTTACTATTAAAGGAATTGGTCATCACGGCGGTATGTCGAGATTTGAATGGGAAAATGAGATTCCGCTTGATGAAGCACTTGAATTACTTAAATTATGCGAAAAAGGGAAAATTGAAAAAACACGTTTCGAAATAAAATCAGGAAATCATATTTTTGAAGTAGACGAATTCTATGGCGAAAATGAAGGCCTGGTAATGGCCGAAATTGAACTGAAATCGGAAAATGATAACTTTGAAAAACCAGATTGGCTAGGAGAAGAAGTAACAAATGATAACAGGTATTACAACGCCTATTTGAGTAAAAATCCGTTTAAAGACTGGGGGAAAGAATAGATTATGGCAGCACAATATGATTTGATCATTGTTGGAGGCGGACCCATTGGGCTCGCTTGTGCAATTGAAGCTCAAAAGAAAAACTTACGTTATTTAATTATTGAAAAAGGAGCAATCGTTAATAGTATTTTCAATTATCCTTTATATATGACTTTTTTTTCTACAGCAGAAAGACTTGAAATTGGTGATATCCCATTTAATTGTCTGGCTCCAAAACCAGGCCGTCAGGAAGCTTTAGAATATTATCGTAACATTCATCGTTATTTCAACTTTGCAATTCATTTGTTTGAAAAGGTAAGTCAGGTTCAAAAACAGGACAATAACCTCTTTAAAATAACAACAAACAAAGCTTTCTACGAAGCCAAAAATGTTATTATTGCTACTGGATTTTATGATATTCCGATAGAAATGAATGTAAAAGGCGAGGAATTAAATAAGGTGCGGCACTATTATAAAGAAGCGCACGAATATGCTTTTAGAAATATCGTAGTTATCGGCGCCAATAATTCGTCTGTAGATGCCGCTTTAGAATGCTGGCGAAAAGGTGCGAATGTAACGATGATCATTCGTAAAAACGAAATTAATAATCGCGTCAAGTATTGGGTAAAACCCGATATTGAAAACCGAATCGCCGAAGGAAGCATACAAGCTTATTTTGAATCTAATATTACTGAAATACGCGAAAATGAAGTTGAAATTGAAACGCCATCCGGAAAAGTTATAATTGAAAATGACTTTGTTTTGGCTTTGACAGGTTACAAACCTAATTTAACTTTTCTGGAGAAAATGGGCATTCAGCTTTCGGATGACGATTTGAAAACGCCAGCATATCATCCAGAAACAATGGAAACAAATGTTGACGGTTTGTTTTTAGCCGGCGTGGTTTGCGGCGGTATGCAGACTCATAAATGGTTTATAGAAAACTCACGGATTCACGCCAATATGATTGTCGATTATATAACTTCAAAATAATATTTGCCACGAATTCACCAACTAAACCTTTTGGATATTATTGGTGAATTCGCGGCAAATAAAATTAAGAACTGCAAGAAAGCATAGAACACCCTACTTTAGAACGTGCCCAATCTGGTCGTTTTGCAAACCATTTTTCAGATTCAGGCTGTTCATCATATGGTTTTTGCAAAAGTAAATACAACTCATTTATTAAAGAATAGTCATCTTTATCAGCTAAATCAATTGCTAATTGTGCCATGTAATTTCTAAGGACATATTTTGGATTAACTTTATTCATTGCTGCCGCTCGATTTTCATCGGACAAATCTTCCGTATTTAATCGTTCTAAGTAAGAAGAAAACCATTTCGTCCATTCGTCTAAACTATTTCCCGAAATTTCCTCAGGAATATAAAAAGCATCTTGAATGTTATTTATTGCTTTTTCAACAGAATCAGATTTTGAAATAGTACTAAAATTTCTAAAAAAGATCGTCATATCCGTTTCAGATAATTGGAGATTACTTTCTAAATCACTTATAAGCTTATCATCACCTTCACTAGAAGTAAACAGACCTAATTTGCTTAGCATCATTTTTTTATAATCTGAATTAAAATCAGTAATAAACGATGCCAGAATTTCTTCTAAAGGAGCAGCTTCATTAATTAAAGGAAAAAGAGCGTTGGCCAATTGATACAAATTCCATTGTGCCACCTGCGGTTGATTTCCAAAACGGTATCTTCTGTTTTGGCTGTCTGTCGTATTCGGCGTCCAATTCGGGTCATAATTTTCTAACCAGCCATAAGGCCCGTAATCAATTGTAATTCCGTGAATCGACATATTATCCGTATTCATAACACCATGAACAAATCCCACACGCTGCCAATGTAAAATCATTTCTAGGGTGCTAGCTGCAACGGTTTTAAAAAACTGTAAATATTGCTCTTTTGGTTCCCCCTTAATTTCAGGAAAATAATGCTTGATGTTATAGTCAACAAACTCTTTCAGGTTTTTGAGCTCGTTTCTTGCCGTTAGCATTTCAAAACTTCCAAAACGAATAAATGACGGTGCCACACGGCAGACAACAGCGCCTTTTTCGTATGCCGGATTTCCGTTGTACAGAATGTCTCGCAGCACTTCATCACCAGATAACATCAGTGACAGCGATCGGGTAGTAGGTACTCCCAGATAATGCATGGCCTCAGCACATAAATATTCCCTTACTGATGATCGCAAAACGGCTAAACCATCAGCAGTTCTGGAGTATGGCGTTTTTCCGGCTCCCTTTAATTGCAGGGTAAAAAACTGATTATTATTTTCGACTTCTGTTAAATTAATTGCACGTCCATCTCCCAATTGCCCAGCCCAGTTTCCAAATTGATGTCCGGCATAACACATGGCATACGGACGAGTTTCAGAAAGTATTTCTTTTCCTGAAAATGCATTCAAAAACGTTTCAGAATGAATTTCATCAGCAGCAATACCAATTAGTGCCGCGACTTCTTCAGACGCATGAATTAACCTTGGATTAGAAGGTTTTGTTGGATTTACATATGAAAATAAGGCATTTTTTATCTGACGAATTTCATTAGTTTCATCTGGATCTGCAGGTAGTTCAGCAGTAAATCGATTATTTATTTTTAAATTTTTCATTAGCAAGATTGTTTTTTTTTTGCCATAGCTTAAAAATGATTAAAAAGATTCTAATGGTTTACATCCTATACCAAAATCGATTATAAAAATCATTTCATCTGTGGCAGCACATTTTTAAGCAGTTAATTTATCTGCGTACATTTTTTTTAGTTTTTGTACTTTCGGATCAATTACGATTTGGCAGTATCGTGCCTCCTGATTGTTGTTATAATAGTTTTGATGATCTTCTTCTGCATTATAAAATACTTCAAAAGCAGCTAATTCAGTCACAACCGGATCATCGTAAAAAGCTTTTACTTCGTCAAAAACTTGTTCTGCAATTTTCTTTTGTTCTTCATTATGGTATAAAATGACAGAACGATATTGAGTTCCCACATCAGCTCCTTGTCGATTAAGCGTCGTAGGATCATGGCTGGTCATAAATATAAAGAGTAGATCGTGATATGAAATTATGTCAGGATTGAATGTTACTTGTATAACTTCTGCGTGTCCGGTTCTGCCAGTACACACTTCACGATAGGGAGGATTCTTGATAAAACCTCCTGAATATCCTGATTTTAAAGATTCTACGCCTTTTAATCGCTGTATTACAGCTTCAATACACCAAAAACAGCCGCCACCAAAAGTAGCTGATTGCAAATTTTCCATAGAAAAGTATTGTTTAAGTTTTTAATGCCCTATTAATTCGATAGGTTATTATGATAAATTATTAAAAAAATGAGTATTTAATTAAATATCCTAATCAGTTATTGAATTTTAGAAGTTTACAATTGATAAATTCGCAATTTTATAAAAAAGAAATTATCTTTGCAACCAAACAAAGGAACACTAATGAATAGCAAAAATAGTACCATCACTTTAGAAGCCTATTTTCAGGATTTTAGAAAAAATATTGTGGGTGTTGACCAGGATTTTAGGTCTCCGTACGGCAAAAAAAAGATTGTTTATACTGACTGGACTGCCAGCGGCAGATTATACCGCCCTATTGAAGAGAAACTTCTGAATGAATTCGGACCTTTTGTTGCTAATACTCATACGGAAACGACTGTGTCAGGTACTGCCATGACAAAGGCTTATCATCATGCCAGAAACATTATCAAGCGTCACACCAATGCCAATACTGATGATGTACTGATAACTGACGGAACCGGAATGACAGGCGTTGTAAATAAATTTCAGCGTATTCTGGGTTTGAAAATTCCGGAGAACCTGAAAGATTTTATCACTGTTCCAGCTGAAAAAAAACCCATTGTTTTTATTTCCCATATGGAGCATCATTCGAATCAAACGTCTTGGCTGGAGACTATTGCCGATGTTGAGATTATTCCGTCATGCGAAAAGGGACTTTTTAGTTTAGATAATTTAGAAATTTTATTAGAAAAATACACGGACAGAACAATTAAAATTGCTTCAATTACATCTTGCTCCAATGTTACGGGTTTAAAAACATCTTTTCATGAAGCAGCAAAATTAATGCATCAATATAATGGAGTGTGTTTTGTCGATTTTGCCTGTTCAGGTCCTTATGTTGAAATTGACATGCATCCTGCTGATCCGGAAAGTTACTTAGATGCCATTTTCTTTTCTCCTCATAAATTTTTAGGAGGACCGGGCACTTCCGGCGTTTTAATTTTTAATAAAAAATTATACAACAATATGATTCCGGATTGTCCTGGTGGCGGCACTGTAAGCTGGACAAATCCGTGGGGAGAACATAAATATATTGAGAATATTGAAGATCGTGAAGATGGCGGTACTCCCGGTTTTCTTCAGGTTATTAAAACAGCTTTGGCCATTGAGCTAAAGGAAGAAATGGGAATTGAAAACATTTTGCAGCGCGAGCACGAAATTGTTGATTATGTTTTTGATGCTCTGGATCCTGTTGAAAATATTAAAATTTTAGCGGGACAGCATAAAAACCGCCTGGGTGTAGTTTCTTTTTTTATTGATGATCTTCATTTTAATTTAGGAGTGAAATTATTAAACGATAAATTCGGAATTCAAACCAGGGGAGGCTGCAGCTGCGCGGGAACGTATGGTCATTTTTTATTGCACGTAGATCAGGAAACTTCGAATAAATTGGTTGATGAGATTACAATTGGCGATTTGATCAAGAAACCGGGATGGATCAGAATGTCGATTCACCCCACGACGACTGATACAGAAATTGCTTTTGTTTGTGACAGTATTAAAGATTTAGCTGAAAATCATAAAACCTGGGCTTTAGACTATTCTTATAATAAAAACACGAATGAATTTATTCATAAAAACGCAAATTCTTTTGAGGATGAATTAGTTGCAGGTTGGTTTAAATCTTAATTTATTTTAGGATTATGCTTTTTATCAAAGTTAAAATGAACCGCAAAGTTCGCTAAGATTTCCACGGAGATCGCTAATTTTTACCGAATGTTAATCATAAAATTATTTGAAGCGCGCTAAGTGACTTATAACCCGACAGTTTTTTGTAACCTATCGGGTTTTTCGTTTTTGTAAAGTGTGTTTAGTTTTATGTCTTATTGAAATCATGAGAGTTCTTGTCTAGCCCCGATAGAGCCGATATCCTTTGAGAGGAACGAACAAAGATAAAGGCGAAAGCGGGACTTTTGGTCTTGAAAAAAACGGATATTTTCTGCTTCTTAAAATTATAAATTACATAATTAAACGGACACCGCCTAAATCTGAAACACGATATGAAAACTTATTTCCGGGCGAACCTATGAACATAAAGTTTTTTGGGATATTCCATTTTTTAGAAAGTTCATCAATAATTTCAGGTCCAAAAATGCCTCTAATTTCAAGATATTCGATATCTATTTTGTCATAAGCGCGATCTAAAACTTCTAGATCTTTTATCAACGATTCGTTAATTTCGTCGTTATTTTTTACGTAAACAATTTTTAGTTTTTTGGTGGTTTCATTGCCTTCTACGTATTGTAAAACTTTATTTAAAATGGCAATATTATCACCTTTTGTAAAAAAAACGAATTCCTGCGAATTAATTTCTGTACTTAAATGACGCAGATAGCGGTTGCTTAGAATTACCATTTTCCGCAGCGGCTGGTAAAAATATTCCAATACTTCGATTAATAACCGAATGAGGATAACACGGTTGAGCATGATCCCGATAAAAAGTAAGGATGGAACCATGTATTTTAGAAAAGTATAAAATGCGTTGAGATTTAATCTCATGTTTCCGATGAATGCGGCGACGATAAATGAAATAGCAATGACAACTGCAATACCGCGTGCCCGTTCCGGTCTTGGTAATTTTCGCCTTTTGAATTTGAGTAATAAATTTCCGACTCCGAATAATGCCATTACCGCCAAAAATGAAAAGGTGTATACACCGGCCAAAGATTCTAAATGACCGCTGGTTGCAAAAAGGACTGAAATACATAATATTAAAAAACTAATTACGATTCGATAATGAGAACCTCTTGCATTTTGCTTAAGAAAATAATTAGGAAGAATACGGTCTAATGTCATTCGGTTTAACAATCCGGAAACACCTACAAATGAAGTTAATACCGCGCCGCATAAAACGAGAACGGCATCTATAGAAATTAACCAGGCGAGCCACGATCCGCCAGTAGTCTGTCCTAAATGTGCCAATAAGGATTCTTTATTGGCGCCGACTTCGGCTAACGGAATTATACTGATTAATAGTATGGCAATTACGGGATTAAAGAAACTGACAATTGCCCACATATTTCGCAGAGTTTTAGGAAAAACGCCTTGTTGCTGCTCTTCGACAAAATTGGCTGAACTTTCAAAACCAGATATTCCGAGCATTGCGGCAGAAAATCCCAAAAAAAGAGCTGTTTTTATATTTCCATACGCAATTGGAGTTTCCCAATTGAGATGAAAAGTTTCTAAACCATTACTGCAAACAAACCAAAGAGAAGCTAAAACGAGCAAACTTAAAGTGGCTAAATGGGTTATAAAAATGATTACTGCCACAAATGCCGATTCGCCGATTCCTAAAATAGCTAGTCCGGTAAATAAAATTAAGACGACAACTGTTGCAATCGTTACGTTTAAACTTTCGAAAATTCCGTGTAAATAATGCATGCCTTCAGAGGCTGAAATTACAGCTGTTGCCATATACGACAAAACGGTTAATGTCGCGGCCAAAGAAGCCAATCGTTTGGTTGATGTATTTAGTAAAACATTGTAAGCACCTCCATTTAAAGGAATTGCACCAACAACTTCTCCGTAAATTTTTCTAAATAAAAATAAAACAACGGCAACAATTAAAAGGGAAATCCAGGCAAATTGGCCTGCATATAAAATAGTCAATGCTGAAACATATAAGCAGGATGAGCTTATATCGTTGCCGCAAATTGCTGTTGCTTGTAATTGATTTAATTTTTTGTGTAAAAGTTTTTTCATAGTCATTCCAAGATTACAACACAATTAATCCAGCAATAAAAAAGTAATTTTGAATCTTATTTAGATTCCTGAAATTTTTTAAGTGACAATAGGGCTTGTTCCTGAATTTTTTTGTGAAAAAATCCTGTCCAGCCTAGTAAATAACCTGTAGTTCCAAAAGCTTGTTTCGACCATTTCCAGACATCAAAACTGTCTGTATGTTTTATAATTAATCCATCCTGAAATATAAATTCGGCTGCGATTTTATTAATTACTTTTCGATTGGTTTTACTAAAATTATAAGTGGCCTGCCATCTTGCGGCACCTGAAAACTCATCTGCTTTAACATCTGAAAATTCAATTTTAATATTGCCTTTACTTTTTAAAATGAGCATTTTCCACATGTCAGCAACCTGTTCTTCTTTTAGTAAACCAAAGGCCGGATCTATAAAATGAACTTTTGGATGATAACATTCTGACATTGTTTTGGCATCGGCATTAGCAAAAGCGGTGTAGAATTTTGTAATTAAGGCTTCGTTAGAATTCATGTGGTGGAGATTAGAATATAAATATAAGATTTATTTTATTAAACATTTTATTTACAAAACACTAATTTCTTTTGCAGTATCATATGTTTTCTTTGATTTATCGTAAGCTGTGGAAAAATAATCTGTTTTATTGAAAGCAGTAAAATATCCGGTCTGGTTTCCGAAAGTTTTAGAACCTCCTGTAATAATAAATCGAATGGCATGAATATCATTCTTTTTCAATTTTATAAATTCAGCCGGAGTAAAGTAATAATAAGATGTCGTTTTTCCGTCAGCGCTTTCGTTACTGTTTTTGTCTGTGCAGGCAATGACATCGCCGTTGGCCAAATCTACATAAACGCCGCCAGAAATTCTGACTTTATCATTTACTGCTGCAATAGTTAATTTTAAAACACCTCCTTTATCTGTTTTTGCAATCTGGATATTTGTTTCGCCGGTTAAAGCATATTTCTCACAAATGAAAATGTAATTTTGCGTGGCAGGAAAAGCTTTGGAACCTTTTACGCTCATTGTTTCCTGCGCATTTGCAAACATTGAAATTAACAGTAATAAAAGCAGCGGCATTTTTAAATTCATAATTTTACTTTATTGTTCATTTAATTTAGAATCGAATTTTTCATCCCAATCCATAGATTTTATTGCAGAAATCAAATTATCTTCATTTACAAAAACACGAAGCTCTTTATTAGCAACTTTTTTTGTGTACAAAGCATGATAACGATAAATTACCTCTTGCCTGGTTCTGTAAACGCCGTCTAATTTCAAATCAATAAAACTTCCATAATATTGCCTAAATCTGGTGCAGGTTTTAGTCAATCTTTCCTCAGTTGTATTTTCCCTTACAGACTGGGTAACTTCGGTTTCATTAAAAGGTTTAAATTTCGATGTATTGCAAGTTTCCAAAACTCTTTTTCCTAAATCATAAGCTTTTTGCTGCTGATTAGAATTGATTTCGGCACTAGAAACTTTTTTAATTTTTAAGTCTTCAGTATCTCTGCTGACGGTTTTCGATTTACAACCCGCTAGCAGCAACAAACATATAATCAATCCCGCTTTCTTCATAATCATTTAAGTTATTTTTAATAATAAATTTGGGTCGGGACAATTTTCGATATAAAAGTTCAGGTCATTTGTGTTGCAGACTCCCGGATAATCTCCCCAGTATTCTCCCAAATTTTTAATAATTTGAAAGTGTACATGCGGTGCATAATCTCCATTTACGGCTGCATTTCCCAGAGATGCAAATTTCTGACCTTTCTTAAACAGCGTCCCAACGCTAAGGTTTTCTATACTTTCTAACGATAAATGTCCGTATAAAGTATAAAAAATTTCATTTTCAACTTCGTGTTCTAATATAATAGTAGGGCCATAATCTCCAAGGCCCAGATTGTTTTTAAAGCTGTGTACTTTTCCGTCAAGCGGAGCAAGTACGGGCGTTCCTACTTTTGTCCATAAGTCGAGACCAATATGTATATTACGTTCTGGTCTCGAATCGTTTTTAAAAATACTGCTTCGTTTGTACAAGGAACGACCTTCAATATAACCGCCAAAAGCTACTTCGGCATTGTTTCTTTCTATATAACCAAAAATAAAATTCTCAAATTCAACAGCACTTTCCGGTTTACTGTCAACTAATTCCTGATTGGTGATGGATAAATCCAATGGAATGTATTTTGAAAAATCAATATTTGAATCAATCACTTTGGTAGGCGGCAAAGATTTTAAGATAGAGGCAAGGGGTTTCATAAATTTTAAATTTAGGCTACTTTTTCAATTATTATTAATTCGTTATGATCTTCAATGCGGGGCAGCATTTTCGAAGTAAATAACTTTGGGTTTATTTCAGAAATATATTTTCGGTTTCGAACATTGTGGGCTTCGTCCAGAATCATGGTATTAAACAGAACAAAACCCTGATCTTTTAAAAGTGAACATACCCTTTCGCTAAAAAAGCGCTCGAACAAAAAATTGGGCATATTAATATCTTCAAAAATATCAATTATAATTAAATTATACTGCTCTTTAGTTTTCAAAACAAATTCAAAAGCATCGTCAATAATAAGTTCCAGCTGTTTTATCTGATTAAGATTAAAATATTCGTTGGCAATCTGAATGATCTCCGGATCAATTTCGACTCCCGTAATTTTACCTTTATATCCAATTTCATCCACCAATGTCTTTATAACACTGCCGCCAGCAACACCAAGCAGCAAAATATGCTCCATATTTAAAATAGAGCTGTATCCAATATTCCTGAGGCCGTATCGCAATATGCGCTGCAAACTTCCATAAGAATAATTGGTGTTTTCAGAATCTAGTACCAACTCTCCATTTGCCCAGGTAACTTCGATTACTTTGCTTCTGGCCGATTTTTTTTTAAAGATTTTTATAGGAATAAAATAACTGAATAATTTTGGAATCATTTTGTAATGCTTTTACTCAAATTTACATTTAAATCTTTTATTTTGCACCAAATAATACATTTTAATGAAAAAACAATTATATAAATTCATATTTTTTAAGCTAATGGGCTGGAAAATAGTAGGAATTGAAAATGCTGAAGTGAAAAAATGTGTGATGATGGTAATGCCGCATACAAGTAATCATGATTTTTATCTGGGAATTTTTACGCGTGGCATCTCTGGATTAGAGATGAATTGGGTTGGAAAGAAAGAATTATTCAAATTTCCGTTCGGGTATTATTTCAGAAGTGTGGGCGGTGAACCTTTAGATCGCTCTGGCGGATTGAATAAGGTAGATTCTATTGCGGCTATTTTTGATCGTAAAGAAGTTTTTCGTCTGGCAGTTGCGCCTGAAGGAACGCGTAAAGAAGTAACAGAAATTAGAAGCGGATTTTATTATATCGCCCTTAAGGCAAATGTGCCTATTATTCCGGTTGCATTTGACTGGGGTAAAAAAGAAGTGAATCTGGGAAAAGCATTTTTTCCGACCGGAGATTACGAAGCTGATTTATTAGTTTTGAAAAAACACTATGATGGTGTTTTAGGCAAACTTCCTGAAAAAGGATTTCAACTTTAAATTTTCGACCTTAAGTATGATTCGTGAGAATCGCTTAAATGAAAAATAATTTTAAAATTTTTAAAATACGCGAAAAATTAAAATTACGGAACATATACCTTAAACGTTCCGTTTTTATAAAAAAACACAATTTTGTCAATTTCATTTTCATTAAAACCCAAATTTGAATTTTTAGGTTCTTGAAAATTTCCTATTGATGTCTTTTCTTGTTCCTTATGATGAACGGATGAAAATAAATCTCCAGCCTCAAAATTTTCATTTGATGAAATAGGAGAGACGTCTTTTTGAATTTCGGCAACAGTATTTATTTTCGAAACTTTTTCTTCGTCATTATTTTTAGGAAAACTTCCTTTGCCATTTAAGATCCAATACAAATCTACATCGGGAAATACTTCCATAATTTTCATCACAAAATCTAAGCTTGGTTTGTTTCTTCCTGAAAGCAGGTGAGACATGCTGGAACGCTGCACACCAATTCTGTCAGCAAAAGTAGAGGCATTTAAACTATAATAATCAAGTATAATTTCCAGCCTTTTTACAAAATCATCGATGTTTACCATTGTAAATTATTGTTTTGAAATTGATTGTTTACAAATGTAATTAAAAGAATCCAGTAAAGCAATTTTACAGATGTAAATCGTTACTTTGGTTTCTAATACATAGATTAATCACTTTAAATAAAGATAGATAAATCATTGAAATACAAGTTATTTAATATTAAAATTAAAAGTAGTAACAATTGTCAACAGATTTGAATTAAAAGCGACATTTAATGATCCAATATCTGTTTACAATTATAAATTATCTGTTTTTTTAATTGTTTACAATTGTAAAAATAAAGATGTTTACTTTTGTAAACTAATCAAAAGACAATGAATTTAGAAGAATTATTCAACCAATACAAGGAGCAATCTATAGAAGGCCGTTACTTAACTTTAGATCACATTCAGTCTTTATTAGACAGATTAAATACTAATAACCAAGTTAAAATTATTGGAAAATCGGTTTTAGGCGAACCTATATATAGTTATGAAATTGGTACTGGTGCTACACGTATTTATCTGTGGTCTCAAATGCATGGAAACGAGAGCACTACCACAAAAGCACTTTTTGACTTTATAAACGTCTTAAACAGCGGTTCTGATTTTGCTGTTAAAATGCTCAAAACATTTACTTTTTACGCTATTCCTATATTAAATCCGGATGGCGCAAGACTTTATACACGTGAAAATGCCAACAAAGTAGACTTAAATCGAGATTCTCAAAACCTGACACAGCCTGAAAGCAATGTTCTTAGAAATGTTTTTGAAGAATTTAAACCTCATTTTTGCTTTAACCTGCACGATCAGCGCACTATTTTCGGCGCCGGGGCAACGGGCAAACCGGCAACTGTTTCATTTTTAGCTCCTTCTTATAATGAAGAACGAGAAGTGAATGAAAACAGATTAAAAGCAATTAATTTGATTGCAGGCATCAATGACGAATTGCAAAAATACATTCCTGGTCAGGTGGGGCGTTTTGATGATTCGTTTAATATCAATTGTATAGGTGATACTTTCCAATTTCTGGGAGTACCTACTATTTTATTTGAAGCAGGCCATTTTGCTGCTGATTATGACAGGGAAATCACCCGAAAGTTCCTATTTTTCTCATTAATTTTAAGCTTCGAACTCATTTGCGAAAACGATTTAGTTAATAACAGAATTAATGATTATTTGAATATTTCACAAAATAAAGTGGTTTTTTATGATTTTATGTATAAAAATATCAAAATAAATTATGATGGTATCGAAATTATTACGAATTTTGTCGCACAATACAAAGAAGAATTGATTGAAAATAAGATTCATTTTAACGCTTACATAGTTGAAGCGGGCGAATTGGAAAATTATTTTGGACATTACGAATATGATGCTGAAGGAGCAGTTTATTCCGATGACTTTAGTAATTTTCCGAAATCAAATCAAAAAGCAGATTTTTATTTAAATAAAAATGTTAAATTTGTTAACGGATTGATAAAAAGTTAATTTTTATGTGAATTTGTTGTTTTTTATATATATTTTTATACTTTGTAATAGCAATTAGTAATATTAATTAAAGAATTATGAGTAAATTTCGTTTAGATGAAGTAGATCACCAGATTTTAGATATGTTAATAGACAATACGAGAGTTCCGTTTACTGACATTGCAAAAAAACTATTGATATCTGCTGGAACAGTACATGTTAGAGTAAAAAAAATGGAGGATGCCGGTATAATAATGGGGTCTTCATTAGCCTTAGATTACGATAAATTAGGATATTCATTTATTGCTTACGTTGGTGTATTTCTTAATAATACGTCTCAAACTAAATTTGTATTAGAGCGAATCAATCAAATTCCTTTCGTAACAGTTGCATCTGTAACGACTGGTAAATTCAATATTTTTTGCAAGATTAGAGCAAAAGATACTAAGCATGCAAAAGAAGTTATTTTCATGATCGATGATATCGATGGTGTTTATAGAACAGAAACTATGATTTCATTAGAGGAAAGCATTAACGATAAGAAGCGTTTGATGCATACTATTTTTAAAAATATGTAATATTTTCTTGAATGCTATATTAAAATATAACCTCAAGTTTATTCTTGGGGTTTTTTTATGACTAATTAACCAACCAACTACGACAATATTATGTATACGTTGCCAAAAATAGAACGTTTTAATCAAGATGTTCTTTCAAAATACCACATTTATAATAGTGTTTTTATAACCCTGCCTTTTGATTCGATCGATAATACAGGAGTTTTACTGCCATTGTTTACTGAAACATGCGAAACTGGATTTAAAAAACAAGAAACACCAAAAGAGATTTTTGATTTCTTTTCTAATAAATATTTAAATCACGCTTCTGAAACAGAGAAAATCGACCTTATGTTTCGATTTATTCAATATATAGAACGTCAGATTGTATTGTTTGATGCCATTGAAGATGCTGCTTTTCCTGAAGTAAATAACATGGAAGGACGCGGTTCTTTACGTGATATTAAAGAGAAATCAGATGCAAAAGAAAAAGACGAGGAGTTGATCGAATTTTTAGAAAACTTCAACGTACGTACGGTTTTAACAGCGCATCCGACACAATTTTATCCTGGTCCTGTATTAGGAATTATAAATGATTTGACCGAAGCGATTCGTTTGAATGATTTATTAAAAATCAAACAGCTTTTAGCGCAGTTAGGAAAAACACCTTTTATCCAGAACGAAAAACCAAATCCTTATGATGAAGCGGTATCATTGATCTGGTATTTAGAAAATGTATTTTATGCAACTTCCGGAGAAATTGTTCATTATTTGCAAAAAAATATTCTTGGCGGAAGTGCTATTCAAAATCAATTAATAAAACTCGGATTTTGGCCGGGAGGAGATCGTGATGGAAATCCTTTTGTTACCACTGAGATTACTTTAAAAGTTGCTGAACGTTTACGTACTTCAATTCTAAAGTGTTATTATGTTGAAATGAGAAATTTAAAAAGAAAGCTAACTTTCTCAGGTGTAGACACTTTAGTGTCAGAACTTGAACATAAACTTTATCGTTCTGTTTTTTATTCGAAAGGTGAAATTTACATTACGCTTGACGAATTATTATCGCAATTGAATAAGATCCGCACCATAATTATCGAAAAACACCAGTCCCTTTACTTAGATGAACTGGAAGCATTTTTGGTAAAAATTAATTTATTCGGATTCCATTTTGCAACTTTAGACATCCGTCAAAACAGTAAAATTCATAATGCGGTATTTAAGGATGTAGTGAATTATTATTTAAATTCTAACTCTTCAATATTTCCTGAGAATTATTTTGAATTATCAGAAGCTGAAAAATTAATTGTTTTATCTAAAGTTAAGGGAGAATTGAATCCAAATGACTTTAATGATGAAATTACAAAATCTACTTTAGAATCTGTTCAGGCTATTAAAAGCATCCAGAAAGCAAATGGTGAATTTGGAGCAAATCGTTATATTATTAGTAATAACGAAAGCGCTCTGAATGTAATGGAAACATTCGCAATGATTCGTTTGAACAATTGGGAAAACCCAACTGTTGATATTATTCCGCTTTTTGAATCAGTTGATGATTTGCAAAACGCCCATGAAATCATGGAGCAATTGTATACAAATCCTGAATATTCTAAGCACTTACAAGCGAGAGGTAACAAACAAACCATTATGCTGGGTTTCTCTGACGGAACAAAAGATGGCGGTTACCTAATGGCCAACTGGAGTATTTATCAGGCGAAAATTGCGTTGACTGAAATTTCAAGAAAGTACGGTATTAAAGCGATTTTCTTTGACGGACGTGGCGGACCTCCAGCTCGTGGCGGCGGAAAAACACATAAATTTTACGCTTCTTTAGGGCCAAAAATTGAAAACAACGAAATCCAAATTACAGTTCAGGGACAAACGATTAGTTCAAATTTCGGAACTTTAGATTCGTGCCGTTACAATATCGAAAACTTATTAAGCGCCGGAGTAACCAATCAGGTTTTTAGTAAAGGAAAAAACGAATTAACATCTGAAGAAACTCAGATTTTAACTCAATTGGCCGGTTTAGGATATGATAAATATTTAAGTTTTAAAAATCATCCAAAATTCATTCCTTATTTAGAGAAAATGAGTACGCTGAAATATTATTCTAAAACTAATATTGGAAGCCGTCCTTCAAAAAGAAGCAAATCAGAATCATTAGATTTTGCTGATTTAAGAGCGATTCCTTTCGTAGGGTCTTGGAGTCAGCTGAAACAGAATGTACCTGGTTTTTTTGGAGTAGGAACGGCTTTGAAATATTTTGAAGAAAACGGGCAATGGGACAAAATACAAGATTTGTATCACAACTCTTTGTTCTTTAAAACACTTTTAGAAAACAGTATGATGTCATTGGCAAAATCATTTTTACCATTAACAGCTTACATGAGAAAAGATCCTGAATTTGGAGAATTCTGGCAGATTATCTATGATGAATTTTCAGAAACAAAACGACTTTTACTAAAAATCGCTGGGCATAAAACATTAATGGAAAACTATCCGGATGGTATAGCTTCTATTCAAATAAGAGAACGTATTGTACTGCCATTGTTAACTATACAACAATATGCTTTATTAAAAATTAACGAATTGAATAAAGAAAATAGTGGTAACGAAGAACTGATTAAAGTATACGAAAAAATCGTAACCAGATCTCTTTTCGGAAATACAAATGCAAGTAGAAACTCGGCTTAAACTGAATTTTAAACTTTAATTTTAGAAGAAATGAATACAAGTCAGTTATTAGAAAACGAATATTCTGGTTATTTTGGAACTTATATACAAGAAGTTGGAGACGGAAAATTATTTGAAGAATTAGAAATCTCACTGCATGATTTTATCCGCTTTGTTCAAAATATTCCGATGGATAAATTTGATTATCGTTATGCAGCAGGCAAGTGGACAATTAAAGATATTATCCAGCATATCATGGATTCTGAGCGTATTTTTGTATATCGCGCTTTACGATTCTCAAGAAATGATCAAACACCTTTGCCGAGTTTTGAAGAAGATGATTATGCCCATAATACCAATGCAAACGGCAGAAGTATTCAGGATTTGCTAACAGAGTTTTCTGCGCTAAGGCATTCAACTTTATTATTTTATAAAAGTTTATCTGAAGAACAGCTTAAAAGAATCGGAATTGCTTCGGGAAATCAAATTTCGGTCAGAGCTTTAGGTTTTGTCCTGATCGGACACCAAAAACATCATCAAAAAGTTTTTGAAGAAAGATATTTGTAGCAACTTATAATAAACAAAAAAAATCCTGTGAACTTCGTTTCGCAGGATTTTTTTGTTTTATGATAATGTATAAAAAAATTACTTATTTCTTTCGACGACAGCCAGGCCAAACCTAATTTTATCATAAGGCATTTTTTCTTCAAAATAATCATAATAAGGTCTTAAAGCTGTTGGATATTCCAGTTCTACTTGCGCTTTATGAAGTAACTTAATTTCTTCTTCACTAACAAACTGACTTACATCTAAATCATATCCGTCAATATACAACTTTGCCAAATGAGAAATGATGGTGGTTTGCCCGAGATTTCGTTTTGCCGCAATTTCTTCTATCGTATTACTACTTTCAAAAAGCTCTAATGTTTTCTTATAAGTGTTATCTTCTTTTTTCGCTTTCGCTTTTGTTTTTTTTGCATTTTCAAAATAAACAATGGCGTCTATAAATTCCTGACCGTATTTTTCGAGTTTTGCTTTACCAACACCATCTATAGCAAGAAATTCTTCATCACTCATTGGCCGCAAAACTTCCATTTGCCTTAAAGCGGCGTCGCTAAAAATAACATAGGCCGGAACTTCTTCATCTTTAGAAATTTCGTAACGTAATTTTCGAAGTATTTCAAACAGCGTAATTTTAGTCGTTTTGGCTTTTGCCTCTTTTATTTCGTTTTTGTCAATTACTTTTTTAACGACTGTTGTTAGTTTTACTTTTTCCCCTTCAAACAAAACTTTTCTTGCAAAAGGAGTGAGTAATATTTTATTATGCTGATGAAAGGCAATTTCTAAATATCCTAAGTTTATCAGCTGAATAAGATATTGATTCCAATCGTACCAGGAAATGTCAGCGCCGATTCCGTACGTTTTTAGCGTCTGGTAATTTTTTTCGTAGATATACGCATTTCTCGAGCCTCTTAAAAAATCAACTATTACTGCCAAAGGTTCTGACTGCTGCAAACGACTGACTGCCGACAATGCTTTTTGTGCTAAAATAGTTCCATCAAAAAATATGGGTGGTTTTTTGCAAATATCACAATTACCGCAATTTTCTGTAACCAATTCACCAAAATAGGAGAGAAGAATCTTTCGCCTGCAGCTTAGTGCATCTGCATATTGCTTCATTCGGTCTAATTTTGCCAGCTGTACATCAGAATTCAAACCTTCCGAAGCAAATTTCTGAAGCTGAATCACATCGGCATAACTTTCGAATAAAACAGTTTCAGCTGGTAATCCGTCTCGTCCTGCACGTCCAATTTCCTGATAGTAACCTTCAATATTTTTAGGTAAATTATAATGGATCACCCAGCGGACGTTCGATTTATCAATCCCCATTCCAAAAGCAATCGTGGCACAAACCACCTGACAATCATCGTTTATAAATTCGTCCTGAGTTTTAGAACGTATTTTGTTGTCTAAACCTGCGTGATACGCTTTTGCCGTAATACCGCTTTTTTGTAATTTTTCTGCCAATTCTTCTGTCGTTTTTCTGCTTAAGCAGTATATAATTCCAGATTCGTTTGGCTTATTTGCTGCAAAATCGATAATTTGTTTTACCCGGTCTAATGCCGGACGTACTTCCAGGCTTAAATTTTTCCTGTCAAAAGACGCAACAAAAGTTTTGGGATTTCTTAATTTCAGTTGTTTTGTAATATCCGTTCGGGTTGCTTTATCTGCAGTTGCAGTCAAAGCCAAAACCGGAGTAGAAGGGAAGCGGCTTTTTAAATATCCTAAATTAGTATACGCCGGACGAAAGTCATGTCCCCATGATGAAATACAATGTGCTTCATCAATGGCAATTAAACTGACCGTCAACTCATTAAAAACAAGATCTAAATAAGATAAACTTTCCGGCGCAATGTAAACCAGCTTAAAATTATTAGATTTTAAATTGTCAATATAATACTGTTGCTCTTCGCCAGATTGGCTGCTGTTGATATAGCAGGCATTAATTCCGTTGGTTTTCAAGCTATCGACCTGATCTTTCATTAAAGCGATCAAAGGAGAAATTACAATGGTAATTCCAGGTAAAACTAAGGCCGGTAACTGAAAACAAATTGATTTTCCGCCTCCTGTCGGCATAATTGCCAAGGTATCCTGGCCAGAAAGTATGGTGTTTATTATCGTTTCCTGATTTGGTCTGAATTTTTCAAATCCAAAATTTTCTTTTAATTTGGCGTGTAAAATTTCCGAAGTCATGTACCTGCTGTTTAGTTATAATTAAATATAATAAAAAGTATTAAATATAGTATTTTTCTTATATTTAAAATAATGTTTATTCATTAATAAAAAAAGGAACCCGAATAGAGTTCCTTTTTTTTATTTTAAAAAGATGAATTAATCTTCATCGTCTTCATCATCATCTTCGTCTATAATATCTTTATCATTGTCGTCGTCGTCGTCATCGTCTCCATCTACACCGTCAACATCTGGTTTGTCAAGATTATCATCATCATCGTCATCATCGATATCATCATCAAGATCAAGACCTTTTACTGGTTCTATTACATCAACATCTACGTCGATATCATCGTCTTCATCGTAATTTTCAATTCTGTCAGCAAGTTTAGTACTGATTTTTACTAAATAAATAGTGTCTTCAGTGCGTACTTCAACAGCTTCGATCAATTCGTTTTTAGCATTTCTAAAACGGATAACATCCGAATCATCATAACCATCAGGAAATTTTTCTACCAAAAGGTTTAAAATTTCATTGGTAAGTTTAGCGTAGTCTACTATAACTCTTTTCATAAATATCCTATAAATCTAATAAATAAGCAAAAATTAATGGAGCAACAATTGTAGCATCCGACTCAATAATAAATTTAGGGGTTTTAATATCTAATTTACCCCAAGTGATTTTTTCGTTTGGAACTGCTCCGGAATATGAACCATAACTGGTTGTTGAATCAGAGATTTGGCAGAAATAACTCCAAAACGGAATATCATGCATTTCCATATCCTGATACAGCATTGGTACCACACAAATAGGAAAATCTCCTGCAATACCACCACCGATCTGGAAAAATCCAATCCCGTTAGCACTATTTTTTGGATACCAGTCTGAAAGGAAAACCATGTATTCAATTCCTGATTTCATGGTAGATGCTTTCAAATCACCTTTAATAACGTATGAAGCAAAAATATTACCCATAGTACTGTCTTCCCATCCCGGAACAATAATAGGTAAATTTTTCTCAGCTGCCGCATACATCCAGCTATCTTTTAAATCTATTTCGTAATATTCTTCTAAAACGCCTGATAATAACATTTTATACATAAATTCATGCGGAAAATAACGTTCTCCCTTATCATCTGCATCTTTCCAAATTTTGTAAATATGTTTTTGTAAACGACGGAATGCTTCATGCTCAGGAATACAAGTGTCAGTAACACGATTTAATCCTCTTTCAAGCAATGCCCATTCGTCTTCTGGTGTTAAATCACGATAATTTGGAACTCTCTCGTAGTGAGAGTGGGCTACCAGATTCATGATGTCTTCTTCTAGATTGGCTCCGGTACATGAAATAATCTGTACTTTATCTTGTCTAATAATTTCGGCAAAAATTTTACCAATTTCTGCTGTACTCATAGCGCCAGCCATACTTACCATCATTTTGGCACCATTTGCTAATTGTTGTTCATACGCTTTTGCAGCATCAACTAAAGAAGCAGAGTTAAAGTGTAAATAATGTTTTTCAATAAACTGACTGATTGGTCCTTTCATTTCTTTTTGTTTTTTTGTTTTTTTTTTTGAATT
>Ga0247811_1000184_pt1 | contig 21695 bp, 22 predicted proteins | sample UWRJL134311R1_FD_189018 | JGI IMG/M metagenome (GOLD analysis project Ga0247811, IMG submission 189018) | Plant litter microbial communities from Arlington Agricultural Research Station in Wisconsin, United States - UWRJ-L134-311R-1 | ecosystem: Environmental > Terrestrial > Plant litter >...
GGCCCGCTGCTCGGCACCGGCAAGTGTCTGGTGGGCACTACCCGCACCATCGACTTCTGAGCCGGGCGACTTGCGAGCGCGGTGCGACGACCGCCGTCGCGGGGCTTACGTAGACTAAGCGTATGGCCGAATTTATTTACACGATGGTGCGCGCCCGCAAAGCGGTCGGCGAAAAGCTGATCCTCGATGACGTGACCATGTCGTTCTTCCCCGGTGCCAAGATCGGCATCGTCGGCCCCAACGGTGCCGGTAAGTCCACAATCCTCAAGATCATGGCGGGTCTCGACACCCCCAGCAACGGAGAGGCCCGGCTCAGCCCCGGCTACACCGTGGGCATCCTAATGCAGGAGCCCGAACTCGACGAGTCGAAGACCGTGCTCGAGAACGTGCAGGAAGGCGTCGGCGAGATCAAAGCCAAGGTCGACCGCCACTCCGCGATCGGCCTCGAGATGGCCGAACCCGACGCCGACTTCGACGCGCTGCTCGCCGAGATGGGCACGCTGCAGGAGGAGATCGACGCCGCCGACGCCTGGGACCTCGACTCCCAGCTCGAGCAGGCGATGAGCGCGCTGCGCACGCCGCCGGGGGACTACCCGGTGAACAGCCTGTCCGGTGGTGAGAAGCGCCGCGTCGCCCTCACCAAGCTGCTGCTGCAGAAGCCCGACCTGCTGCTGCTCGACGAGCCCACTAACCACCTCGACGCCGAGAGCGTTCTCTGGCTCGAGCAGCACCTCGCGAAGTACCCGGGCGCCGTGCTCGCCGTGACTCACGACAGGTACTTCCTCGACCACGTGGCCGAGTGGATCGCCGAAGTCGACCGCGGCAAGCTCTACCCCTACGAGGGCAACTACTCGACCTACCTCGAGAAGAAGCAGGAACGCCTCACCGTTCAGGGCAAAAAAGACGCCAAGCTCGCGAAGCGCCTCTCGAGCGAACTCGAGTGGGTGCGCAGCAACGCCAAGGGCCGCCAGGTCAAGTCGAAGGCGCGCCTCGCGCGCTACGAGGAGATGGCGAACGAAGCGGAGAAGACGAGAAAGCTCGACTTCGAAGAGCTCGTGATCCCCGTCGGGCCGCGTCTCGGTTCGCAGGTCATCGACGCGAAGAACCTCAAGAAGAGCTTCGACGACCGCGTGCTCATCGACGGCCTGAGCTTCACGCTGCCGCGCAACGGCATCGTCGGCGTCATCGGCCCGAACGGTGTCGGTAAGACCACGCTGTTCAAGACCATCGTCGGCCTCGAGCCGCTCGACTCGGGCGACCTGAAGATCGGCGACACCGTCGACATCTCCTACGTCGACCAGAACCGTGGCGGCATCGACCCCAACAAGACGCTCTGGGAGGTCGTCTCCGACGGCCAGGACTTCATCCAGGTGGGCAAGACCGAGATCCCGTCGCGCGGCTACGTGTCGCAGTTCGGCTTCAAGGGCCCCGACCAGCAGAAGAAGGCCGGCGTGCTCTCCGGTGGAGAGCGCAACCGCCTCAACCTGGCCCTCACGCTCAAGCAGGGCGGAAACCTGCTGCTGCTCGACGAACCGACCAACGACCTGGACGTCGAAACCCTCGGTTCGCTCGAGAACGCCCTGCTCGAGTTCCCCGGCTGCGCCGTGGTCATCACTCACGACCGGTGGTTCCTCGACCGCATCGCGACACACATCCTCGCCTACGAGGGAACAGCCGAAGACCCGTCGAACTGGTACTGGTTCGAGGGCAACTTCGAGTCGTACGAAGAGAACAAGATCCAGCGCCTCGGTGCGGATGCGGCCAAGCCGAACAGCTCGGTCTACCGCAAGCTCTCGCGCGACTGAGCGCGGCGGAAATGCGGCTCAACGTTCCGATCAGCCTGCGCTGGTCAGACTTCGACGCGTACGCGCACGTCAACAACGCGGAGATGTTCCGCCTGTTGGAAGAGGCGCGCATCCAGGCCTTCTGGATCAACGACGACGGTTCGGGCAGTTCGTCGATGGCGATTCTGGATGCGCGACCGGGCGCGAAAGTGGTCGCCTTGATCGCGCGGCAGGAGATCGAATACCTGCTGCCGATCCCGTACATGCGGCAGCCGCTCGACGTCGAACTGTGGATCGGGCGCTTGGGCGGTGCGAGCCTCGAGATCAGCTACGAGGTGTACTCGCCCGAGGGCCAGGAGCCGCGTCTGCTCTACACCCGCGCCGCCACCACGCTGGTGATGGTCGAGCTCGCGTCCGGCCGTCCACAGCGGATGACCGACGAGCAGCGTGCGGCCTGGGAGCCCTACGTCGAAGCCCCGGTCGCGTTCGTCAAACGGCCGTAGCCCGAGCGCGCCTGGCCGCGTCGTCGGGTCATCCGGAGCTTTAACGCCGGAGGGCCCGCCGTTCGAAAACGGCGGGCCCTGTCAAGTGGCGGGCACTTGGGCGACGTAGAGGACTAGCCCTGACGTGCCTTCATGCGCGGGTTGGCGCTGTTGATCACGAACGTGCGTCCGCGACGGCGGACAACCTGCGATCCGGGTGCCTTCTTGAGCGACTTGAGCGAATTACGTACCTGCATGGCCCACCAGCTTTCTTGTTGATTACTGTTATCAACAATTCACCGGCGTAGATATTCCCACGGTGGAAATTGTGCCCCGGTCAGCGTGACGGTACTCGCACCATGCCCTCTTGCGCAACGCTGGCGAGAAGAACGCCGTCGCGCGAATAGATGCGGCCGAGGGAGAGTCCGCGTCCGCCGACCGCGTTCGGAGACTCCTGCACATAGAGCAGCCACTCGTCGACGCGCCCGAAACGGTGGAACCACATGGCGTGGTCGAGGCTTGCGGCCTTGAGCCCGGGCAGCGCCCACGGGATGCCGTGGCCGCGCATGATCGACTCGAGAATCGAGTAGTCGCTCGCGTAGGCGAGGGCGGCGCGATGCAGGTTCTCGTCGTCGGGCAACCGGCTCTTCGCCTTCAGCCACACGGCCTGGTGGGGCACGTGGGCGCCCTCCACGGTGAAGTAGATCGGCGAGGGCACGTGCCGCATATCGAACGCTCGACCGTGCGCCCAGTCGGCGGCGACCGGGTGTTCGATGCCGGCCAGGGTCTCGGCGGCGCTCGGCAGCGACTCGGGCTCGGGCAGGTCGGTGGGCATGTCGACCTGGTGGTCGAGGCCCTCGTCGAGGTCTTGGAACGACGCGATCATCGACAGGATCGGAAGCCCGTTCTGGTACGCCTGCGTGCGCCTGGTCGAGAACGATCGCCCGTCGTGGATGCGGTCGACCGAGAACGTGATCGGCTGGCCGGCGTCACCGGGGCGCAGGAAGTAGCCGTGCATCGAATGCACAAAACGGTCGGCATCGATCGTGCGCATGGCGGCGACGAGCGACTGCGCGAGCACCTGTCCGCCGAAAACGCGGCCGAGGGGTTGGGGCTGGCTGGGTCCGGTGAAGATGTCTTCGCTCGTGCGTGCGCCGGTGTCGGTCAGGTCGAGTGCAGACAGCAGTCCGCTCACGGGGTCGCTCATGCCCTGTAGTTTAGAACGCAGATGAGCCAAGCATTCACCCTCCAGGATTCCCTCGCCCTCGACGATCTCAGCACCTACCTGAGTCGCGCGGGTCGCGTCGAGGACGGCTCCGTGCGCCTGATTGCGACCTCGGGAGTGCTCGCCGTCTACGTCGCCACCTTCTACCCGTCGGGCCTGCTCGACGAGAGCCCCACGGTGCTCGGCCTGCGCACCTTCTCGCTGCCCGAGCGGGAGGCCTTCGACGCCGTCGTGCCGGTCGGCTCCCTGCTGCAGCGCCTCACGAACAAAAAGAGCGAGGTGACGGATGCTGCGGCGCCCGTCACCCTCAACCTGCCGATGCAGGCGCACACCGTGTCCTGGGCGGCCATCTCGCCTCCGCGCGGCGGCTGGACACCGCTGCCGGGTACGACGAGCCGCCTGCTCGACGAGGTGGCGCGTGCCGGCATCGACGCCGTCGCGGGCGCGATCCCCGACGGAGTGGGCGAGCAGATCGTGCACCGCGTGCGGTCCGAGGTATGGGGGCAGCCGATCCGGGGCCTCGAGCACGTTCCCGCGGGCGCGGCGTTCGCCGCGTTGAGCCTCGGCTTCCTCTCCGGCGACGAAGACGTGCAGATCTTCGAGACCGGTCCGTGGACGCGGCTCACCACTAAGCGCGGCCACGTGTTGACGAAGCGCCGCGCCTGGACGCTCGCCCGCTAATTCGCACCCGTCGTCTCTCGACAACCGGCCCTCGGCGGCCATAGCCTCTCTCGTAGCTTCACTGCACGGTATCCGTATCGCCCGAACGAGGAGGAACCATGGCTGACTTCACCGACCACGAGCAACAGGAAATCGATCGTGCCAACGCGTCGGGTCTTCGGCCCGTCGTGTTCATGCACGGACTCTGGCTGCTGTCGAGCAGCTGGGACCGCTGGCGAGCGTTGTTCGAAGACCAGGGCTACACGACGCTCGCGCCCGGATGGCCCGACGACCCCGAGACGATCGAGGCGGCGAAAGCCGACCCCGAGGTCTTCGCCAACAAGATGATCGCCCAGGTCACCGACCACTACCTCGCCGCCATCGCGCAGCTGGCCATCGACCCTGCGGTCGTCGGGCACTCGTTCGGCGGGCTCATCGCGCAACGTATCGCGGGGGAGGGCGTGGCCGCCGTCACCGTCGCGATCGACTCGGCACCGTACCGTGGCATCCTGCCCCTTCCGACCTCGTCTCTCAAGACGGCCGCTCCCGTGCTCACGCACCCCGGCAGCATCGGTAAATCGATCTCGCTCACCTTCGAACAGTTCAGCTACGGCTGGACCAACGCGCTCACCGAGGAGGAGGGGCGCGAGCTCTACGACACCTACCACGTGCCGTCGGCGCGCAATCCGCTGTTCCAGGCGGCGACCGCGAACCTCAACCCGTTCACCGAGGCCAAGGTCGACACCAAGAACCACGAGCGTGGGCCGATGCTCATCATCTCCGGCGACGAAGACAACACCGCGCCGCCCGTCATCCAGCACGCGATCTTCGCGCTGCAGGAGAAGAACCCCGCGCTGACCGAACTCGTCGACATCCCCGGCCGCGGGCACTCGCTCACGATCGACCACGGCTGGAAGGAAGTCGCCGAGATCGCGCTCGGATTCGTGCGCGAGCACGAGTAGCGCTAGCGGAAACTCTCGACGCGCTCGGCCCAGCGATGGGCGGCGGCGACGAACACGCGGTCGATCATCTGCGGCGAACTGCCGATCGCGAGCTCGAGCTGCAGCCCGCGCTGCAGCGCGACTATTTCGGCCGCGAGGTCTCCGGCGGCGTCTGCCGGCACACCCTGTCGCTCGAGATAGCGGGCATAGGCGGCGGCCCAATCGCGCGGGAGGTCTTCGAGGAACTTCTCATACCGGCTGGAGTCGTGCAGGGCCAGAGCGACGACCTGCAGGAAGAGCCGGGTGAAGGGCAACTGTTCTTTCGCCGAGACGCGTTTCCACACGCGCACCAGCTCGCCGTGCACCTCCGCGGAGCTGTCGTCGGGGCCCGACAGGAAGGCGTCGTGCACCGACGAGAGGCGAGCCGCTTCTTCGAGCGCCTCGGAGATCAGTTCTTCGCGTGAACCGAAGTAGTAGAGCAGCACCCGGTGGCTCGAGCCGATCGCCTCGCCGAGCGTTCGCAGGCTCAGATCGAGCACGCCGTGCTCGAGGAGGTGTCGCGCTGTGAGTTCGAGCAGTCGTTCGCGTTCGTCTGGCACTCGGGTAGCCTTCCATGGCTGAGGGGTACAGAAAAGTCGGCAATTAGGGGGACTTCGTACCAACTGGTACGCTAACGAATTGCCCGCACCTCGCGACGTTCCCCCGCTGAAAGAATACCCTTGACGATTCCTCTCCTCATCGACACCGACACCGCGGCGGATGACTGCTTCGCACTGCTGGTCGGATTGCTCGATCCCCGCGCCGATCTGCGTGCCATCACCATGGTCGCCGGCAACGTCGGCTTCGACCAGCAGGTCGACAACGCCTTCCTCACCGTCGGGCTCGCCGGCCGCCTCGGCCAGGTTCCGGTGTTCCTCGGCGCGCGCGACCCGCTCGAACGCCCGTGGCTCAGCGCCGAAGACGTACACGGCGACGGTGTCGGCGGTCTCAAGCGCCCTGACGACGGCCACGTGGCATCCGACGAACACGCCGTCGACGCGATGATCCGCATCGCCCGCGAGCACAAGGGAGAACTGCGCATCGTCGCGATCGGCCCGCTCACCAACATCGCCCTCGCCGTGCAGAAAGACCCCGAGTTCGCCGCGAACGTCGGCAGCCTCTATGTGATGGGCGGCTCGATCAACGCGCGCGGCAACATCACCCCTGCGGCCGAGTACAACATCTACGTCGACCCCGAAGCGGCCGACATCGTCTTCTCCGCCGGATTCGCCGACACCGTCGTGATCAGCTGGGACCCGCTGACGATCACCGACGCCGTGTTCGACCAGGCCCGCATCGACCGCATCGCCGCGCTCGACACCCCGCTGTCGCGCTTCTTCGTGCGCGCCAACCAGGCGACCTTCGACTTCGACACCCGCGTGGGTCTCGCCGGTTCGTCGCACTGCGACTCGCTCACGGCGCTGCTCGCGATCGACCGCAGCTACGCCGTCGCCGAGAGCCGTTACCGGCTCGAAGTGGAGACCGAAGGCACCATCACGCGCGGCGCGACGGTCTTCGACTGGCAGTCCGACGACAACAACGTCACGGCGATCGAGAAGGTCGACGGCGAGCGGTTCTACCAGTACATGCTCGGCATGCTCGCCGGTACACCCGTCGCGCCGTAGGCGGGCTCAGCCCAGCAGGCTCTGCCAGTCCGACGGCACCCGCTCCGCCGGACCGGGACACGACTGCGTGAGCGGGTAGTGCTGCGGCGCGGCGAGCACGGGTCCGTCGAACATCTCGAGGGTGTCGAAGTTGTAGAACCACGACTCGCCCGGTTCGAAGCTGCGGATGACCGGATGCCCCGTCTCGCGCCAATGCGCGGTGCCGTGTTTGTTCAGCGAATCGTCGCAGCACCCGATGTGGCCGCACTCGGCGCAGCGTCGCAGGTGCAGCCACCAGCTGTCGGTCGCCTCGCACTCCACGCAGCCCGTGCCACTGGGCGAAACTGACGGGTCGATACCTGTGTCGGTCATTGCTTCAGCCTAGCCAGCGCGCCCGGTCAGGGAATCAGACCGCTGTCGAAAACCGAGCCGACCGCGAGCACGGCCGCGACGACTCCGAGCGTGAAGTTGACGACGACGAGCACGAGGTTGATGACCATCGGGGTGAACGCCGGTGCGACGCGCCGGCGCACGATGATCGAGCGGCCGATCATGTACACGGGGGCGCCGATGACCGAGAAGAAGATCCATGCCCAGTGGAACGGCTGCGGCACGCCGGCCTTCTTCAGCGCGCGCCAGTCGAGGATGCCGAACAGCACGCTGAGCCCGATCACGAGCCAGCCGACCGCGCCGCTGATGAGGTCGCGCGGGGCGATGATCGGCGCGTTCGGGTCGAGCGCGTCGCTGACGATCTGGTCGAAGGTCACGAGCGAATAGACCGAGTCGATGAGGCCGATGACGGGCAGCAGCGCGAGCGCCCAGATGAACGGGGTGTACGGCGAGGTGCCCTCGGGCGCCTTCAGGTCGGCCGAGCCGTAGGTCGCCGCCGCGGAGTAGGCCGGAGCGTTGCCGAAGACGGGAGCGGCCGGGTAGCCGGGCGCGACGGCGGGCGCGGCAACCGGCACGTCGGCGGGCGCGGTCGGAGCGATCGGTTCGCCGTAGGTGTCAGACCAGCCGAAGCCGTTCCACCAACGGGTGCGGTTGCTGCCCGCGGGGTCGGGGTACCAGCCAGCGGGCGGCGGCGAAGAGTTGACGTCGGTCATGAGGCTCCCTCGGGTCGTTTCAAAAGCCTATCGAACGGGGTCAGAGTCGCGCGACCGCCCGCCCGGCCTGCCGCCCGCTGAAGATGCAGCCGCCGAGGAATGTGCCTTCGAGCGACCGGTACCCGTGGATGCCGCCGCCGCCGAACCCGCTGGCTTCCCCGGCGGCGTACAGCCCGGGCACCGGCTCTCCGCTGCCGCCGCGCACGGCCTGCCCGTCGAGGTTCGTCTCGATGCCGCCCAAAGTCTTGCGGGTGACGATGTGCAGCTTGACCGCGATGAGCGGGCCGGCCGCCGGGTCCTGCAGTTTGTGCGGTTTCGCCACCCGTATCAGTCTGTCGCCGCGGTACCGGCGGGCCTGGCGCAGGTCGTTGATCTGGGAGTCCTTCGAGAACCGGTTGTCGAGCTGGCGGTCGCGGTACTCGACCTCCTGCTTCGCGCGGGCGATGTCGATGACCCCGTCGTCGATCATGGCGAGCAGCTCGTCGAGGGTGTCGGCCACGTGGAAGTCGACGCCCTTCTCCTTGAACGCCTCGACCGGACCGGTCGCGCCCTTGCCCAGCCGCTGCTTCGCGAGTTCGCGCACACTCTTGCCGGTGAGGTCGGGATTCTGCTCGCTGCCCGAGAGCGCGAACTCCTTCTCGATGATCGACTGGGTCAGGATGAACCAGGAGTGGTCATAGCCCGTGGTGCGCAGGTGTCGCAGCGTTCCCAACGAGTCGAAGCCGGGAAACAGCGGCACCGGCAGGCGTTTGCCCGTGGCATCCAGCCAGAGGCTCGACGGCCCCGGGAGGATGCGGATTCCGTGCCGGGCCCACACCGGGTCGTAGTTCGTGATGCCCTCGACGTAGTGCCACATGCGGTCGCCGTTGATGAGGTGCGCGCCCGCGTCGTCGGCGATCGCCAGCATGCGGCCGTCGACATGCGCGGGTACCCCGCTGAGCATGTGTTCCGGCGCCTCGCCCATGTCGGCCGGCCAGAGTTCGCGCACGAGGTCGTGGTTGCCGCCGATGCCGCCGCTCGTCACGATCGTCGCCGGCGCGTACAGCTCGAAGTCGCCGACCACGTCGCGGTTGCTCGCGACGCCTCGAGCGGCGTCGTCGGGCGCGAGCACCGCACCGCGCGCACCGACCACCGCGCCGTCGGTGACGATCAGCCCGTCGACCCGGTGCCGGAACTTCAGCGTCACGAGCCCGCGGTCGACGCCCTCGCGCACCGCGCGCACGAACGGCTCGAGCACGCCGGGCCCGGTTCCCCAGGTGATGTGGAAGCGCGGCACCGAGTTGCCGTGCCCGTTCGCGGTGTAGCCACCACGTTCGGCCCAGCCGACCACCGGGAAGAACCCCACGCCGCGTTCTTTCAGCCAGGCCCGTTTCTCGCCGGCCGCGAACTGCAGGTAGGCCTCGGCCCACTGCCTGGGCCAGCGGTCGTTCTCGCGGTCGAAGCCGGCCGACCCCAGCCAGTCTTGCCGGGCGAGGTCGAGTGAGTCCTTGATGCCCATACGCCGCTGTTCGGGCGAATCGATGAGGAACAGCCCGCCGAACGACCACCAGGCCTGACCGCCGAAGCTCGCCGCGGGCTCCTGCTCGAGCACGGTGACGTGCCTGCCCGCGGCCACAAGTTCTGCTGTGGCGACGAGGCCGGCGAGGCCCGCGCCGATGACGATCGCGTCGGCTTCCTGCTGTGGCATCAGACTCCCTTGTCTTACGCTGCGTTTCCCTCAGATATTAGTAGGTATCGAAGATGCGCTGGATCTCGTCATGGTCGCTCGTCACGGTGAGCGCGAGGCAGGCGAGGATGCGGGCGCGCTGCGGGTTCTGGTCGTCGACCGAGATCCAGCCGTTGGCGTCGGCGCTCGCACCGACCGCGGTGACGTGGCCGCTGCCGGTGCGGGTGGCGCGCACGATCACTGTCCCCGCGCGACGGGCGGCCTCGAGCGGCTCGATCACCCGGGCCGAGACCGTGCCGTTGCCGAAGCCGGCGTGCACGATGACCGCGAAGTGCGCAGCCGCGACGAGGTCGCCGATCGAATCGTCGATGCCCGAGTGCGCGTAGACGATGCCGGCCGTCGGCAGCGCGTCGATGCGCTCGAGCCGGAACTCGGTCGCCGTCGTGTGCGGGCGTGCGAGCGAACGGTAGTAGAGCACGCGGCCGCCGACGACGACGCCGAGCGGTCCGTAGGCCGACCCGAACGAGTCGACGCGCAGGCTGGTCGACTTCGAGACGTCGCGGGCCGAGTGGATCTCGTCGTTCAGAACGACCAAGACGCCCTGTGCGGTGCTCGAGGGGGCGGATGCGGCCGCGACCGCCGCGTAGAAATTCAACGGCCCGTCGGCGCTCAGCGCGCTGGCCGGGCGCATGGCACCGGTGAACACGACCGGTTTCTGCGAGTCGAGCACGAGATGCAGGAAGTACGCCGACTCCTCGAGCGTGTCGGTTCCGTGGGTGACCACGACGCCGTCGACGTCGGGCGACGCGAGCAGGGCGTCGACACGGCGGGCGAGCGCGAGCAGCACGTCGTCCGTGACATCCGACGAATCGATGCTGGCGAACTGCTCTCCCGTGAGGCGCGCGAGCTCGTGGGCCTGGGGCACGGCCGCGAGCAGGTCGTCGACGCCGCTCGTGCCGGCCCGGTACCCGGTGGTGTCGGTGGCGGACGCCGCGGACCCGGCGATCGTGCCGCCGGTCGCGACGACGACGATGCGGGGGAGGGGGAAGACCATGGGCCTATTCTGCCCGGTTGCCGCTCACGATCCCGTCGGCGTTGTCGGCGATCCAGCCCATCAGGGGCAGCAGGCGGTCGGCGAGCTCGCGGCCGAGGCCGGTGAGGCTGTAGTCGACGCGCGGCGGGATCGTCGCCTGTGCCTCGCGGCGTACGAGCCCGTCGGTCTCGAGCGTGCGCAGGGTGGAGGCCAGCATCTTCTCGCTGATGCCCTCGATCGTGCGGCGCAGCTCGCCCCAGCGCAGGTCTTCCTGCGACAGCGCGATGATGATCAGCACGCCCCATTTGCTCGTGACGTGGTCGAGCACGGTGCGAGTGGGGCAGTTCGCGGGCAGGATGCCGTCGGTGAAGCCGAAACCGGTGAGGGCGGATGCGGCGCTCGAACTTACCTTCATGTGGGTAGCTTACCTAAAAGTGGGTACCAGCGCTTTGGAATGTCTGTGTGGCAGGGTGAGTTGCCGTAAGTACCAACCCCGAAAGGACTCCATGTCTCTCGTCATCACCGGTGCAACCGGACAGCTCGGACGCCTCGTCGTCGAATCCCTCCTCGCCCGCGGAACCGCGGCGTCCGACATCGTCGCGACCGGCCGCAACATCTCCGCGCTCGCCGACCTGGCAGCCCAGGGCGTCACGGTCGCCGAACTCGACTACACCCGGCCCGAGACCGTCGCCGCCGTCGTCAAGCCCGGCGACACCCTGCTGCTCGTGTCGAGCAGCGAGGTCGGACAGCGCGTACCGCAGCACGTGAACGTCATCACCGCCGCGAAAGAAGCCGGCGTCGCACGCATCGTCTACACCAGTGCTCCCGCCGCAACGACCTCCGCGCTCGTGCTCGCGCCCGAGCACAAGGCGACCGAGGAGGCGCTCGTCGCATCCGGAGTGCCCTTCACCATCCTGCGCAACGGCTGGTACACCGAGAACTACGCCGGCGAGATCGAGAAGGGCCGCGAAAACGGCGCCATCGTCGCCAGTGTCGGCGACGGCCGCGTGTCGAGCGCGAGCCGCAAGGACTACGCCGAGGCCGCAGCCGTCGTCGTCGCGGGCGAGGGCTACGAGGGCAAGGTGTTCGAGCTCTCGGGCGACGTCGCCTGGGACTTCGACGACCTCGCGTCGACGATCGGCGCGATCGTGGGCAAGGACGTCGTCTACACGCGTCTCACGCCCGACGAGCACGCGGCGATGCTGACCTCGTTCGGCCTCGACGAGGCGACCGTGGGCTTCGTCGTCGGTCTCGACGGCAACATCCGCGACGGCCTGCTCGGCGTGACGAGCGGCGAGCTCGCAGCGCTCATCGGCCGCCCGACGACGCCGCTCGCCGAGGGTCTCGCGGCGTAACCGGCCGTCGTTCGTTTTGAATAGGAGCGCCAGCGACGTATCGAAACCCTCGTCAGGTTTCGATACGGTCGCTGAGCGACCTGCTCAACCCGCGTGCACGCCTACTCGTCGAACGTGTTCACCATCGCGTGGGCGGCCCGGTCGAGGTAGGCCCAGAGCGTCGCATCGTGCAGCGGCGACAGCTCGAGCGAGTCGACAGCGACCCGCATGTGCAGCAGCCAGCGGTCGCGCGCGTCGGGGTTCACCTTGAACGGCATGTGCCGCTGGCGCAGCCGCGGATGCCCGCGTTCCTCGGAGTAGGTTCCCGGTCCGCCCCAGTACTGCTCGAGAAATCCGGTGAGACGCTGAATGGCACCCTCGAGGTCGGCCTCGGGATACATCGGCAGCAGCACCGGATCGGTAGCGACTCCCTCGTAGAAGCGGCGCACGAGACGTTCGAACGTCGGGCGCCCGCCGACCTGCTCCCAGAAGTTGCCCTGTACCGACTCGCCGTTCTGGCTGAGCCGCAGGGTCACGGGATTCGGTTCGCTCATTCGTCGGTTCCTCGCGGCTCGGTCGGAGTGGTCGGTGTCGGCTTCGTCCTGGTACTCGGCTTCGCGCTGTCGGCGGGTTTCGCCGCGGGCGGCTGGGCCGCCGGAAGCTGACCGGCGGTGTATCCGCGCGGGTCGGCAGGGGGAGCCGCCGCTCCGCGCTTGGCGCGCGGCGTCTTTGTGGCCGCGGGCTGCACGGCGACCGGTTTGGTCTTCGGCGGCCGGGCGCCCTTGACGCTCGTCGCGCCCTCGAACCCGCTCAGGGTGATCGAGTTGAGCGCGGGCATCTTCACGTCCATCTCGTCGAGGGCGCTCTTGAGCCGGCTGCGCAGCTCGCGGGCGACATCGTCTTTCGCCGCCGATCGGGTCTTCACCACAAGCCGGATGACGATGGCCTCGGCCGAGATCGACTCGATGCCCCAGATCTCGGGCTTCTCGAGCATGCGCGAGCGCCACTTCGGATCGGTCGCGAGACCCATCGCGGTTTCGAGCATGCGTACCTGCACGGCCTCGACGTCGGCGTCGTACGGCACGGCGAGGTCGATGATGACGCGCGACCAGCCCTGCGACATGTTGCCGACGCGCAGGATCTCGCCGTTGCGCACGAACCACAGCGTGCCGTTGACGTCGCGCACCTTGGTGATTCGGATGCCGACGTCTTCGACGACGCCGGTGGCAGGCCCGAGGTCGACGACGTCGCCCACGCCGACCTGGTCCTCGGCGACCATGAACAGGCCGCTCAGCACGTCTTTCACGATGTTCTGGGCACCGAAACCGAGGCCGGCGCCGAGCGCCGCGGTGATGAGCGAGAACGCGCCGGTGATGTCGGGGTTGATCGTCGTGACGATCGACAGGGCCGCCACGATGACGATGGCGGCGGTGACGACATTGTTCAGCACACTGCCGAGGGTGCGGGTGCGCTGCACCACGCGCACCGCCGCGAGCGGCGACGTCAGCAGCGCCTGCGTGTCTTGCTCGCCCTGGCGGTTCTTCACCCCGCTGACGATGCGGCCGACGACTTTGCCGATGACGAAGTGCAGAACGAACCGCACGACGAGCGCGACGACGATGATGACCAGCACCTGCACGGGGCGGCTGGCGTAGATGTCGCTCACCATCGCCCAGAAGGCGGTCCAGTCGAATCCGGTCTCGGGAACGGGGGTCGTGTCAGCGGAGAACATATTGCTTCGATCTTATTCGTGGTCGGCTGGGCGCCGCCGGAACGCTCAGCCGACGATGCCGCGTTCGTAGGCGAAGATCACGGCCTGCACGCGGTCGCGCAGGCCGAGTTTCTGCAGCACCCGGCTCACGTGGGTCTTCACGGTCGACTCGGCCACGAAGAAACGCTCCGCGATCTCGGTGTTCGACAGGCCCTCGCCGATGGCGCCGAGGATCTCGAGCTCGCGCGGGGTGAGGCTGGCGAGGTGCTCGTCGACCGTGGCATCCGTCGCCGGCAGCTTGTCGCCGAACAGCTCGAGCATGCGCCTCGTCACACGGCCCGAGACCGCTGCCTCGCCGCCCGCGACCGCGCGTACGGCGGCGAGCAGTTCGGCCGGCCGGGTGTCTTTGACGAGAAACCCGCTCGCTCCGGCGCGCAGCCCGCCGAACGCGTACTCGTCGAGATCGAACGTGGTGAGGATGATGACGCGTGAGCGCGGCGACAGCTCGAGCAGTTGACGCGTGGTGGCGATGCCGTCGAGGCCCGGCATGCGCACGTCCATCAGGACGACGTCGGGCAGCAGCCCGGCGGCGAGGGTCAGCGCCTCGGCGCCCGTGGCCGCCTCGCCGACGACGGAGATACCCGGTTCGGCGTCGAGCAGCATGCGGAATCCCATCCGCACCAGGGCCTGGTCGTCGACGATGAGCAGACGGATGTCCGTGGTCGCGGTGGTCGTGTCATCCGTCATTTTTCGATCTCTTTTTTGTCTGACCGGGAGTCGGGGGTCTCGTGGGCGAGTGTGGCGAGCACCGTCCAGCCGCCGCCGGGGCGGGGACCGGATTCGACGGTGCCGCCGTACAGGGCGACGCGCTCGCGCATACCGACGGCGCCGCGTCCGCCGGGCTCGGAGACGGTCGGCGGGTGCAGGCCGTCGTTGGCGACGCCGATCGTGACACCGTCGTGGTCGTAATTGATCTGCACCGTGACGTTCGTCGCGCTCTCCGAGTGCCGCAGCACGTTGGTGAGCGACTCCTGCACGAGGCGGTAGATCGTCAGCTGCTCGGCCGGGTCTTCGGGCGGGCTGCCCTGCGTCGACACCCGGATCGCGAGGCCGGCGGTGCGGAAACCGTCGACGAGCGCCCCGATGTCGGCCACGCCGGGTTGTGGGGCGAGGCGGGTGCCGTCTGACTGGCCGGGCGTTCCGTCGTCGAGCAGTCCCAGCATCCGGCGCATGTCACCGAGTGCCTGGCGGCCGGTCTCGGCGACCAGCCGCATCGCGTCGGCGGCGCGGTCGGGCTGGGCCGCGGCGGTCGCGGCCGACCCGTCGGCGAGCGTCACCATCACGGTGAGGCCGTGCGAGACGATGTCGTGCATCTCGCGGGCGATGCGCGCGCGTTCTGCCGCGGCGGCGAGCTGTGCCTGCTGGTCGCGTTCCTTGACGAGCTGGGCGGCGCGGTCGATCAGCGCGAGCGTGTAGCGCCGCCGGTTGCCGATGTTGATGCCGACGAGCACGGCGATCAGCAGGATGACCGCGAACTGGATGCTGTTGCTGAGGGGCGTGCCGTTCGCCGGATCGGTGTAGAGCGCGGCGAGCAGGTAGCTGGCGACCGAGCCCGCCACGACCGAGCCGGCGTACCCGATCCACGCCGCCCGCACGGATCCGTAGACGGCGAGCGCGTAGAGCGCGAAGATCGCGATGAACTGGTCGTTGGAGCCGAACGCGGGAACCGACAGTATCGCCACGATCCACGCGACGACGAGCACGGTCCACGGGCGGCGCCGGCGGAAGAGCAGGGCGAGGCCGCCGAGCGCGACAGTGACGACGCCGAACGGCACCAGGCCGTTTTCGGCGACGGCGCTGTTCGAGATGGCGATGAACAGGTCGAGCGTGAGCACGGGCACGACATAGGCGAGCGCGACGAGTGCGTCGGTGAGTCGCGGGTGCCGGTACCAGAACTGGCGGATGACGCCGGGAGGCTTGGGCAGACGGAGGTCTCCCTCGACCGGTACGTCGCGCCGGTCGAGGGAGAGGGGAGCCGTCATCTGGCGAACTCTACGCGTCGCGGCGCTTGAGCAACACGGCGCCGCCGACGAGGCTCACCGCGACCCAGACCAGCACGACGATGAGGTTCTGCACCTGGCCGAGGGCGTCGGGGTTGGTGGTCGGCGTGTACATGCCGACACCCGCGTTCGAGATCAGATAGGGCAGCACGTCGGCCGCCCACTGGGCCTGGGTGATGCCCGCGATCAGCTGGAAGATCGTCGGCAACAGCAGGATCGCGCCGAGAGCCGCCGCGATTCCGCCCGCGCTGCTGCGCAGGATGGTTCCGACGCCCAGGGCGAAGACCGCGGCGAGGGCGAGGTACAGGGCGGAGAGCACGAGGTTGCCGATGAGCGATCCGTCGGCGAAGTCGGGGCTGATGCCCTGCGGGCCGAGCAGCGCGATGGCGATGGCGAACGAGCCGAAACTGGCGACGAGGCCCACGACGAACGTGGTGAGGAACAGCACGAGCGCCTTGGCCGCGAGGGCGGGGATGCGCTTGGGAACAGCGGTGAGCGTCGAGCGGATCATTCCGGTCGAGTACTCGCCGCTGATCACGAGCACACCGAGCACGCCGACGACGAGCTGGCCGAAGTAGATGCCCAACGTCGACGACTGCAACAGCAGGTTGTTCTGCTCGGCGGCCGGGAAGCTCGACCCGTCGTAGTTGCCGGTGCCCGAGGCGAGCAGCGCGATGCCGAACGACGCGAGAATGATGACCGCGTACGACCACACCGTGGAGCGCACGGTGCGCAGCTTGATCCATTCCGAGTTGATGATTCCGGGCGCGCTCAGGCGCGAGAGGGAAGATGCGGTGAGGGTGGTCATCGTGCGACCTCTTCCTGGCTGGTAAGGGGTGCGACGGGTGCGCCGCCGGCGTGGTATTCGACGTCGTCCTGGGTGAGCTGCATGTAGGCCTCTTCGAGCGAGGCGCTCATCGGGGTGAGTTCGTGCAGCGCGATTCCGGCGCGGGCCGCGGCGTCGCCGATGGCGGGCGCGGTGAGGCCGGTGACCGTCAGCGCGTCGGGCTCGGTGCTCGTGATGGTGACGTCGGCGCCCTGCAGCATCTGCGCCAGCTGGCTGGCGTTCGGGCTGCGCAGCTTTACCGCCGTGCGCGTGCTGCCGGCGAGGATCTCGGCGACGGGCGCATCCGCGATTATGCGGCCACGGCCGAGCACGATCAGGTGGTCGGCCGTGAGCGCCATCTCGCTCATCAGGTGGCTGGAGAGGAAGATGGTGCGTCCCTCGCCGGCCAGGTGGCGGGCTAGCTGACGCACCCACATGACGCCCTCGGGGTCGAGGCCGTTGACCGGTTCGTCGAGGATGAGCGTGGCCGGGTCGCCGAGCAGGGCGGCCGCGATGCCGAGGCGCTGGCCCATTCCGAGCGAGAAGCCGCCGACGCGCTTGCCGGCGACCGACTCGAGGCCGGTGAGGCCGATGACCTCGTTGACGCGGGACTTGCCGATGCCGTGGGTGGCGCCCATCGCGAGCAGGTGGTTGTAGGCGCTGCGGCCGGTGTGGATGGCCTTCGCGTCGAGCAGGGCGCCGACCTCGCGCAGCGGGGCGGCGTGCTCGGCGTACGGCTTGCCGTTGACCGTGACGCTGCCGGAGGTGGGGCGGTCGAGTCCCACGATCATGCGCATCGTGGTGGACTTTCCGGCGCCGTTCGGGCCGAGGAAGCCGGTGACCATGCCCGGCTTGACGGTGAAGCTGATGTCGTTGACGGCGGTCTTCGCACCGTAACGCTTGATGAGTCCTTCTGCCTTGATCATGCTTCGAGCCTAGTAAGCCGGGTTTTCGTCAGCATCCGGCTGAGGGCTGAGATCGGTCTCCGCCCTGGGTACTACGCGCCCCGAGACCCGATCATTCGGAAATTCAGGAGATGACGGATGCCTCGGGGCCGGCGCCCGCCGGATGCCGGGCCGCGTCGCCGGCGCGGACGCCGATTCCTGAATTTCCGAACTAGCGACGGGGAGGGGGTGCTCGGTGGCGGCAAATGGCGCTTCCCGGGCCCGGGAGCAGCCCTTTGCCGCCGATGACAGCCGCGCGCCGGCGCGCGGCGGCAACGCAGAACGGCCCCCGCCTCGCGAGAAACGGGGGCCGTTTCGGCAACGGGCTACTGGCTGTCGCGCGCCTGCACCGCGAGGGCACGTTCGACGCCCGCGAGGTTCTCGGTGACGAGGCGGCGCAGGGCCGGGGTCTCGGGGTTCGAGACGAGCCACGACTGGGTCGCGGCGACGAGCGCGTTCGAGGCGAGCGGCGCGGGGTACAGGCCCACGACGAGCGTCTCGGCGATCGAGTGCGAGCGGTCCTTCCAGACCGTCGTCAGCATGCCGAAGTACGCGTCGACGAGCGGCTCGAGCGCGGCCGGGTCGTTGACGTGCTGGAAGCCGACGGCCGTCTGGCGCACGATCGCGTTCGGCAGCTCGTCGCTGTCGACGAGGGACTGGAACGCGGCGAGCTTGTCGGCGGCCGACGGCAGTGCGGCGCGGGTGCGTGCGGCGGCCTGCTGGCCGTTCGACGTGTTGTCGGCCGCGAGCGCCGCGTCGATCTCGGCGGTGCCGACGGCGCCGTTCACCGCGAGACCCTCGAGGATCTCCCAGCCGAGGTCGGTGTCGATCTCGAGCTCCTTGAGGGTGACCGAACCGTCGCGGAGGCCCTGCAGGATCTCGACGTGGGCCGGGGTCGATGCGATGTTCGCGAAGAACTTCACGAACTGGAACTGGGCGTCCGTGCCGGCCTTGGCGCTCTTCGCAAGCGACCACAGCTCGTCGCCGACGTGCTCGATCGTCTCGGCGCGGGTGGCCGGGTCGACGTACAGGCGCGCGACGGTGGTGAGCTGACCGAGAGTCGTGCGGATGGTGGTCGACTCGGTCTCGGTCGCGATGTTGCCGAGCACGAGGCGCACGTAGTCGCTCGCCGCGGTCTCGCCGTCACGGGTCGAGTCCCAGACCGAACCCCAGACGATCGCCCGCGCCAGCGGGTTCTCGATCGCGGCGAGGTTCTCGATGGCGACCTCGAGCGAGTCGGCGTCGAGGCGGATCTTCGCGTAGGCGAGGTCGTCGTCGTTGATGAGCAGCAGGTCGGGCTTCCTCTTGCCGAGGAGAGCCGCGACATCCGTCTTCTCGCCGTTGACGTCGATCTCGAACCGTTCGGTGCGCACCAGCTTCTTGTCTTCGAGGTTGTAGAAACCGATGGCGAGACGGTGCGGGCGGATGGTCGGGTAGTCGATCGTGGCGCTCTGCAGGATCGAGAACGAGGTGATCGTTCCGTCGGCCGTGCTCTCGACGGCGGGGCGCAGCGTGTTGACGCCCGCGGTCTCCAGCCAGAGCGCGCTCCAGCCGCTGAGATCGCGGCCGCTCGTGACCTCGAGCTCGGAGAGCAGGTCGGTGAGCTCGGTGTTGCCGAAGGCGTTCTTCTTGAAGTACGCGGCGACGCCCGCGAAGAACGCGTCGATGCCGACCCAGGCGACGAGCTGCTTGAGCACCGACCCGCCCTTGGCGTAGGTGATTCCGTCGAAGTTGACGAGCACGTCTTCGAGGTCGTTGATCGTGGCCACGACGGGGTGGGTGGAGGGCAGCTGGTCTTGGCGGTAGGCCCAGCTCTTCTCCATCGCCTGGAAGGTGGTCCACGCTTCGGTCCACTCGGTGGCCTCGGCGGCGGCCATGGTCGACGCCCACTCGGCGAACGACTCGTTGAGCCAGAGGTCGTTCCACCACTTCATGGTGACGAGGTCGCCGAACCACATGTGGGCGAGCTCGTGCAGGATCGTGATGACGCGGCGTTCCTTGACGGCATCGGTCACCTTCGAGCGGAAGACGTAGGTCTCGGTGAACGTGACCGCGCCCGCGTTCTCCATGGCGCCCGCGTTGAACTCGGGCACGAAGAGCTGGTCGTACTTCTCGAACGGGTAGGCGTAGTCGAACTTCTCCTCGAAGTAGGTGAAGCCCTCGCGGGTCTTGTCGAAGATGTAGTCGGCGTCGAGGTACTCGAAGAGCGACTTGCGCGCGTAGATGCCGAGCGGGATGACGCGGCCGTCGCGGCTCGTCAGCTCGGAGGTGATCACGTCGTACGGGCCCGCGATGAGCGCGGTGACGTAGCTCGACAGCACGGGAGTGGGGGAGAAGCTCCACACCGACGAGCCGGTGCCCGCCACCGGCTCGGGCGCGGGCGTCGGCGAGTTGCTCACCACGGCCCACGCCGACGGCGCGATCACGGTGAACTGGAACGTCGCCTTGAGGTCGGGCTGCTCGAACACGGCGAAGACGCGGCGGCTGTCGGGAACCTCGAACTGCGAGTAGAGGTACACCTCGCCGTCGACCGGGTCGACGAAGCGGTGCAGGCCCTCGCCCGAATTGGTGTACTCGGCGTCGGAGACCACGACGAGCACGTTGTCGGCGGCGAGACCGTCGAGCTGGATGCGCACGCCGTCGTTCACGGCCGCCGGGTCGAGCTCGGTGCCGTTGAGGGTGACCGAGCGCACGGTGCGCGAGAGGTGGTCGATGAAGGTGGATGCCCCGGCCTGCGCCGTGAAGGAAACCTCTGTCGTCGAGAGGAACACCTCGTCGCCGGTGGTCAGGTCGAGCGTGACGTTGTAGCTCTGCACGTCGACGAGCGCCTTGCGCTCTTGTGCTTCGACTCTGGTGAGGTTCTCTCCGGGCACGCGACACTCCTAAAAGTTGTTGGATCGAGTGCGGCTCGTGGCCGCGAACATCAAGCTTAGGCTTGGCAGCATGACTGCATCCACGATCGCGCGCACCCCGGTTGATTTCTGGTTCGATCCGAGCTGCCCGTGGGCCTGGATGACCAGCCGTTGGGTCGACGAGGTCGCCGAGCTGCGTGATCTGGATGTCACGTGGCACATCATGAGCCTCGCGGTGCTCAACGAAGACCGCACCGACCTCGACGAGAACTACCGCGCGTTCTTCCCTCGCGCTCTGCGCTACACGCGCCTGGTCAGCGCCGTCGCAGAGCTGCACGGAGCCGATACCGTCAAGCCGCTCTACGACGCGCTCGGCACCCGCATCCACCCCGGCGCGCGCACCGACGTCGACGACATCATCGCCGAGGCGCTCGCCGAGGTCGGCCTGCCCGCCGAGCTGGCGAAGTACGCCGACAGCGACGAGTACGACCCGCAGATGCGCGCGAGCCACGCCGACGGCATCGGCCGAGTCGGCCAGGACGTCGGCACACCCGTCATCGCCGTCAACGGGGTCGCCTTCTTCGGCCCCGTGATCTCGCCCGCACCGAAGGGCGAGCAGGCCGCAGCGCTCTGGGACGGTGTGGTGGCCGTCGCCGCCTACGACGGCTTCTTCGAGATCAAGCGGTCGCGCACCCGCGGCCCCGTCTTCGACTAGAGGTTACGCAGACACCCGTTCGCGCCGCGGGATCGGCACCACCACGGCCTCGCGGTCGCGGGCATCGCGCGCGCAGTCGTCGATGGTCGCCGACAGCAGCCGGAACAGCCGGTCGTCGGAGTCGCCCACGCACGCCTCTGCCATGCCGATGATCGACAGCGCCACCATCTTGTCGACGGTCCACGAGTCGAGCCGCGTCTTCGAGGTGCCCACCGAGGCGAGGAACGCACGCGCCCACTTCTCGGCGGCCGGCGCCTGGTCGAAGGCCGACCGGATGACACCGCGCAGGTGCTCGGCCATGGGGCCGGTCTGCGACTCGAGCAGCGCCTCGCAGTGCGCGAGTCCGACCGAGATCGCCCGCTGCCGTGACTCGCTCGCGATGGGAAGCGCGGCCGCCGATGCGCGCACACCCACGATGAGGCGCACGCGGTCGTCGGGGCCGTGCAGTCCGATCACCGACGGGATCAGCGGAACGAGCCTGCCGCGGGCGTCGTCGCCCGTGCAGTCGTTCACCGCGCGGGCGAGGGCCGCGAGTGCCGGGTGTGTGCACGACGGATGGTCGCTCCACCGCTCGCCGGCGAGGTGAGAGGCGTACTCCATAAAGCAGGCGCCGCGCTTGGGCGAACGGTGTCTGCCGACGGAGAGCACGGGCAGGAACTCGGGTATCTGGTTCGTTTTGGGCATCTGATGCCTCCACAGAGAGTGAGATCGTGCCT
>Ga0247811_1000185_pt1 | contig 21678 bp, 27 predicted proteins | sample UWRJL134311R1_FD_189018 | JGI IMG/M metagenome (GOLD analysis project Ga0247811, IMG submission 189018) | Plant litter microbial communities from Arlington Agricultural Research Station in Wisconsin, United States - UWRJ-L134-311R-1 | ecosystem: Environmental > Terrestrial > Plant litter >...
ATTAGCAAGGGCACCGGCCCAAGCAAACAATCAGCCCAGCAAGAAGCTGCCAAAGCAGCGTTATCATCCTACGTCAAATAATTTGGTCACCGTACAGATTGACTTAAGAGGTAAAATGCTGTAAACTCATTCAAGAGTTAAAATTATTTTAAAGTGTGATTCGATTATCAACGATACCGATCACTAAAGAGTCAAAGGAAGTTCTGTTTTATGCTCGCAATTCGATTGCAACGTGTCGGACGCAAGGGATACCCAACGTATCGTCTTGTTGTTCAAGAGTCTCAACGCCACCCATCAAGTGGACGTGTTGTTGCCTTTGTAGGTAGCTACAACCCACACACTAAAGATGTCAGTGTTAAAAACGAAGAGGCACAAAAGTACCTCGATAATGGTGCACAGCCAACACCTCGTGTTGTGAAACTATTGAAGGACGCAGGCGTAAACCTTCCTTCATGGGTCGTTCTACCAGCAGACGACAAGCAAAAAGCTATTCGTCACGCTGACAAACTTCGCAAGAACCAACCAGCTGCAGAAGTTGAAGAAGTTCCTGAAGAAGCCGCTGCCGAAGAACCAGCAGAAGCGTAACACTTCCTTATAAGATGATTCTTATCAAAAACCCCAGTCTATCTGGGGTTTTTTGTTTCTAAAAAAAGCACCCCCGTCACAATCGACGGGGGCTTGGACGGGTAAGTCCGGGTGGTGGGAGTGCTATCCAAGTGCGAGAAACTGCTTTCTGATGAGTGCGGCGTACTTGGGGTCAAGTTCGATCGTGCTGTCATCATTGATTTTCTCCGTCGGAAGGGGTGCATCAATGCCATCTGTGTAGAGGGCTCTGATGTAGTCTTCGCCGAGTTGGATCTGTGAAAGTGTCCAGCCTTGGGTTGCTGCAATTGTTGAAACTGCTTTCTCGAACGGATTCAAGGGCATGATTTCCTCCGGGTGTCATATACGGGTATAACTTATATATTATAGCATATGCACGATAAAAAAGCAATAGATGTATGGATGATAAGCAAAAGCGATATACGATTCCCATGGTGGCCTTGTGCTACAATAAAATTACGATAACATTGCACGTGACCGTAAGGCATTAAGGGGGAATATGTCCACAATTGACCAGCAATTCATTGAATATATCGTTAAATCTGTCGTAGGAAATCCAGACGACGTCGTCGTTGATCGGATCATTGATGAGAAAGGCGTACTGCTGACTCTGACGGTGAATCCAGATGATCTTGGACGTGTGATCGGAAAGCGCGGCGTGACCGCACAGAGCCTTCGTACACTCCTTCGTGCGCTAGGCACCAAGAATGATGCTCGCTACAATCTAAAGATCGTTAATAATGATGGCCAAGAGGGCCCGATTATTGCATCGTACACACCGGAATCTATGACGTCATCGAAAGACAATTTGGGTGATGAAGCACTAGAGTTGTCCCCAGTTGAGACGCCTGTGGAAAGTTCTACAGATGAACCTGTGGATAATGCTTCTGCTTACACGAAAAAGACGCGAGCAGAGCTTGCGGAACTAGACGATCTCGATATATAATACCTACAAGTTCAGAACATCTTGAACTGCGAGAATTTAAGCTCATGCGAGCGACAAATCACCACATTTGTTGAGAGCCTATGTGTATAAGAAACCACTCTTTTTTGAGTGGTTTTTTTATTGTCAACTTATAATTCATCAATGCATTGATAATTTAATGAGTTGCCCGGGATTTCGCCCGGGACTCAGTCAAACTGGTCGGGCATCGCTTCCGGGCGGCGATGGCTTATATATCTCGCTTGTACTCCTGCGTAAGCAATGCGCTGATGTTTGCAAATGCGAACGCCAACGTGCGCTTGATCTGCTGTCGCAAGTGCACGATGTGAAACACGTGGAAGATGCCGCACAGGCCAACGATGATCGCGAGGTACGCGAAAACATTCAGCCATATGAACACCTCGGGACGTTCCCCGGATCCACTGCAGGACACGGCCACGATGATTCCTGCCATACCAACGCGGAACATGATCCGAAGACCACGCTCGGCATCTGCCAGCTCGGCGTAGAGCGTTGCAAGGCTTTTTTGCTGAGAATTGTAGTTTTCAAGCATCATACTCCTTCGGTGGACACAGATGGGGTAAAAGAACACAGTCGTACGGGAAACGTAAAGCTATTGAAACTATAGCATATTTTCACATTACGTCAATTATGCGCCAGCTAATTCATCAATGCATTCATGAGTTAGTAAGTGCCCGGGATTTCGCCCGGGCACTCGTAGTACACGCTGGGCGTCGCTCTCCGGCGGCGAAGCTATTTCTTTACTTGCAGTTCCTTCTGTCTGAAGTGTTCGATGTTTTCGTGGAAGTTCCTCTCTACCTGCTTTGAGCGCATCGTTAGCTGCATAATAGTCAGCTGTGCGCTAAAGAAGATGTATCCATTCAGCACGAGGTAAAACACGGTCACACCAATGGCGGGCACAAGCATCCATTTGAATGTGCTGTCATCGGTCTGGTTAAAGCTATACACAGTGAGCCATACGACATATCCGGCAACGGCCGCCGGTTTGCGTGTCTCTGCTGCATCTGAACGTGAGGATTCTAGGGTTTCACGTTCGTGGGGGTTTAGCATGTAATTCCTTCAAAATAAAAAACGAAAGGATGGTTTTTCTATAATCGTAAGCGGAAATGGCCTTATCAATTATCGCATTGATCAATATACCGGTCAATATAGCAAATACAAGGCCGATAGTGTATACACCACCACAATGAGAAACAACTGACAAAGTATCGACATATCATCATATATTTACAAATATGTCAATATACCGTACACTGGTGAGAGATGAAAAAAATTCAAGTTATTACGTTGTTCCCTGAAATGTTTGAAGGAGTATTAAACTCTTCGATGATGTGGAAAGCCCAGCAAGCGGGTGCTGCTGAATTTTCGATGGTGAATCTTCGTGATTTTGGGCTTGGGCCTCGTCAACGCGTTGACGATACGCCGTATGGTGGTGGTGATGGCATGCTTTTGATGGCAGAACCGCTATTTGCAGCAGTTGCGAAAGCAAAAGAAGCTGATCCAACTGCCAAAGTACTGCTTATGACGCCACGAGGGCAGCGCTGGAAGCAGTCTATCGCCCAAGAATGGGCTGACGCAGCACACGGCTATATATTTATCTGCGGGCGTTACGAAGGCTACGACGAGCGCATCGTGAGTCTCGTCGACGAACAGGTGAGTGTCGGTGACTACGTATTAACGGGTGGCGAATTACCTGCAATGACAATTATCGATTCGATCGTTCGTCTGATTCCTGGTGTGCTGGGCGGTGAAATGAGTGCTGAGATCGAAAGTTTCTCGGATGGCGAAACACTAGAGTTTCCGCAGTACACAAAGCCAGCTGACTTTAACGGCATGAAAGTGCCTGAAGTTCTTTTAAATGGCAATCACGCTTTGATTGCAAAATGGCGCGCTGAACACTCTTTAAAAGCAGAGTAGTACTGCTATGACAAACAAAAAACACCCCATAGAGAGGTGTTTTCTGCTGTTGTGGTGGAACATCGTAGAGCGATTCAGTCACACATATTTTTTTTGGAGCAATGTTTGTTTTTCGTAACTTTCGCTTGTTCAATACTTTAACGGATGAACCACCAAAGCGCAAGCGTAATATCAAAAAAGACAACACTATACCTTCGATAGTTCATCTGAGCCCTGTTGGGTGTATACTTCAAGCATGAGTATATTGCCTCACGTCACCCCTGCGCCCGCTGCGAAATCCAAAGACATCACACGCATCGCAACCTTCTATGCGGCCGTCATTGTGGTGATGGTAGTATCGCAATTATTTACATTCGAATCATTCGTATTGCTTTTTCGTGAGTATCATTTGCCGGTAAGTGCGCACCTTTCGACGTTCTTGTCTGCGCTCCTGGTCGTCTGTGAAGTGTTCGCGCTTCCATTTCTACTACGCATGTCACTTAGTCCGGCATTCCGCGTCGTGAGCATCGTCAGTGGATGGGGAGTCGCTATGTTATGGCTGCTGATTACTGTCTGGTTGGTTAGTACTGAAAGCATGATTGGAACAGTTGGATTCTTCGGCACCGTCTTTGATACGATGCCCGGTTGGTGGGCTGTCTGTATCAGCCTGGTATTTTGTATCCTGGCTGCTTGGTCTAGTTGGGGTATGTGGCCGGGTAGGCGCGTGGTCGCACGCAAGAAATAGTTGTCCCAAACATCTTACAGGGGTATGATGAGAGTACTAAAAAGGAGTGTGAGACATGCAACTGATTAATAAACTTGAGAAAATCGTTCTGGAATGGGCGAAAAATGTACCGCACCTGCCGATCGTAGCGCAAAAGTGGCTCGCAACAAATGTGTGGTGGATCGTTCTTATCGGCGTTATCCTTAGTGGTATCTCGACGTTGATTGCGCTTGCCGGACTCTTTACGATCATTTCACTTATTGGTAGTGTCAGCAGTAGCTACTATGTAACGAGCGCGTATAACAGCTGGACGGTTGTGACGACAGTTGTCAGTCTTATCTTTAGCGCACTCAGCGTCGTTGTGTTGGCATTTGCTATCACCCCGTTGAAGGCGATACAAAAGAAGGGCTGGGTACTCTTATTCCTTTCATGGCTCATTAACGTTGCGTCAATCGTTGTGAACGCTGTTCTAAGCCTGAGTATCATCGGTTTTATATTCAGTATCATGTTCGGTGCAATTGGGCTCGCGATCGCAGGTTACTTTATTTTTGAAATCCACGGTCAGTTCGCGCACCCTACACGCAAAGAGCCAAAAGAGGCCAAGCTCGTCTAGTTCGTTTGCCTACTTGAGCGTTCACCCCAGTTAGTGTACAATTTGTTGGTACGTAAACGGCATCAATGGGGATTCGCCAAGTGGTAAGGCACTGGTTTCTGGTACCAGCATTCGGGGGTTCGAATCCCTCATCCCCAGCCAAGAAAAATGACACGCATCTGCGTGTCTTTTTTCTTGCCAGCGATAGGCAATTCGAACCCCCTGTTTTGCTGTGCAAAACAACACCTTGGAATTTTGGGTTCGAATCCCTCATTCTATTAATTCGGACACTACATTTGTTGGCCATAGTGCGGGCGGTGGATTTTGGGTGAGATATTTATATGCATCATGAAGAAGAGAGCACGTTTTTTGACTTTGAACTTGATCCAAATCTAGTGGAGCATGCAAATAAATTTATTATATTTTCGTCCGATAATGATAGGCAAGAAATGATAGATTCAATTCAGTATCTTACCGATACGTTACCAAATATAGAAGTTGTATCATTTCATGACTATGGTCATTTTATTCAACGTACATTAAAAGATAATAAACTCCCCGAACTGCTTGATGCTATATTAGCATAACCTTCCTAGAGCACGACCACTAACCCCAGCAAGGTTCATTAAGCCGGGCGGCGGCGTATGACACCTCTCGTTTCCGTACGAATCAAATTGATTATTGGTTAAAAATGTTACAATATTACTAATAACTCTTGGAGATAAAAATGAGTGATACAAAAAACGCCATCACCCCTAGTGACCTGAAGAACCTCGGCAATGTACGAGGAACAGAATACGTCTATCCTGAACGAATGAATCAGATTCATTCTATGACAAATGTCATGCATGCCACAGCTCGTTTATGGGGATATTCTCAAATTGACGGACCAACGCTGCAGCCTGTTGAGTTCTATAGCGTTAAATCAAGCGAGGAATTACTTGAGGATGGCTACTACGTGTCTTCGGGTGACCGCACGTATATGTTGCGTCCGGAAATTACTCCAACAATTGCCTACATGCTTGCTGACGTCGAAAAGCAGTTAACATACCCAGTGCGTTGGTACTCTGACCCGCAAATTTATCGTAACGAACGACCACAGTCTGGTCGTCGTCGCCAATTTGGCCAGTTTAACCTTGATCGATTTGATCTGGAACCACTATCGAATGAAGCACGTGCGCTTGCTGACGCTGAAGTTATTGGTGAAGCGATTGATACATTGGGCAAATACGGACTGACTGCCGATGATGTCGTAATGCGCGTTAACAGCAGGGCAGTCCTTGAGCGTGCCTTTGACCTGATTGAAATTGAAGAACGAACTGTTCGCGATCAATTGCTAAGTGTTATTGATGCAAAAGAGAAGTTGCCTGAAGACGTATTCGTTAAAAAGTCAAATGATACGGGCATTACTGAAGCTCAGTCGCAGCAGCTTCTAAACTGGTTAAATATTAGTAGCTTGGATGAGATCAAAACTAGCGAGGTGTTTAGTAGTATTGCACAGACAGCCGAGTATAAGGAACTCGCAATGGTACTGAAATTCCTGAGCGTTCAAGGCTTCGGTGACTATGCAAAATACGATCCAGTCATTGTACGTGGACTGGGATACTACACCGGTACCGTGTTCGAGGCATTCGACAAGCAACCTGAACGAAGCATGAAACGATCTATCCTTGGCGGTGGTCGTTATGATCAATTTACTCAGAAGTTTGGTGGCAAGCTGGAAGTAACGGGTGTCGGCTTTGGTATTGGCCACGTTCCACTTGAAGCAATCCTAAAATCACGTGATCTACTGGACGAAAGCTCACTTCCTGGTCCCGACTACTACATCGCCGTTCAGGAAGAGCCACAGGATTCGCGCGGAGAACGATTGGCGGATATATTACGAATCACAAAAGCTATCAGGGATTCTGGTAAGTCTGTGATTATCGATTCGTCTATTACTGGCGAAAGCGAATCACGACTGAAGAAGCAGATGAACACTGCGAATAAAATTGATGCTTTGACTGTATTGATCTTCTTGAACGATAAAGAGGCAATTGCAGTTAAAGACCTGGCTACTGGCGAACAGAGCGAAGTAACATACGATACGTTCATGCGGACTATTGCTGAACATTCTCTGACTGACTAGGAGGGCTACTTATCTTGACGAGTTTCAATTGCATCGAGTCGTTGTGACATTTTTGCAATCCACCGTCGCGGCACTAGTATAAACGCCATGGTATTAAAGTACTCATCCAGTACTTTTACGTTGTCCCAGGTATCTAAGACGTTGTATTGTGGTTCAATTGTTTCGTTGCGGGTGTAGCCAACAATGTCACTGCCTGCATCAAGCAGATACGCAGTGTAGCGCTTTTGATTTGCATATCTTTTTTGTCCATCGTGTGTAAAATCATCTGCGACTAATTTATAATCGGTATATTTTTCAAGATAATAGCCGGGTGTATGATCAGTCGATAGAGGAATAGTAAAAGAATGTTCCGCGACAAGTGCCGGATCCATGTAGTTATTATTGATCAGCCATACATAGTACAGCGCTATGTGTGTTGCTGCGCGCTGGTACGTCTGTGCATCATCAACGTGCCAGCTTGCGTTATCTAGAACGTTAGTCATGAGGTCCACTGTATAGAGAATCATGAGGCACTGTCAAGTTGTTTGCTATGATAAGGTCATGAGCACTATCAAATACACAAATGGCACATACAGCGCAATCGGCATGTATGCAAAAGGGAAGAATAGTATCGATGTAACGGTGGACTTGGACGCTGACATTATTACAGGTGTAGAAGTTATTCCAATGGCAACTATCAAGATGTCTTTGGGGCTACAAAAGAAATTCGCACTTGCGATCGCAGACGAAGTGGTTGGAAAGCCAATTGATGCAGTGCATTTAGATCGATTGGCTGGATCAAGTTTGACAACACAAGGATTTAACGACGCTGTCGAAAAAATTAAGTCGCAAGCAACACGTACGTAGCGCACATTGAAAAGGATCCGTGCGCCACCACTAGGTGAGCGCACGGATCCAGGATGTTACGCTGAAGGGAACGCCGGCCAGAAGGCCTTTGTGCAGTTCAGTGGTACTCCGCCTCTCGGGTCTGCCTGGGATCCATACAGCCCGATGCTGAACGCATTGTCGCGTTCGGCACCAGTGCCATGATCACCCTGGTTGTCGCCGATGATGGCAAGCGCGTTCAGTGCCTCGTCGACGTCGCCTGCTTCCAGGCGGCCATCGAGATTCAGGCTGTAGGTCCACACGCCCGCGAAGCAATCGGCAATCAGCTCTACGCCCGGCTTTGCAGGTGCAGCAATGCCGGTGTTCTCGGTGAGTTCGTCTTGGATGTGGTGGCCGAACTCGTGGGCCGTGATCATTGCTGCCGCAAAGTCACCGACATACTTCAGGTCGCTGACCTGTTGCTGGAAGATGTCGCCTGTCCACATTTTGGCCATGGTCTGGATCGGGATGATGAGATATCCACGATCCGACGAGTTCATGTCCAGGGGGCAGTAGAACGCGTTCGGAAAGTCGCTTCCAAACGAGTACGTCACTTCCGTGGCGCTGATCGGTACGGGGCAGTTGCTGGTGTAGATTTCGCCGGGTTGAATCAGCTTGACGCCTACCCACGGTTCAGGGTAGCCTTCCGAGGCAAACCAGTTGCTCCAGATTGTGTCCAGATGCTGGATCATGCCGTTCTCGTAGTCGGTCGTCGCGACGAGGTCGACTTGGCCGGCGGTGTTGCCGCTGGCTGCGAAGGCACTCATCAACTGATCGAACTGTTCTTGGGAGAGCGACGAATCGGGTGGTGCGGGGGCCATAGGGCCACCGTTTGCACCACCGCTGGTGGGTTGCGGGGATGGGGTCTGCGGATCCGACGACAGTGGGTCGGATGAAGCGGTGCATCCCGCAAGGGTGATCGCTAGGACAATCGCACTGAGTTGTGCGATGTGCTTTTTCATGAGAGCTCCTTAGAGTAAAAGAGGTACGAGGTGTACGCTCTAAATGGGTGTAACCTTGCCGAGTATTATACTATATTTTTACGTTCACGCTGCGAAGAGATAATTGCTGATCCAATCAAGATCACGCCGATACCACCCGCAATAATTTCGGGAACGTGGAGGAAGATACCAAACAATAGCACCGCAGATAAGACCAGAACGGTGTAGTGTGCCCCGTGCTCAAGGTATTTATACGCATGGAGTGTGCCACGACGCACCATGAAGATTGTCAATGAACGCACCCAGACAGCGCCGACACCAAGCCCTAGTGCAATTAACAGGACATCGGTCGTAATTGCAAAGGCACCGACGACGCTATCAAATGAGAAGCTGGCGTCTAGAATCTCAAGATAAATGAAACTCGTGAATGCGATCATCCCGGTTTGCTCGAGAATCTTTTTTGAGCCACTGAGCTTTTTGTCGCTACGGTTTTTGATACGTTCGAATATATGGATGACGACTTGTAGCAAGCTATAGGTTATGACACCGATCGAACCAGCAAAGATTGTTTCAGTTGGATGATTATTGAACGGAAGAATTGCAAGGATCGCAAGAATGACAAGTGCGACGGCAGCTGGTCCCCAGTGGGCATTAAAGCGCTGAAACCATGCTTCAATACGCTTGAACCATAGGATTTCACGTTCCGAATCAAAGAAGAAGTGCAGCGCCAGCATCAGCAAGAACGCGCCACCAAAGGCTGCAATTTGCGGATGTGCGCCATCTAATGCTTTGGCATATTCTTCGGGATTACCAAATGCAAGGTCCAAGACTGGTCCCCAGCCAAGGCCGGTTGTGATCATAACGATGACAATCGGGAAGACGATGCGCATACCAAAGACAGCAATGATGATACCAACAGACAAGAAAATATTCTGCCAAAACCGAGAGAGTTTCGTCAGGATCTTAGCATTAATGATGGCGTTTTCGAAGCTGAAGGTAATTTCAACGATAATCAAAATGATGACGATAAAGAGGGCGTTATAACCAAGTCCCAGTAGCACACCGATCAACGTTCCTATTGTTGCTAGAATCGAAAACCAGAAAATACGCAACGGTGAGTGAGGGGAAAAAAGCTTATGCATACGTACTAGCTTAACATGCGATCCGCCCGAACAGCGACCAGTAACAAGATAATAATTAGCAGTACGAATCCAACTGCCAGTGCGATTGGAAAAGCTTGGGTGGTGATTGATTTTGGTTCAGTGACGCGGATGGGGTAGCTAAGGTTGAATTCACTAAAGGCGTCGTGCGTCTTTGGCTCACCTGTGACTCGTATCGTATAAGCACCTGGCTCGGTGAACGTATATGTGTTCGTACTAGTGAGCTTTGCAGAAGCATCAAGTGGTTGTGTTTGGATCGTCGTGCCATCACGTTGGATAGCGACCGTGCAATCACACGCTTTCAAATCAAGCTTGTTTGCCGTGTCTGTAAAAGCTAGTACGTAGGTAATCTGTGTATTCACCATTGGGTTATCGTCTGGTTGAATATGCAGCACGGCGCCAACCGTTGTGTCGGATTCTAATTCGTGTGCGCTGGCGGTATGTACCGTAGTGATCGTTAGTGCGAATATGGCTATCAGTAGGACTAGTATTTTTTTCACTGCATGCGCTCCTTTGGTTGGTTGGGATTTTTGATGGCTCGACGAATTCTAATAGCCTCTAGTATGACGAGAAATGCGAGGGCTGCGTATGTGGAAATTCCCAGGACGCTGATGTTCATGAAGTGTGGTCCGATGATTACAATATGGACGAGGATCGAAAGCCCCGCGATATAGACGAGGCGGTGCAGGAGCTTCCAGTTTTTGAAATGCATTTTCTTTACAACCCAGTCCATCGAAGTCAGCGTCATAATCGCCAGGATGCCGAGTGCAATGAACCCAAGTAAGATCGAAACGGTATAGCGTGTATTGAGGAACTGCAGGCCGTCGAAGCCGTTTAGCTGTGTAAAGAAGCTGATATAGACGTGTAGGAATGCGTAGTAAAACGACAGCACGCCAATTGCACGACGGGCATGCAGATAGTAGCTATTGATGCTGAGTTTCGGGAATACTTTTGTAAAAGGCGAAGCCAGTACGGCCAGATATAACAGCAAGAATGATATAAAGGCGAAGGTTTGTTCTATTCGAATTGTTTGCAGGCTCCCTTCGGTGACAAACAGTTGAATCGATCCAGCAATAAAGAATGAAAGCGTGATGCCACCGGTTAAAATCCAAAACCGACTATTACCCAGGAGCGTGTTAAATTTTTCCATCTGAGATCATTATACCTTAGGACTGGTTTTGCTAGTTGGTTAATTACCTCAAGCGCGCTATCATATAGGAAGCATATGCATAAAGATAAAAAACGTATCTTACGACGAGTGGGGCAAGTCCTTATTTCGAGTGTTATCACAGTTCTTATCTTAGGTATCCTTTTCTACGTTACCCAAGGACGCGATGTGCCGGTTCTAGATACGCATGGGCTGATTGCCGACCAGCAGAAGACATTGATCTTGGTGGTGTTTGCACTCGGATTCTTCATTGTTATCCCCGTGTTTATTCTGCTTTTTGGTATTGCCTGGAGATATCGCGCGGGCAATACAAAGGCCAAGTACCAACCAGAGTTTGAGAGCCATCGTGGCCTAGAGGCATTATGGTGGGGTATCCCGTGTGTATTCATTATCGTCCTGGCTATTATTACGGGTATTTCGACACACGCACTGGATCCATATAAGCCAATTGAATCAAATGTTGCGCCCGTCGAGATTCAAGTTGTTGCCCAAGAGTGGAAATGGCTGTTTATTTATCCAGATGAAAATATCGCAACTGTGAACTTTATCAACATCCCTAAAGATACCCCGATTAATTTCACAATCACTTCTGACGCGCCAATGAATTCATTCTGGATTCCTGCGCTGGCCGGACAAGTGTACGCGATGTCAGGTATGTCGACAAAATTGCACCTGATGGCAAATTCAGTCGGTACGTTTAACGGCTCATCGGCAAATATTAGTGGTGATGGGTTTGCTGACATGCGTTTCAAGGTGAATGCAATGGAAAAGGCAGACTATGACACCTGGGCAAAGAAGGCCGAACAGTCTACTGCGTTTATGGATGAGGCGGTGTATACGAAGCTGGCCAAACAAAGTCACGATGAACCGCAAGCAACATACGTCGTAAGTGATTTCAACCTGTATAATAAAGTCATAATGAAATATATGTCTTCAGAGGGTAGTGCGCACGGCAGCACGTTAAAGGCTGCGAACTAATGTGGGCCGGGATTCAAGAATTAGTCTTTGGACGATTAACGCCCGCTGATTTCGTGCATGATCCTATCATGGCTGGTGCGGGTATCGGTATGGTTGGGGCGCTTGTCCTTGCGATGATTGCGCTGACATATTTCAAGAAATGGAAGTGGCTTTGGAAGACCTGGATTACATCACTTGATCCTAAGAAGATCGGTGTAATGTACCTGATCGTATCAGTCATTATGCTATTACGCGGACTCGCCGATGCACTATTATTACGCACACAACAGGCAGCAGGTGGTTCTGTCGAGGTACTGAATGCCGACCACTTCCAGCAGATCTTCTCGGCGCACGGGACGATTATGATCTTCTTTGTCGCCATGGGTATTATCTTCGGTATATTCAACTTAATTATCCCGCAACAGATTGGTGCACGTGACGTCGCATTTCCGTTCCTAAACTCTGTGAGCTTTTGGCTATTCGCTGCTGGTATGATCCTGATCAACGCGCCACTGGTTGTGGGTGAGTTCTCGGCTGCGGGTTGGCTGGCGTACCCACCATTATCGGGGCTGCAGTATAGTCCGGGGGTCGGTGTCGATTATTGGATATGGAGTCTGCAGATTGCGGGTATTGGTAGCTTGCTGTCTGGTATTAACTTCTTCGTCACTATTATCAAAATGCGCGCGCCTGGTATGACATTGATGAAGATGCCGATTTTTATCTGGAGCGCGCTGGGTAGTACTTCGCTGATTATGTTTGCCTTCCCAATCCTGACGGCGACGCTTGGTATGTTAGCGCTAGATCGTTTGATGGGCATGCACTTCTTTACATCCGATATGGGTGGGAGCCCGATGCTGTATATTAACTTGATCTGGGCATGGGGACACCCCGAGGTGTACATTTTGGTGCTGCCGGCATTCGGTATTTTCTCGGAAGTTGTTGCGACATTCTCTGGCAAGAAATTGTTCGGATATAAGTCAATGGTGATTGCACTAGCTGCGATTACGTTCCTGTCATTTACCGTATGGCTGCACCACTTCTTTACCATGGGGGCGGGGGCAGACGTCAATACGCTGTTTGGCATTATGACGATGGTTATCGCGATCCCGACAGGCGTGAAGGTCTTTAACTGGATCTTTACGATGTACCGCGGACGCGTCAGGTTCACCACGCCAATGTTGTGGTTCATGGGCTTTATTGTGACGTTTACGCTTGGTGGCCTTGCGGGTGTCGCGATGTCTGTTCCGGCGGCTGACTTCCAATTCCATAACAGCTTGTTCCTTGTCGCGCACTTCCACACGATGATCGTTGGTGGGGTATTGTTTGGCGCCTTCGCCGGCTTCACGTATTGGTTCCCGAAGTTTACTGGTTTCTACCTAAACGAAAAACTGGGTAAGATTGCATTTTGGCTGTGGATCGTCGGCTTCCTATTGGCATTTGTACCGCTGTATATCCTTGGCTTTATGGGTGCGACTCGTCGCCTGGATCACTACGATCCGTCGCTGGGTTGGCAAGGATTATTCATCGTTGCGGGCGTTGGTGTCATGATTATCGCAGCAGGTGTTGGGTTCCAGTTGCTGCAAATCGTCGTGAGTATTATTCAGCGCAAGAAAAATCGTGCCGGCGAAGATCCATGGGGTGGTCGCACATTAGAATGGTCAACAGCGACACCACCAGCAGAGTACGTCTACGCGGTGATCCCAACTGTGACCGAGCGTGATGACTTCTGGGAGTCGAAAAAGAAAAAGCATCACAAGGTTGCGCCAGTCTATGAAGACATCTGGCTCCCTAAAAATAGTGGTGCGGGCGCAATTATTGGTTTGTTGGCTATGATATTTGGCGCAGCAACGATTTGGCACATGGTACCACTCGCGATTATCTCGTTTGTTGGCATCATTATTACATTGATTATTCGTTTAACCACTGATGACACTGAAGTAAAGATATCTGCTGCAGAAGTCGCCAAGCACGAGTTGAAGAGGAGTGCAGTATGAGTGATGTAACACTAAAAGAAGAGGTTCGAGAAAAAGAAGCCCGCGAGAAAAAGACCTTGGGATTTTGGATCTACCTAATGACCGACCTTGTCTTGTTCGCATCGTTATTCGCTACCTTTGCAGTACTGCGAACCGCTACTGCTGGTGGTCCATCGGGGGCTGAACTATTCGACCTGCCCTTTGTCCTGCTGGAAACGATGATTCTGTTGACCAGTAGCTTTACGGTTGGGCTTGCTATTCTGGGTGCGGCGCGTGGCTACAAAAAACAGACAATTTTCTGGCTGCTTGCAACATTCGCGCTTGGTGTCGCATTCCTCGCGATGGAGCTGACCGAGTTTAGTCACCTCGCAGCAGAAGGCTTTAGCTGGGAACGCAGCGCATTCTTGTCGGCCTTCTTTACACTTGTTGGTACCCACGGACTGCACATCGCGGTAGGACTACTGTGGCTCGGCGTTATGATAGTCCGATTGGTTCGTTTCAAGTTCAAGCAGACTGATCTGAACCGCCTGGCGCTCTTTGGTTTGTTCTGGCACTTCCTTGATGTCGTCTGGATTTTCATCTTTAGTATCGTCTATCTGATTGGGAGTATGGCATGAGTGTACGCATAGAACATCGAAATTCACAGACGCGGTATCTTTCGTATATCGTTGGGTTTATCCTCTCAATTTTGACGACGCTGGCGGCATACCTCGTTGTAGTGAATCACTTGTGGCCAATGCAGACATTGGTGTACATCGTACTGGGCATTGCGGTCGTGCAGCTTATTGTGCAGGTGGTCTTCTTCCTGCACATCGGACGGGGTACTCATTGGAAGGTTGTGACGTTCGCCTTTGCGATCTTAGTGATTTTGATCGTCGTCGTGGGAACAATATGGATTATGAATAATCTTGATTATAATATGATGCAGATGACGCCAGAACAGCAACAGATTTACATGCTGCAACACGAGGGGATTTAATGGAGCGTCGCTCCCGATCCTATCTGCAGCTTATCAAACCCGGCATTACACTTAGCAATACGCTCAGTGGCGTCGCTGGGTTTTTCCTTGCGACGACAGTTGCGCCGTTTAGTTTATCTGTATTGATTGGTGCCTTCGTAGGTATTGCAGCTGTCATTGCCTCGGCCTGCGTATTCAATAATGTCCTCGATCGCGATATAGATAAGCGCATGAAGCGTACTGCCAAGCGCGACATCGCGAGTGGCGTCATTAGCCTGCCAAAAGCACTGGTATTTGCGACAGCGCTCGGATTAATTGGCTTTGCTGCTTTGCTGCTGTTGACCAATGTCCTGACCTTTGTGCTGGGCATCATCGCCTTTGTTTGGTACATCGTCATCTACGGCTGGGCGAAGCGCAACACAGTCCTCAGTACAATCATAGGTGGGGTTGCGGGCGCATTGCCGCCAATGGCTGGGTATACGGCACTGACGGGTCATATAGATGCCGCAGCGATTATTTTATTCCTTATCTTGTTCTTTTGGCAGATGCCACATTTTTATGCGATTGCGATGTTCCGACGTAAAGACTACGCGAGTGCGAAACTCCCTGTCTGGTCGGTAAAGTATGGACTGAAAAGCTCCAAGCGCCAAATTGTTCTATTTACAGTACTGTATGCGATATGTGCGAGTCTGCTAACAGTATATGGGTATACTGGTATTATCTATCTGGTTGCAAGCCTAGGGCTATCTGTCTACTGGCTGTACCGTGGCATTTCCCTGTACAACAAAGTCGATGACGAGAAATGGGCACGCAAGATGTTTGGCGCATCGTTGCTGATTCTGTTGGTGATGTTCCTGCTCATTTCTATCGGCGGCTATCTTCCGTAGCTAATTCACTATAAAATAACCCGCTGATGAAAGCGGGTTATTTTTTGCGGCTGCGTACTATGCTTTTGGCGTTTCGGCAGGGAAGTAGGCATCTTCCTTGATAGTCTGGGCGCGCCAGACACCAAGGGCTTGGCCAAACGGGAGAACGTCGCTGTAGCCGACGAAGTCTGCTGCGCTGCGAATGCTGGAGGCGACGTTGCCGGTCAGGCGAATTTTCTTGTACTCAAAGATGGCCCATTTGTCGCCAACCGGGACAACAACGGGTGGCATTTTGGCGGTGTACTTCTTCTTTGAACCACGCAGGATGTGGTTCGCAACGAAAATACCGTCTTTTAATGCTGTTTGCGCGAGGCCACTAAAGGCCGTGAAGGCGTTGTCGCCAATCACGTAGACATCTTCGCCAGAACGTAGGTACTTGTCGACGATGATCTTACGGTTTGGCGAGAATTCAAATTGATCAGCGTTGGCTGCAAAGAATGGGTTATTTGCGACACCGGATGTCCAAATAACTGTGTGGCTTTTGATTGGCTTGCCGTTGACGATCAAGCTATCAACGGTTTGCTCTTCAACTTTTTGGTTTAGTTCAACGTGGACGCCTAATTTCTTTAGGCGCGCGTGGACCAGTTTGCTGGCAGCTTCTGACATACGAGGCAGGACGCGCGGGCCTGCTTCGATGATAGAGATCTTCATGCGTGGTTCTGGCTTGTTGAAGTGCTTCTTTAGGTTGTTCAGGTATGTCCCAAGGGCCGAAGCTAGTTCGACGCCAGTTGGCCCTGCACCGACAACGAGGAAGTCTTTGTCTGCGCCATCAGGCTTCGAAAATTCGTCCAGCAAGTGTTGCTTTAGGCGAGTAATTTCGGCAGCCGACTTGATGCCATAGGCGTATTGGTCCAGGCCTTTGATGCCGAAGTAGGTAGTCACTGAGCCAAGTGCCAAGATGAGCTTGTGGTAGACGTACGTCGTGCCAGTTGCACCGGTGAGCGTCTTGGTTTTCTTGTCGATAGTTGTAATGGTATCGATAATGACGTTGATGTTATCGCGGCCCGCGAAGATTTCACCAAGCGGTACCCATGATTGCAGGTGACTGTGGCCAGTTGCAGTGCTGTATAGTCCGGGGTAGTACTGGAAATCAGTGCGGTCACTGATGAGGGTAATTCGGGTTTTTTTGTTTTCGGACAAAGCGAGCGCAGCTTTTACTCCACCGAAGCCGCCTCCAACAATTGTGATCTGCATTATGTGTATCTATTCCATTTATGGTTAGTTGTATATCTGTATGATAGGGGTTATACAACTATTAATCAAGAGAGCGGAAATTATTTTTTCAGATCGAGGATGACAAGGTTTTCGATGTGTGGTGTGCGCGGGAAGAAGTTATAGCCCTTGTGCGCAGTAATGTCATAGGCGTCGAGCAGTAATGCGACGTCGCGTGCTTGTGTAACTGGGTTACATGACAAGTAGATGACACGTTCAGGCTTTGTTTCCAGAAGCTTCTCGATGATAGGCGCACCGAGTCCGGCACGTGGTGGGTCAACGATAATCGTTGCATCGCTGGTAATAAAGTCGAGGGCTTTTTCACTTGGTGCGAGAACAGCCTGGGCAGATTTTAATTTCAGACGGTCGATGTTCTCTTTCATCTCGTTGACGGCGCTTTCGTTGATTTCAACGAGGGTGAGGTCTTTTGTCCCGATTGTCAGACCGATGGTCCCAACACCACTGTACATATCGACAGTTGGCTTGCCAGGGATGACGTAATCTTTCATGTCGCGGAGGGCTTGTTCGTAGACAGGGATGTTGATCTGGAAGAAGCTTTCAGTTGCGTAGCTGAATTCGACGCTGTTGATCTCGTCCTTCAGTGACGTCACGCCCCATGTTTGCAGACGTTTTGTAATGACACTGGCAGGACTCTTCGGGTTCGAATAAATCATTTCGAAGCCTTTGACGCCGAGTGCTTCAATGTCGATAGGGCGGATCGGGTGGAAAGATTCACTCTTTACGTACAGCTGCATCGAGACGTGGCCTTTTTGGTTGGCACGAATCAGGAGGGTCTTTAGTGAAAAGCCGGTCGCGTGGTGGGCACGAAGCAGGTCGCGCATTGCGAGTGCTGTTTCGTTGATCTTGTCCATTGCGAGGTGGCTGCCGTCGACGGGAACTTTACTGTGGGTGCCACGGCCGTAGAAGGCGAGGTCCAGTTGTTCGGTTTCTTTGTCCCAGTACCAGCTGAACTCCATTTTATTGCGGTAGCCGTAATCGTAGTTGTCACTAAAGATATCGATTTTGCCGGGAAGTTCGACGCCGTGTAGCGCGTATGCTTCTTTGATAAGTTCGGCTTTGTGCTTTTGTTCACTTTCGAATTTCATGATTTGCCAAGGACTGGTCGAGACGTAACTGCCTGGATCAAGCGCTTCGATGCGGTCAACTGCTGGAGTGATAACGTTTGTGACGTAGCCTTCTGCAAAGCTATTTTTCTTTCGGAAAAGTTGGACTTCTACCTCTTCGGTAGGTAAGCCGCCCCATACAAAAAGTTTACGGCCATCGTCCATGGTCGCAAGTGTTTGGCCGCCACCGACGATCTTTTCGAGCGTGACGGTGACAATAGGGAAAGGTTTTTTACTCATTAGCTTGATCTATTATAGCGGAAAATCAGAAAATATGTCAGAGATTATATTTTTTACCTTGGTGAAAGGATTGAATTATCTTTAAAAAGTGGTATTATATATACGTGCAAAGTGCATGTTGTAACCCGAAGAGAATTGGACATCATCATGGATGCATCAACCCAGCAGGACAACGCACGCGATCGCAGCTCCGCAGCCGCTAAGCCGGTCGAACCGATTCCGTTCGACTCGAACATGGCCTCGGCGCTGGACATGGAGATGCTGATCAGCCTCGACAACAGCAACGATGCGGACGGCTTCAGCATGATGCCCGAAGGCACGCTGTCGCCGCGGAGCTTCTGATTGCGTCGCCACCGCACGAATGGGGTGCGCGGGTTTCGACCTACGCACCCCTTTAACTTTTTATACGCAAGCATTTAACACCCAATACCTATATACTGAAAGCAAGACATGAAACGCCTCGACAATTATTCACAACACTTCCTTCGGGGACAAGACTTTATCAAAGAGCTGATTGGCCACACAAATATCAAGCTGAGCGATATCGTGTACGACATTGGCGCCGGTACCGGTGCGATTACTTCTGCCCTTGCGACAAAAGCGCTGCACGTCTATGCAGTGGAAATCGAACCGCTCGCTATCGAGAAGCTACGCGAAAACATGCGCGGTAAAGATAACGTCACGATTAAAGAGGGTGACTTCTTGACGATGAACTTGCCCGATGGCGAGTATAAGATCTTCGCGAACATTCCGTTCCACCTGAGTTCACCGATCCTTCGTAAGATTACCGAAGACAAGAATCCTCCAAGCGCCGCGTACCTGATTGTGCAAAAGCAGTTTGCGAACAAGCTATTACCGAACTCTGATCGCTTTACGGGGCAGCTGGGTATGATGGTCGGTCCAACCTTTAACGTGCGCATCCGTCGCCCGCTAAAACGATCCGATTACACGCCACCGCCAGCTGTTGATACGGTGCTGATTGAGATCAAGAAACGTGAGGAACCATTTATTCCGCTGCAGGACATGGACAAATACCGCGAGTTTATTCAAGGCTGTTTCTCGGATCCAAAGATCTTTGCAAAGACCCCGCAGAAACGGGTCGGTCTTCCCGAAGGCATCAAGCCATCTGAGATGCGTCTGCACCAGTGGGTTGACCTGTTTAAAGCTTACAAATTTAAGTAGTCGAAGTACCTCCGGATATGAAAGGACCGCGCTCGTGTAGAGCGCGGTCTTCTTTCACCTTATTCAAGATGTGCTCGACTCCACCTGGGGTGGTGCGGGTTTGTCTGCGCTCTTGCCTGCGGTCGTCGATCGCCACCGTTCTATTGGTGTGATTTCTAGGTCACTCCAGTACAAAAGCTTACGCGTAGGCACCCAGTTCTCACCGAATTTGCTTCTGAACGCCTGCGCTATGATCGGCAGGAGTCGTCGGCGGGCCGCGTCACGTATATATGGCGTGTCGCTTTCAAGCTCATCCTGTAGTGGTCTGTTGATGCGAATAGATACGTGGTAGTGTTCGAAATGCTTAACGTTAAAATTGGTTTTCGACAACTGGGCACTTCCTTCTTGATGTGGGGTGAAAGGTACACCGGAGGTGATTTATATACTATATAACAAATAGCATGTATAAGCAATGGTATCTACGAAGGCTGTTTTTTCAGCAGGTGCAGTAGTTTTGCTTCGTCACGGCTCAGATATTTTCGGGGGCGAATTGTATCGAGTGATTCTTTCATGGCAACGATGCCCGAAGGATGATGGTAGGCCTGGATAATGCGCGGGTCAATGTAGGCGCTGCGGGCAATTGCAGGTGTATTACCGAGTTTCTCGGCAGTTTGGCGAACGACTTCGGTGATGATCTTGTCGCGGACTTTTTCACTATGTGATCGCTCTGCTTTGATCAGCAGGGTCGTTGCAACCAGTGTGCCGCCCCAGGTGCGGAAATCTTTTGCGCTGAACTCGTCGCCCATAATGCCCTTGAGGTAACTGTTCACATCGGCACTATGTAAATCGTGCATTGATCCATCGTCGTCTTGATAACGGAATATTTCTTGTCCAGGTAGTTCGTCGAGCTGTTTGATGATGTTTGCGATATGCGTATCGGTCACAGTTTTGATATGTTCTTTACCACTCTTACCAATAAAGTCGAAGGTCACCGTTTTGCCTTTGACGGTGGTGTGCTTGCGGCGGAGTGTTGTGATGCCGTAGCTCTTGTTTTCTTTTGCGTACTTTTCGTTACCGACGCGGAAGTAAGCCTGATCAATCAGGGTCACGATTGTTGCCAAGACTTTTTCTTTATCAAGCTTGCGGCGGCGCAGGTCTTTTTCTAGTTGCTTGCGTAGTTTTGGCAGTTTCGCCGCAAAGCGCAGCGTGCGATCGAATTTCTTGGCTTCTTGTTTTTTGCGGAAGGCAGGGTTGTAGATGGCCTGTTGGCGACCGGCTTGATCTTTGCCCTTTGCCATGACGCGAGCTTTTGGTGACGGGTCGATGGTGACGTCAGACCATGCGGGTGGAATAACCAGTGATTCTATGTGCTGGAGGGTGGCTTTGTCTGTGACTTTTCCGGCCTTGTTTGTATAGCTAAAACCGGTTCCTTTTTTCTGTCTAGTAATGAGGCGTGCTGCTTTCATGGAAATTATTATACGCCTGAAATATGTGCACGACATTGGAATGTGCTGATAAAGCGGCGTATAATAGATAGGTAGCCAATTTAATTAAGGAGTATACAAATGGAACTTGCTAACACGTTTTACATCATAGGAATCATTTGTATGAGCTTGATTACACTCATTCTCATCGCTTTGATTGCCGTCGCTGTTGTCATTAAAGTGAAAATCGACCACATTCACACCGCAATCGAGTCACGCGTCCAACCATTGAAAGATTTCGCGCAAACTGCAGCGAACGTCGCCCAAAAAGCCAAAGATACTTTCACGAAGTAATTCTTACCTGTTATACTAACGGGGTTAAACAATTTAAACCGTATCCAGAGTGCAGCGAGAGATCTAGCTCTATGACCTGCCGGCAACCAGCGCCTGAATCTTTTTCAGGCGAAACGGTGCCCCTTCTAGCCCTTACCTAAGGGAAGATAAGATGTTGTACTCCTTCTTATGCTTTCTGACCGTGACGGTGTGAAAGATACGAGAAGGAGTATTTTTATGTCAATTTTTAAAACCGCCGAGAGCGTCTCGCCAAAACACCCCGATAAGATCTGCGATCAGATATCGGATGCGATCCTGGACGCGCACTTA
>Ga0247811_1000186_pt1 | contig 21673 bp, 41 predicted proteins | sample UWRJL134311R1_FD_189018 | JGI IMG/M metagenome (GOLD analysis project Ga0247811, IMG submission 189018) | Plant litter microbial communities from Arlington Agricultural Research Station in Wisconsin, United States - UWRJ-L134-311R-1 | ecosystem: Environmental > Terrestrial > Plant litter >...
TCTTGGTAAGCGCGTTAGTTGAGAAACCAGGAATGGCTGGACATCGAGCGCGGGTGATTAATGCGGAGAGCTTTGATGCTGCTTTAGGCTCTTCGTTGTTTCTATGGCAAGTCGATGGATGGTCTGTTTCTAGCTGGGATTGCGTAGAATGCGATACCGTAATTACCAAGCAAATTTCAGAGACAGAATAACCCATTCCTAAGCAATTAGGAGGCAACCATGTAAAACCACTAGCGGGAAAAGATACGAGAACCCGCTCTAGAACGAAGCTCGTATCTACAGATGAAGAGGACAGGATGATGACGCACACAAAAGGACCATGGGAAGCATTTTATGAAAATGGCAAAAAGAGAGGCGTCATTCTAGGCGTTCACGGTTTTGAAGTCGGGTATGCGGGAACTTATGATGGTGGAGATGCAACGTTGATTGCCGCTGCCCCAGATCTGCTTGAAGCCTTGAAGGACGCTCGATATGCACTCTACGGCAACGGACCGGGCAACCCTAAGATTGACGCCGCCATCGCCAAAGCAGAGGGCCTGTCATGAACGTAGACGCAACCGAGAGGACAAGATGATGACTGCAACAATCAACGGCAAGACATTCACGGTAAAGCAGACCAACGGGAAGTTCTTCTACTGGTCGCCTCGCGCAGTTCGTTGGCTGCCTGTAAATGCTTCGGAGGTTTCCGCATGATTTATAGTGTTTCCGAAGACCCCAATAAAATTGGGAACGGTGACGTTTCGATTGTCACTGACAATGGAACCCTCGTTGCCCTAGTTTATGCCCAACATCAACGGAATAAAACGGCGGAAATAGCCGCCATTATAGCGAATGCTCTCAATGCAGCATTTGCCCCTTCTATGACGGATCTAATGGTTGAACCTAAAAATTTGGATGATTTTGTGCGCAACAACCCGCTACCATCTGATGGTAAAATTTACTAAGAATTGTATACCGACAGGGTAGATAAAATGAACGATCAAATGCAGCGAGAAGTAAAAGTCGAATGGCTTCTTACGAAATATTCCCATCTTCTAAAGCCAAGAATCTCACGCGATGTGTACTCGGCTATGCTACGTGAAGCCATGATTGCTGAAAGGTCTATTTGTGTCGATCTGTTATCGGAGGCTGCGGATATTTTTGATTCTGGACGTATGCTAACTGCTGAAGTTAGGGCATTGAAGTCGTTCGAAGACGATATTAGGGCGGCTGTGGGAAGCACCAATTGGTATATCCTTATGGAACGCCTTGAGCAGTTTGAATTTGTCGTTTTCAAAGTAGAAAGCAGGAATAACCCCACCCATTCCTAAGCAATTAGGAGGCAACCATGTAAAACCACTAGCGGGAAAAGATACGAGAACCCGCTCTAGAACGAAGCTCGTATCAATAGATGGAAAGGACAGGAAGATGAATGAGGACATCAGAGAAGGCGATAAGGTTGAACTTCTGTCGTGGTATCCGGACGCGCCAAAAGGCGTTGTTGTCTGGACTAACAAATCGAAAGCAGTAGTACATTGGGCTGGAGGCGGCGTTGAAGAGGTTGATGTTACCGATCTGGCTTTGAATGAACGGGATTTGTCACGATGAACGTAGACGCAACCGTTTCAAGGCTCATCAAGGACAACAGCGGTTACGTGCATAATGGCGGGTATGAGGGCTACAGATCAGTTCTATCACATCTCCAAAGCCCATCTCACTGCAAGCACAAGGCAGCAGCATGCATCTGGAGCGCCCGTCTCATCATTCAACACCCAGATAAACAATACGCCCGTAAGAGCCATAGAATGTACATGGAAAAGGCTGCGGGGTTTCGTGAACAGGCTATGAGGGCAGGGAAATGAAGCTGCAAAAGCCCATCAGGGAATGGAGTACCAAATACATTCAACAAGAGCTTGATCGCGCTGACTCTGATTTTTGGATCTGGCAAGCCGACGGACAGAAGCCGGGATACAATTGCGAGGAATATGCTGAGGAATTGGCAGAAGAGCTTCGTAATAGAGGTTTAGATTATTGATATGGATCAGGAAGAAGGTAGGAAATGATATCATCGATAGCTGACTTGAGACTAGACCAAGATATTGCTTTCGACAGAGCTGATTGGCTAATTGATGCCATCGCTACAGCTACGCAGGATAGGAAATTTTTGCGTGGGGAGCCAGAGTTCGATGCTGAGTTGTGTGAGGTTATTAGACTTAACGCCGCTAAGGCAATTTTGACAGCCATTGAACACTCCAAAAGAGTTGAATGGATTTAACCCAATCTTAACTCCCAACCCATATCCTAAGAAAAGAAACAGAAGGACAAGACAGATGACAGAAAAGATTGAAAAAGCATTCCCCGGAATTTCTGGACCACCCAGCGAATACTTCGAATACAACGAAGGCATGACGTTGCGTGACTATTTTGCGATTCATGCGGATTGGGAAGATGTCAGGCACTACGCGACCGATGATTATGGCAGAAATCTAAACCGCACTGTGGCTCGATACAAATACGCAGATGCCATGATTGTAACGCGGAAGGCAAAGCCATGACAAACCATTGCGACTTCAATACCAACCTTGAATGTGGTTGTGATCATAAATGCCGAGTAAAGGTAGAAGTGCCGTTTATCAAGCCCCAGACATCCGGGCTTCTGGTTGTGATGACATTCGGCATTATCATCGCTCTCATCGCATGGGCTACGATGGAAGGGCATAACGAGAGTGTACGGCTGGGGAAGGTGAACCAGGAGCAAGTGAAATGGTAAAATTCAAATTTCAACCGGCCAGAATCTATTTGGATCTTGATGGAGTGATGGCTGATTTTGATGCTCATTTTCCGGCTCTTTTTGGCGTAGACCATAGGCAAATGCTTGACGATGACATGTGGGAGAAAATCAACTCTCATTCGTCATATTTTATGGATATGCCGATATTTCCCGGCGCGAAAGCGTTCTTTGATGTTGTTGAATGGCTAAATCCAATCATTCTTACGGCTTGTCCTAAGTCGAACTACGCGAATACGGCAAGACAAAAACGAACATGGGTTAGAAACAATCTCTCAGAAGATTGCACTGTTTTGCCAGTTATGGGAGGGCATAACAAACCCTTGTTCATGCACGCTCAAGGAGACATTCTTATTGATGATTTTCCCAAAAACATATCGGCTTGGGAAAAAGAAGGGGGCGTTGGGATACTGCACAAGGGTGATTTTTCTGAAACGTTTCAGAATTTGGTTGATGCAAGAAAGAAATCGGAGGGAAGATGATGATTGACCTAGAGACAGACCACATCACAAAACCCACCACTCTATACGACCGCTACATGCTGTCTTCACAACGTGCAGCTCAGATGGCCGAGTCCTATGACCGTATGGCTCAAGAGGCTGAGGATACATACCTCCCTGACACTGCGGCAAGCTGGAAAGCACGTTGTATTGAGAACGCAGCCAAAAAGAGAAAAGACGCCGCCGAATGGGAAGCCATGGCAAACGCTAATAGGACAAGTTGATCATGGACAATAATCAATATCTTACCCAATATCTTTCGGAAGATGACAAGGATTTCATCCTCCGAGTTGGATGGGGAAGGCGGTTGAAGATGGCGGATAGGGTACAGGATCGAGTTAGGCAGCGAGTCAAGAAATTTGGCCTAGCCGAAGTTGTAATCAACCCTCGTCGCTGGGTGCTTACGCCCAAAGGATTGGATCTTTGGAAATCTTTGGAAAGCAAAAAATGACGAACTATCTTTTCAAGAATGCCGAAACTGTCAAAGCCCAGATCCAACTTCTCCTAGCCCATAACCCAGACATGGCCGAGGATGAAGAACTACTAACCGACATGCTGGCAGGATCTACGGATCTCAATGAAATTCTCGATAAGGCCGTCGCGTTGCGCGCTGAAGCGGAAACTATGGCAAAGGCTATCAAGGAGCGGGAAACGGCACTAACCGAGCGTAGGAAGCGCTATGAGGCGCAGTCGGCTAGTATCAAATCCCTCATGCTGCAACTGATGGAGCTAGCAGGCGTTGACAAAATCATTCTGCCGGAGGCTTCTTTGTCAGTGACGAACGGCAGGGAAAGCGTTAACATCGTAAATGTGGATGACCTTCCACAGGGCTATGTGAAGCTCGAAAAGGTCGCGGACAAGAAAGCAATCATGGATAGCTTCCGAGCCGGTTCAGATGTTCCAGGAGCCGAGTTGGTTATGGGAACGACAGGGCTAACCGTGAGATCGAGATGACTAGGCTATCAAAATTTCCAGATTATGGCGTTAATTTCGAAACTGGAGATATCGTCAGTTTTAAATCTGGGAAAGAAACGGTCCTAGTTGGAGGATTTTGCAGAGGATATAAAGTTTATGCTCTTCGGACTAATGGAATTCAAAAAACGATGCAGGGACACGTTTTAATTCTAGAAGCGGCATTCGGGCCTAGGCCAAAAGGGATGCAAGGGTGCCACCTAAACAGCGTGCGAGATGATAACCGATTAGTTAATCTGAAATGGGCTTCCGCTTCAGAAAATAACGGAATACACAAAAGGAATGCCGGGACCATAGTGGAGGGGGAAAGACACCACAAAACTTTCTTAAACGAAGACGAGGTTAGGGACATCAGAAAGAAAAGGTCTGAAGGCTTCACTCTTCTATCCCTAGCCAAACAATACAATACGACGGAGACGACAATAAGCAGAATATCCAGGAGACTGACCTGGAACCACGTTAAATAAAAGGACAAGAGCGATGTTTTCAGAATTCACTAAAGGCGCATTGAACGAAAAGCTAAACCTTAGCGCTGTCAAAAAGCCGTCCGGCAAGTTTGGCCCGAAGGGTGATTACATCGAAGGCTGGCACGCAATTGCAGAAGCTAACCGCATTTTTGGTTTCGATGGCTGGTCTTATCGTATCGTTGAAATGACAGAATGCCACACGCCTACGAAAAACGAGAAGGGCAATCACGGAGTTTCCTTCATCGCCCGCGTGGAAGTCACGGCAGGAGGCGTTACCCGTGAAGATGTAGGATACGGTTCCGGCTTCGCTTCGCAGATAGGCGACGCATACGAGAGCGCAGTAAAAGAAAGTGTGACCGACGCGCTAAAAAGAAGCCTGCGCACGTTCGGAAATCCGTTTGGGCTTGCCCTCTATGACAAAACACAAGCAAACGTTGAGGACGACGTTACAAAGAAGCCAGCACCCCGCCAGCAGCAAGTCACTCCTAAAGTGGAGCAGACTCCGCTAGATACACCAAGCCTCGCTGATCAGCTTGCCGAAATCCACAATGAATTGCTTGACTGCCACTCCGCAGCCGACCTTAAGAAGTGCGCAGATATCTGGCAGAGTATTGCAACTCGCGATGGATGGAGCCGAGACGCTAAGCTGAAGGTCAAAGAGAAGTTTGATGCCCGCCGCGCTATGCTGGCATCAGACACGATTTCCGACATTCAGGACGCCTTCCCAGGAAGTAAGATTGTCAATGAGCATAACCGCGAATTGCACAATATTGAGGCTGGTGAGTGATGGAAGGCCGTCAATCTTACATCCTCCTAAACGACCGCATCAGAGCCAATGCTATTGAGGCTGTTAGACAAGCGCCGGAAGGGTATTCCGTCGTCATTTCCGAGAAGCCGAGGACGATGGACCAGAATGCAAAAATGTGGGCCATGTTACAGGATATCGCAATTGCAGAGCCTGATGGCAGACGTTGGGTTAAGGAGACGTGGAAGGCGGCTTTCATGCACTCTCTAGGCCATCAGGTTCAGTTCTGCGAGGGTTTAGACCATTCAGGGCCATTCCCTCTAGGCTTCAAGACATCGAAGCTCACAGTCAAGCAGATGGCCGATATGATAACATGCATCCAGGAATACGGGGATAGGCACCAAATCAAATGGAGCGTTCCCATTGAGAAAGAAACAGGCGGGTTTCTCGCTGAAAGGACAGGACAATGAGTGAAGATAAACACGTTCAAAATGCCATAAAAGTGGGCTTGGAAGCAGCTAACCAACACTACTTAAATTTTATGATAGAGGATGAAAATGCTTTTGATGAGTCTATCATTGTCGGTATCAAGTCAGCTCTTAACTATATAAAATCAGTTAAGGAGAGTGGAGAATGAAAGTAGCATTTTTCGTAGAAGAGGGCAGGGAACAGGTTATCCTAACGCCTGAAACTGCATCTGAAAAATCCATAATTTCCCGCATGCATGATGGAACAAGAGTAATCTCCATTTTGAAAGGCGAGTTCTACCGCTGTCAAGGCGGATGGAGCCGCCAAGGTTCATCTGAAGACAGCACAATTTTGGTTTTGGACAAGAAGGAAGACCACAATGCAAAAGCACAAGACAATCCGTTTGAAGAGTCCGAGTGACCCCCTTTCCACCCTCATAGAGCAAAGACGAGAACAGTATCAGCGCAAATGGGTAGCCCAGCACGTCTACTCCCCGACAAATGAGGACATCCGTAAGATAATGGCGTTCCTCAAATTGAATGAGAGGTTTGGCGATGGGGTTTAGGATCGTCCACACTGGCTTTGACCAAACCCCGAAAGCCAAAGCAAAGAAGAAGCCGGATTATTTGTCGTTTTTGCATTCATTGCCATGCGTTGTAACTGGCAAGATGGGCGTTGAAGCTGCACACCTCTCCTACGCTGCACCTGAGTACGGGCATTACGGTAGAGGGCGAGGGACTAAAATTGGGGATCGTTGGGCGCTTCCGCTGTCCCCTGAACATCATCGCATGCAGCATTCCATGAATGAGGAAAGGTACTGGGCCGGTACTGGTATTAACCCTCACGTGCTGGCCTTGACGCTATTCGGTCTATGGTCTGATTTGGGCGACGACGCAGAAGAATACGCAACCGCAATTATCATGAAGGGTTTGAGTTAATGACCCAGGAAATCTTAGACAAATTTTACTTTTCCAATGGCCCTTGTTGCGCCGGGTGTGATTGGTGGGGCATTATATCGGCGCTTATAGGAGAATGTACCGCATCGGCTCCTGTAAGTGGAGAACAAAGGGTTGCTATGCTTGGGATTGATTCATCTTCATTGCCGTTAAAAGCAGGCCATGTCGTTACAAAACGAAATCATTTTTGCGGTCAATTTAAAGATGATTTTGATTGGGGAACGTTGCCAATATCCTATCAAAAAAGGATTGGAGTGCATAAATGCTAAACTGGCATGAAGTCTCAGACGACGATTTCGTAGAGGAAGCCCAACGCCGCGTTAACCAAGGCCACTGGTCGCCAGATCGGCTGATGTCGCAACAGAACTCCGATGATAGAGCAAAGCTCAACGTTCTACGCTCTGCCATCATCACCATGAAATGCAACGTCATCGCGGCTACCGGTGATTGCCCTGTATGGCTGCTGGATCTCGCCAGCAAGTGTGATGAACTAGATGCGGTGTATGGTAGTCTTCCAGAGCGGGCATATGCCATAAATACGACCTTCGCAGGAAAAGAAAATATCTATCAAGACCATTCACCGGAGGCGCAACAATGAATAAAATTAACGAACCTGTTGCATGGCTAGACCCAGATTCTAATGATGTCGCGACGAATGCAGAACTTGACTATAGGGGAAAAGAGCACTCTGAGCGAGTTAGGTCAATCTACACCGTTCCTTTATTCATAAACCCTGTGTTCACAGAATGGGAAATATCAGAGATGCTAGATTACTCAAAAGTAGGGGAGAATTTTTATCCTTACTCTAGCGAAGAAAAACAAAAATGGGCCGATTTGAAAAGGAAACTTTCGGAGATTGTGGGGAAATGAGATCCGGCACAGTTGAATTAATCCTGATTGTCTCCGTTGTCATGACTTCGATAGTCGGGGTGTATCAGTTTTTCCATTGGGTTTTGGCTTAGGAGGACAGGGAAATGGAGTGGATTCAGATGGCAATTTATGCAGTCGGTCTGTGGAAGGTAATTTCATGGACGGTTGATGGCGCAATTTGGTTTTGGAATGATTTCAAGAAAAACTACGATGCCTATGGAGACAAGAAATGAAAGCTTTAATGGCATTCCTAATCATGACCACTGCGGCTAATGCGGCAGATGATAGCCTAGAGGCTGCGGCCTTCATGCTCATCACCAAGACAGTGTGCAATGAGCGCATTGACGAAGCCAAGATGCATATGAATTTCCTGCTCGGGGCACAAGAAAGGGGAATTACCGTTGATCAGGCTATGTGGTTCTCTGCTGGCATCGCGAGAGGCTATACGAATGTAATGCGAGGTAAGAACGCTATCAGCAGTTATTGTGGAGTCACACCTTAGCGGACTTTACGATATCCGGCCTTGGTAGCGTCTTCCTCAGTCTGAAAGCAATACGCCGGGATAACCTGACCACGGAACCGGGAATCCACAGAATGAAACGTCTTGGCTGCTGTGGCCCAGACAGGGTATCCAGGAGCGCAAGAAGGACGATTAGGTCCGTGCATACTGGAAAACACCAAACTCGCGTCTGAGGGCTGCTCTGAGGCTTTGGAGCCAAGGAAATATGCAGCAACGATTGCAATCACGAATGCCGTAGCCAGCAGATACGGTCCCGGCTTCTTCGAGGAGCCGTTGTAGGCATAGGGGCTATAGAACATCAGCGCAAAGCCAGCGGCCATGATGTAGCGGCCAAAACCAAGGCCGGGGGAGCCGATCCAGCCTTTAGGCTCTCCATACCATTGAAAAGCAAGACTGGAAAATCCAACGTAGGTGGAGCCGAGAGCAAGAAGCCAGATACCATAAACGCCGATGCGGCCTTTGTTGGCAATCTCATCCTCCCAGTCCCTATCAAGGATAACGACCTCATAGGCTGCTCTGGAATACCGATAAAGCGTGAAAGCACCACCGAACAAAAGACAGAACGACGCGGCGACGTTGACGTATGGAAGTGGAGTTGTAAGACCGACAAGCCAGTAAAGTGCAATGCCGACAAGAGAACCGACAAGAAGCTTATTCTCAATCATTCCGTTCTCTCTCAATTTCAATCATGAGTCGCATCGAACTAGACATAGATTCGATAACCCGAGCGCCAGATTGAATGGCCTGTGTGGTATTTCGAATATTCCCTTTTTGCTCGTTCAATTCATTTTCTACACTCTGGCTGCGAAGATGAGCTTCAGAACCACGAAAGAAGTTAGCAATTTTATCCGAGAAAGTCATGGGCGTGTCCGATCCCGTACAATCTCCAAAGCTGCTCTTACCGACTCTAAGCCAGAGCGCATCGACTCCAGAACTGAACGTGTAGCCTCCCCCTGCATCGCGTAGGTCTTCACATCCTCCAAATGTGCCTTCTTGGCTTCGTCCGTAGCTTTCATGGAAATTAGCCATTGTCGTGTCACCCAGATTAAAACCAATGCCATGAAAATTAGCACAGAACCCGCCAAGCCTAAAGCCTGAACGGGTTCAATAGCGTTGCCTATTGTCTGCTCAAGCATTACGGCTCCAGAGCCACCGCATGCACCCACGTAGCTCCCGGCGATGTCGGAACGGAAAGCACCGTCAATCCAATTAAGGCCACTGTTGCCCTGTTTGTTCGGTTGACCAAAAGCTTGCATTGCGTGTTTGTCGGAGTGTCGACAATCTGCACGTTCACAACATCCGTAACGCCAGAAGCAACTTCAGCAACAGCCACAATGCGAGGGACGACACCGTTAGCAAAAGGTGTTGAGTAAATCCATGTGATAGTTCCGTCTGCGGCGCTAAGGATACGCTCTTTGCGTGCCTTAGAAGCGTGGGTGTGGTTTTCCATAGCGTAGCGCAGAACACTACCCACAGAACCGGAGTCAGAAACCCCCGGAGGGGTGTTCGTAGCCGGTTGGGGCACTTCCGGAGGGGTGCTGTAATAGTTAGGCATTTATCCCTCCTTATTAGGTGAAGAACAGGCTGGAGAACGTTCCACCTACAGCGGTTCCCAAAGTCGCCGCAGTTACACCGTACGGCCAGTTAGAAGAACCAAGCGGCACAGAGATAACGATAGATCCGCCGTTAACCAGCGTGAAGTTTACCGTTCCTGCGGTCGTTACGCCGGTTACCAGAACGCCGTTACCAGCAGTCGCCCCAACAGCGGCAGAGCGGCGGTAGGTCTGGTTAATGCCAGCGAGTGAGGCAGCGTCTGAGGTTGTAGCTAGGGGAGCCGCTACGGTTCCCAGAATTTGATCGAAGCCGTTTACGGGATTTGGAGTTACTAGTGTTACAGGTGCGCCCATTTGATATTCTCCTTGTTACGAGCCGAGTGGCTTCTTTGCGACCCAACGGCCATAAAGGGTGATGGCAGCGCCAACCAAAGGCGCTAGAGCGATTGTAGCTTCAATGACCTTGCCCTGAACCTCTGCCGGGAAGGCGTACCCAAAGATGCCAACCACACCCGCTACAGCTGTCAGGATCGCGCCAAGGGTTACACGCGACTGATACCATGGCTCTGTATTTGTGACGTGAGCAACAACAGGACCGATCTCGTCAACCACAGCATTTGTGATTTCCATTGTGTCTTTGCGGGTGGCGTCTGTCGTATCGCTGGCCACGGCGGTTTTAACGCCTGCCAGCACGCTTTCGAGAACAATTCTTTGGAGTTTTCTAGCCATTTTAATCTCCCTGATAAAGCTTAGAACTAGCCGCCCATACCTTCCAGGGCGTTAATTCAAAATGCGGTTTGTCCCAGTTGTCGGATGTCGTTTTGTTGCCATCCATGTTCCAGTCTCCACCCCAACGAAGCGGGGTTTTCTTTTCCTTCGCAATCCTCATGATTACAACGGAAAGGCGGTCAAACGATTTTGTGTCGTTCCAGTCATAAGGAGCCGGGAATAGGTCCATGGCGATTGCAGGAACGTAGTTGTGCGCACTCTGTCCGAATTTGGCCTTGCTGTTGCCCTGAGCATAAGCTTTTTCCTGAGCCAATCGACCTCGCGTGCTATCTAGCACTTTAAAGTCGATCTCTTTAATCGCTTCCTCAACTATCTCTTTCAGCTTAGGGTGAAGCTTTTTGATAGATGCTTTTGATGCTGTGCCAAATGTAGGCATTATTTCACCTCTCTTGTTTCGATCATCCCTCAACACCTTCTATGAGAACATGACCGCTTAACGCACCATTCCCGAAGATGCGGAATGCATTCAGCACTACAGGGCTAAGATGGCGCATGCCACCGGTAGAAATACCAATGTTGGTTGTGCTCTCTAGGAAAAGATCGATAAGTCCAACCGTCCTTTCTGGCTTGTTGAACCTCGAAAATTCCAGCTTAAATGTAATACCGTTCAGAATATTGTTGTTAACTAGATTCAAAGCCGAAACGGGGAATGCGTCCTGAGTCCCAGAAATGGGAGCCGTTGCGCCTGGCGATGCGCTCAGAAGCATATAATTATAATTCCCTGTCGTGTCCCATGTAGTGCCGTTGTCTGTGCTGACCTGCATAACTATCACGCCGCTGACGCTTGGGTAAATGAATCCTGTAATTCGGACCTTCTCGTAAGCCCCAAGATTGTTGAGGACATAAGTCCCAACGAGAGAAAGATTTTCATCGCGGATGGTTTTCCACGCACGCAAATCAAGCTGGCTTTTGGTTACGGCATCCTGAGCGTCAACAGAATCGCCAAGATTGGTAATCCGGTTCCCACCCATTGCCCAATTGCCGGTGGCAGCAGCACGCCCATCTCGAACAAACGTTTGGCTAAGTCCTGATGCCAAACTCTCCAATGGTGGATTATGTTGGCTAGGCGTGATAGTCTCGCCAGAGACAGCAACGTATCCAGGGTCTAGCGTGAAGTTGCCGTTTGAATCAAAGGGCATTTATTCAACTCCATTCAAAGGGCAACAAGTGCAGTCAGACATCGCATGGCGCGTATTCCAATTTACAATATTTTCCGCGTTCATGATAGCCAATATCAAATTTGAGTTTGGCATCTCTGGATTAGCAGCGGGTGTCATAGGCGGCATGCTTTCATGGTACTTCACCGGCCTTCTCTCGGGTGTGATTGCATGCGCGAAAGGAGAGCTTCCACGACGGCAGCATAACGAGGGTCAGCTACATTCGTTTGCCCGAGAAGTTGGTTTGAGAGATATGCACGACCACCTCTCGACAAGATTGCGCTACCGACAGCCGAGGGAATAGCAGCGCCAGCCAAGGCGCCGGCAACAGCTCCGACAGGTCCACCAGCACCAGCACCGGCAGCAGTTCCAAGCAAGCCAAGAGTTCCTGTGCCAAGGCTACGAGCGTTCAATCGTGAAGCCGTTCCAGAGTTAGGCAGGGGCCGCATAGTAGCCTCACCAGCCCTAGCTAGATCCGCAAAATCACCTTGACCACGCGCGTAAGCTCTGCGGCCCTGATTGACTACAGCGCCGCGCAGCTGCTGAGGGGAAATTATCCCCATTGCTGAATTTTCACCGGCACCAGTCGCAGCCTTTTCCAGAACGAGCATATTCCGGTATTGATTGCGCGCCTGCTGCCAACCGCCAAGATCAGCAGGGTTCGTTGCCTGTAAACTGCGCTCCATTGCGTCATCTAACGCATCGCGCATTCCCTGCAAAGCTTGCCTGCGCTCTGGGTCTGTAGCTGCGGATCGAGCAAGTGTTGCAAGCCGCGAAGAGGTGCGCTGATAGAAGTTACCGTCTATGGGTCCTTGAGAAGCCCTAGTTGTGATATCCCCAATTAGATCCGCGACAACAGGCGCACGCTGGCTTTGAGCTACCGCACCGTTGTATTCACGGAACACGTTGCCGAGATCCTGCCCCATCTGCGCATCTGGAAGCAAAGTATTCCGAGCAGCCAAGCCATCGAAATCAGCGCCTATTCGACGAAAAGCGTCATCGATAACCTCAGGCGTTGCGCGTTCAGCATTTACACCGGCCCGCTGCAGGGCGGCGCGAGTGAACTGCTCACCCTGCCTTTCCATCATATTTGCGGCAGATGTTCCGCCAATTTCGCTTTCCATGTAACGAAGCGAATTATTGCCAGTTCGTTGGCCAGCGGTTAGATCTACACCCTCGCCAGCAAGGGTATTGGCTTGCACTATACGCTCTGGAGAAGTTGGGAAAGGTGTGATGAGGCGTTGACCTGCACTAAGAGCCGCAGGGGCCAACATGGCCGCAGCAACACGGGCGTAAGGCTCATACTCGGTTCCCTTTGTCATCTGCCCTGCGCCTTCACTGGCAAGTCCAGGGACAACACCGTACTTCAAAGCGCTACCAATGGTGCCACCACCGAATGCTAGAGCACCTGGAACGAACTCACCAGCCGTCGCAGCATACTCGCCAGCGGTCGTCTGGGGAGCGTAGTCTGTTGCTCCACCCGTAACTGTAGATGCAGCGTTCCGTAGAGTCTCGCCACTAACAGGGTTTTGAGGAAGCCGTGGCATTCCTGTTACGTAGCTCATGCCATTGTTAAAGGCATCGCCAATTGTCCCCGGCAACCCCATAAGGTCAGCGGTACCGCGTGCGATACCCGATCCTGCGGACTTGAGCACATCGGCAATCATTGATGGTTGTTCAGCCTGAGAGCCGGGAATTAGATCATCAAACGCAAGAGACCCACCGGAAGGATTACCGGTAGGCTGGTTTTTCGCTGGAAGCAGATCGTCAAAGCTAACTGGCATTCTTAAAGCCCCGTTGGGTCGATACCGGCATCAGTAAGCCGCTTGATAACTGCTTCACGTGGCGCACCCTTGGCAATAGCCGCTCTCGCATCTCCGAGCGATACGGATTGGTCAAAAAGCTGATTGCCCTTCTCGCTCCCGTAGATCGTCTGAAGATAGGTCTTCTGAACATCCCGAATATCGCGCTTGAAATTAGGGCTGCTAGGATCAATCGAGCCAAGCTTGTTAGCCAGAATTTCCCCTTCTTTATCCGAGACAGCACCAAGAGCTGCACCAGTCGGAGACGCGGCTCGGGCTGCATTCAAGCTATCCAAGGTGATGTTTGATTTGATCGTCCCAATCTGCCTGCGCAGTTCAGCAGCGTTAGATTCCGGAATGCCTGCTACCATACTGCCAATGCTACCAGTTGCGGGCAATCCAGGCGCGTCGAGGGCCATAAGAGCTTTATCGACGGATGAGACAACCGTATCGCTGGCAACGTCTTTGAGGTCATTGCGCACACGGTTCTTATCAGCGAATGCGGCGGCTTCCATAGCCGCTTGGGAGCCTGGGATAGGATCATAACGCACAATCCTGCCCTCTTGATCTCTAACGGCCTGCATGCCAGCCGGGATAGCCCCTTCATTGCTGATCTGGATACCCTTGTTACCGCCTGTAGTCATGAACTCATTGTATTGAGGCGTTCCAGGCTGGAGGCCAGCACGTTGCGCACGCAAATCAAGGGTTCTGACGCTATCAGGGATTGGGCTATCTGGGTTTTCAAGGTTGCGCACTTCAGCCTGAGTTTTACGCAATCCTAGCTGATAAGCTGGATCGCTTGCCCTCTGCTGCTGCTCATACTGCTGACGAGCCAACCACTGCTGCTGCTCTGCCTGTGCTGCGGCTTTCTGCTGCTGCTGCTGAATGAGGATCTGCGCAATCTGCTTTGTCTGCGGATTGGCGCGAGGGTCGGAAATGGCACGGATGAGAGCAGAGTTTAAGCCCTGTGACTGGGGTGCAGCTTGTGGAGCGGCCTGCATGGCCTGAGCGACCTGCTGGACTGCCGGTGCTTGACCTACATTTGTCGGAGGCGGAAGCTGTGGTGCAGCCTGTGGCTCAACCATTGCTGCGGCCTGTGGAGGCATTTGCTGCGCAATAGCTGACTGTGCTTCAGGGACGACTACAGAGGGGTCTTGGAAAGCGGTGACGGCAGATGGAGGCGCGTCGAGCGCTGCCGTCTGTACGGGCATAACAGGAGCGGTCTGCGCACCATTGCCAAGCAAGGCAAGGGCCTTAGCCCGATGGCCTGACATCTGTTGCTCTACCTTGTCGCGCACGGTTCCAGGAGCGCCGCCGTTGTTCGCGTCTGAGGCATTGTATTTTCCAACACTGCCTGCGTTGATAGCTGAATATATATCCAGCATACCCATTCCTGGCTGAACGCCAGCTTTGCGGAGGTAATTGGCCACTGCGCCGTTTTCGCCCAACTGTGAGCCAACCGGATTATTCCAGTCTACGCCGTATTCTTTTGCCTGCGGCTCCCCAAACTGGATAAGCCCTCTGTGCTGACCCCATTGGGTAGTAGGGCCTCTTTTTGTTGGATCGAATGTGCCTGCTGTTTCGTAGGAAATAGCCGTACCAAGGTCTACGGGATCAATGCCGAGGCTTGCTGCGGTTGCCACAATGCCGTCACGAATGGATGGATCAACGTTAAGTGCTGGAGACGTTGCGGAGATCTCAGCAGACGCGCCAGGAGCGGGCATAGCTGCGCCCTGAGAGGCTACGGGAGATCCGCCCCCGATAAGCTCATTCAACAAGCCGGAATTGTACTGGTTGTTCTCTTCTGCCGCCGCGTTTGTGCGACGTTCACGCAACGCGCCACCAAGGGCGTCAACTACACGTGCAGCGCCTTGCGTCCAGTGGTCTACTGGTGACGTGTCTATGGCCTGCCCTTCACGACGAGCTTCTAGAGCCTGACGAAGTGCAATCTGGTCGTACGTTAGCGGAACGCCATTTGGACCCCAGCGGAAAACAGGAGGTGGATTTTGCAGAGCCATTAGTTGAATACCCTTGCGAACTCGCCAAATTCCCGAACAGACGCAGCCGCATAAGCGGCGTGCGCAGCTTCCGGCGTATCGTACAGACCTAGATTGACCTCTTTGCCCTTGTGGAAAAACCTAGCTCTCCAACGCTTTGAGCAAGAATGCCAACTTACGCCTTTTAAGCCGCACTTATTATTCTTGCTCACCTTTGTATTCCGAAGATTTTCTTTACGGTTTGCCAGTCGCAAGTTTTCAAATGAATTATCAGTTGGAGATCCATTAATGTGATCAATCTCCTCTGGGGGCCAATCGCCATTCATGTAAAACCACGCCAAACGGTGCTCAGAATATCTTTTCCCGTCGATAGAAACCCTTCTGTAGCCCTTGCCGTCTAAGCCAGTGGAAATATCCCCAATCTTTGACCACGAAGCAGGAACCTTACGAATGAATACCCCCACGATTGGGTCGTAGTGAAATAGTTCTTTAACTCTGGCTTGCGTTAGCATTTCAATTACCTCATTGCCAATTCGTAATTGACCTTATCATAGCCCAACACTGCATCAAAGATAACCGCTTCTGGCACCTGCTTTCTTACATCATCACTCATCAAGCCCTGACGAATTGGAGCATCGTCGGCATCGGTGAGGTATCGGTATTCATACCATTTCAAACCGTTAGCAATCTGCCCGATATGCTTGATGTCCTTCTTTGCCCTACGGTCAGATAGGAGGCCTATACCGCCGCTTAGAAGCCCGAAGAGGCCGCCGTTAGTTGCGGCAGCATTTTTCTGTTGAGCCGCATATTGGTTTTGCACCAAGCCAGTGTAATCAACGCCCCCTACCTGTGTCTGAGGCGTCTGGACAAAATTAGGATTCTGCACCTGAGAGCCAGACAGCAAAGCCGAAATCTCGCTGATAGGCTGATTGCGTTGAGCGTAAGCCTCATTCAGATATTGACCACGTGCAGCGTTGCCAAAGTTTGCTTGGTTGAGTGCTGCCTGATTGCCGAACTGGGCGCGGTTAAGAAGTGCGTTATTGCCGAAGTTTGCCGACTCCAAAGCTGCAGCATTACCGAAAGCCGCCTTATTAAGCGTCGATGTGTTGCCAAAATTAGCAGCGTCAAGGGCGGATTGGTTGCCGAACTGAGCCGACTGCAAGGCAGCGTTATTGCCAAAGTTAGCAGCGCCAAGCGTAGCCTGATTCCCGAATGCGGCCTTATTAAGCAGTGAACTATTCGTGAAGTTGGCGCGATCAGCTTCAAGGCCGACCAGCCGCGACTGTTCCTGACCACCAGCAGCAATTGTGGCAAGACGAGCATCGTTCTCGCTAGAGCTAAGGCGGGCCATCTCCGAATTGTAAGCAGCAGTGCCGGGACGAATTCCCGAAGCAATAAGCTGTGTTCGGAGCTGGTCACGGTTCTGCTCAAGAGCAGGCTGCTGACGCGCCATAAGCGAGTCTTCAACTTTCTGACGGTCGGCAGAAAAATCAGTGCTGTAGGTGGATTGGTAGCCGTCTCCTACTCCAGTCTGATAACCATTGCCAAGAGACTGCTGGAAGCCTGGGCCTAGGTCATTACGATAGTTGGCACCAAGACTTGTCTGATAGCCATCCCCAAGGCCCATCTGGTATCCGTTACCGATGTTTGTTTGATATCCCGATCCAACATCAGTCTGATAACCATTGCCAAGAGAAGACTGCAAAGCGGGAGCGCCGGACAAGTCGATGCTTTGGCCAAGATAATCTTTCAGAAACCCTGACTGGTTGTTTGCCAGCGTCGATAGGTTGAGCTGTGCACCGTTGGTCTGATTGAGGATGGCCTGCTGCTCTGGAGATAACGTAGTCGTGGCTGTGTACTGCGGCGTTAGATTGCCGCGCACCTGTGACCAACCCTGCTCATAAATCGGAGTTCCTTTGGAGGAACTGGAGGAGCCTGAAAGGCTGCTCAAATCTGAAATGGAACCGCCGTAGTTTTTCCCACTAGAACTGGAAGTAGCCGCTTTCCCACCGCTATAGCCCGTGATTTTAGGTGCGGTCTGGCTGTATTGGCCGGTGGTGGAATTGTACCAGTATTGCTGACCGGTGTCTGATGGTGCGAAGGCGCTACCCGATTGCGTGTATGTCAGATTGCCGTACGGCGTAACTTGATTGGTTTGGTTAAGCTGCGCCTGCGTTATGGCAGTGTCGCGGTTCAGCCCGGCCTGAGCAGTAGCCGTCTCCTTCGGATCAGGAGCTTTAGGAGCGCTAACGATTGTACAATCCTCCGACTGTGTTTATCTAAAAGCGCCATTCACTGCGCAAAAACCCAAGAATAAAGGCATCCCGATCAGGTCCGAAGTGAGATCTTAAACACCCTTCAATCTGACCGCCTAGCTTAGCACCTAACCGAACGACTTCTGGTTGTTCGGTTAGGGCAGTGATCCTGCAACATCCTAGCACATCAAAAGCATAATGGCCAACATCACTAAGAAACGATCTAGTCCATCCTTTGCCCGCTACACTCATATGCACGTCGTGGCCCTCGTACATGTTGAAAACCACGCCTGCGATTATCTCCCCATCCTTTTCAATCCCAAGGCACGTAAACGGAGGATGGAAAAGTACGTCTAGTTTTTCTGCTACGAAGATAGAAACCCTGCCGTCATCTACCGTTTTCATGGTGCCTCTAGGTGACGATTTCCGCCGTCGTGTATGTCATGTCAATTCGAACGATTTCCGTATCTAGCGGTATAATCGATCCGCTGGTAATCTGCAAAGCCGGAGCCAGCGCATACCCCGTGCCATTGACAGACTCCCACTGCTGCTGGATCTGCTTCACAACGTCCGTACCCCATTTTGAAGAATCCCAAATACCAAGATCCCAGACGCCACCTACCAGGATGGGAACTGAAGCGGGCGGAGGAGGCAAGGTAACGGCGTAGTCAAACTGGATAGACAGGCCTGTCTCTACATCGCGGGTGCTTCTGAGTACGGGCCTAGCCAATTCCGGGATTTTCAAAGACGCGGGAGAGTTCAAATCATCAAAAAGAGGAACGTAGATCCCCGTATACGTACTAGCCTGATCAAGCCCAGACGCATAAGTCTCTATGACGCGCCCATTCCTACCGCCATAGAACATCCGGCCATTGAAAACGACAACGGAACGAGCATCCCAGTTTGTGAAGTCAGCCCATTTGTATGTGTTGGCGTTCATTGCGAACATGCGCGGCGTTAGGTTGTTGACCGTAGGCAGAGCCATAATCACCATTTGCCGTTCTGGCCATACGGCGCACTGCCAAGGCAATGAGCGGCGGTTTCTAACTTCCTCATTCCATGCAGTCTCGATCATGTAGGAAAGAGACGCTTGAGCGAGGGAGGCTGTATCTATACTGACGGCTTTGGATAGAGGCACGAAGCCGATGTCTGTTGCAACAATGACATCCCCACCCAATTTGTAGAACGCATTAGGGCCGAGCGGCCTACCCATCTGATAGACACCAACAGCCTGCCAATCGGCGGCAATGGACGGGTTTGTTCCCTGATAGACAGCAATCTCGCCTTCAGACGAAATGAAGATGCAACCATCCTGCAAGCCATCACCAGCAGCTACAGACCACGACAGCCCGAATAGCAGATATCCACCTAGTTTGAATACGCCACCAAGAGGGAAAAGCGTAGCCGTGCCGCCAACCTGATCGACGGGGAAATACCATGCATTCAGCGAGTTTTCTTCTACGAAGAAAAGACGGTTCTTGAAGCTCCAGACGTAATTCAGCTTATTTGTGTCAACGCCATCGACGCCAACGAAGATTTGAACGTCAATCCCGTTGGCTTTAGCTGAGCCCCCTGTACTGCCATTAATCGTTTCATTGTCGACAAACGCGCCGGTTGGGTCTTGAATAATCACAGAACCTGATGTGCCATTGCTCTGCACTGCGACGATAACGCCAGCGGCTCCAGAGGTTGCGCCAGTCAGAGTTCCACCGATGACGAAAGGTGATGTCTGGGCATCAAAGGACAAAGAATACAAATCATTGTTGTCAATCGGGTAAAACGTGGTGCCGTCATAAAGGCGCATATCATCCGCACCATTGACCGCTACGAGAAACACGCCACCACTAGTCGCGAACTGCGTAGAACTCCACTGGCCGCTTGTCAGGCCCGTTACAGCAGGGGTAGGGCTTACGAGAGGATTGGCGACCGTCGTGATATCATAGATGGCCGTATCGATAGCGGCAAATAGCCTTTGATCAGAGCCGTTCTTGTATTTCAGAAACGACTTAACGTAATCCGTCGTTGCTCCCAACGTGGCATGCAGGATGGACCCGCCGCGCAACTCTGCACCGGTAGCGGTCGGGAAAAAGTTGGTTAGCTGATATGCCCCCTGTGGAGCGTTAGCCGATGGGTTGGCAAGGTTCTGGTTAGATACCCATCCGCCGACAGGAGCCGGAAAGCTTACCATCTTGGAACGGCGCGGCTTTTGAGAAACGTTCTTCCTGCGCATGGCTTACCACCCCGCAAACGGGAATGGGCCAAATCCGGTAGAACCTACCCGGATGATACGAGCGCCGCGCTCACGGCCCGTAGCCTCATCTAGCGCGAGATCAAAATTCTCTTTGTCGCCGGAATAGTCCAAACGTTTTTGCTCGCGCCATTTCCAGATAAGGCCAAGGGTCAAAAGGCGCTCATCAAGGACGAATGAATCTGTGTCAGTGGTAAACTCAGGCTTTCTTGTCCCATCCTGAGCCTGCACCACATTCTTGCTGATGTAGTAGAATTGAGCTTGTTCGCCGCCTGTAATGGCTGGAGAAAACTGCATCTCGCCGCCAAGGATAATCCATGAGCCGGGACTGACTTGAGCCAATCCGCTCTGAAAATCTAGCCATTGGTCGAGGGAGTAGGCACGGTTATAGCGCCATGTGTTCCAGTTCTTGGCATGCACGTCACCGGAGATAGTCATTCGGTCATAGTCCGCAGGCATAGGGAACGATGTTTCCACACCGTCACCCTGGAATTGGTTGAGGACAGTCAGCGAACGCCAGTCGTAGGATTTGGCAATATCCGTTGCAACCTCAGTAGCAAGATCCTGAATTTCCAGTTCGAACGCGTTGTTGCTCGAAAAGAAAGTCGTGGGTTTCTTGCCAATGAGCCGGATAGCTGCCTTCTGACACGCGCTCAAAACTGTCATTTATTCTCGCTATCGATTGCCTCAGCCATAGCAACAAGTGTAGAGTGGGATGGATTACCACGAGGCGCAACCTGTGTCTTCAGCTTGATGTAGGCCTTCAACTCGTCGTCACTGAAGGTTTCATATTCGGACGCCACAGGTGGTTCAGCAGGAGGCGTGCCGTACTGTGCGCGTTCACTGCGGAGTTCTTCAAGCTGCTGCTTCAGATACTCGTTCTCTGTAGCGAGGCGCGTAGCAGCAGCAGAGCCGGAAGCATTGTCAAGATAAGCCTGAGCCTGATTTTTCCAGTCGCGTCCACCCTGACCAAGCGTCTTGAGGTTCTGGCCATCCAGAGCAGCAAGGGCTTCCGCCGTGTAGATGTTGAGGCCCTTGAGTTCTTTGGTCTTGGCAGGGGTAAGGAATGGGAGTGCTTCAAGCGGAGTGCCAGCCTGTGTCTGGGCTTCGCCTTTCTTGAAACGGGCGTACTGCTCTGGGTACTTCTCTGCATAGGTGCCGGGACGGGAATAGCCATCCTCGTCGTCAAGCCCACCTGGAGCTTCTGCATGCGCAGGAAAAGCTGGAGCCTGCAAGCGATCACCTGACATACGGATGCGGCAGATTTCCAGATCTTCAAAGATTGGGCGGCCTGCTTCCTTGGAAAGGGATTCATTCAGCTTGGGGAAATTCTCAAACGTCACAACGAGACGTGTATCTTCTTTAGCCATTAGGGGGTTCCTGTCTGAGGGTCAAAAGGGAAACGGGGAGCATTCGCGCTCCCCGCTGTATTAGGCTGCGGTCTTCTTGAACCAAGCGTACTGGTTGATGGGAACCCCACCAGTGACAGTAGGGGCGGTCCATGCGCCAGCGCCGGTTGCCATGGTCATGGCCGGTTCCGTCAGGATAGTGACAGCGCCGGAAGCAATGGCAGCTGAAGCCTGAGCGAAGATATAGGCGTGACCATC
>Ga0247811_1000187_pt1 | contig 21586 bp, 25 predicted proteins | sample UWRJL134311R1_FD_189018 | JGI IMG/M metagenome (GOLD analysis project Ga0247811, IMG submission 189018) | Plant litter microbial communities from Arlington Agricultural Research Station in Wisconsin, United States - UWRJ-L134-311R-1 | ecosystem: Environmental > Terrestrial > Plant litter >...
CACCAGGATGCGGCTGCGCGCGCAGCAGTCTTGGCCCGCGTTCTCGAACACCGCGTAGGGCGCGGTCGCCGCGGCCTTCTCGAGGTCGGAGTCGGCGAAGACCACGTTGGCGCTCTTGCCGCCGAGTTCCAAGGTGACCGCCTTCACCTGGTGGGCGCATCCGGCCATCACCTTCTTGCCGGTCGCCGTCGACCCGGTGAAAACGACCTTGCGCACGTGCTCGTTGGTCACGAACCGGTCGCCGACCACGTCGCCACGGCCCGGCAGCGTCTGGAACAGCCCCTCGGGCAGCCCCGCCTCGAGCGCGAGCTCGGCGAGGCGGATCGCGGTGAGCGGCGTCCACTCGGCGGGCTTCAACACGACGGCGTTGCCCGCGGCGAGCGCGGGAGCGAAGCCCCAGGCGGCGATCGTCATCGGAAAGTTCCACGGCACGATGACGCCGACGACGCCGAGCGGCTCGAGGAAGGTCACGTCGATGCCGCCGGCGACGGGGATCGTCTTTCCGATCATCCGTTCGGGGGCGGCCGCGTAGTAGGCCAGCACGTCGCGCACGTGGCCGGCTTCCCACCGGGCCTGAGAGATCGGATGACCCGAGTTCAGCACTTCGAGCAGTGCGAGTTCTTCGATCGCACCCTCGACGGCCGCTGCGAAGCGGCGCAGCGCGGCCGCCCGCTCGGCGGGAGCCAGCGCCGCCCACGCCTTCTGCGCCGCGACGGCGGCGAGGATCGCGTCGTCGACCTCGGCGAGCGTGGTGTGCGCGAGCGTCTGGATGACGGTCTCGTCGGCGGGGTTGATCAGGGCGATAGATGTCATGGTTGAGTCCCTTCGACAGGCTCAGGGCCCGAGTCGGTCGCTGAGCTTGTCGAAGCGCGATAAGAGTGTGCCGCCTCGACCAGACCGGCGAACAGCCGCAGATCGTCGAGATTCTGTTCCGGGTGCCACTGCACGGCGACGCCGAACGGAACGCCCTGCACTTCGACGGCCTGGATGGTGCCGTCGTCGCTGCGGGCGCTGACCGCGAGGCCGTCGCCCAAGCCGTCGATCGCCTGGTGGTGATACGAGTGCACGGCGAGCGCGGGAGCGTCGTCGAGCAGGTCGCCGACGTGGGTTCCGGCGTGCACTTCGACCGCGTTCTCGCTGAATCTGCCGTACCCCGCGTTGTAACGCGTCGACCCGATCACGTCGGGCAGGTGCTGGTGCAGCGTGCCGCCCAGCGTCACGTTGAGCACCTGCATGCCGCGGCAGATGCCGAGAAAGGGAAGGCCGCGGTCGATCGCGCCGGTGAGCAGGGCGTCTTCCCAGGCGTCGCGGTCAGGACGCGGCTCGTCGGTGGTGGCGTGCGGCTCCTGGCCGTAGCGCGCCGGGTCGACGTCTTTGCCGCCGGTGATGATGAGACCGTCGAGGCCGTCGAGCACCCGGCGTGCGATGCCCGCGTCGACCGGCTGCGGCGGCAGCAGCACCGCGATGCCGCCAGCGCGGGTGACCGCCTCGAAGTAGACCTTCGGCAGGAAAGCGGCCTGCACATCCCAGACGCCGGTCTGCGCCTGCTCGAGGTAGGTGGTGAGGCCGATGACGGGGCGTGTTGCCGGTTGAGTAGGTCGCTCCGCGACCGTATCGAAACCCTGGTCTCGATACGTCGCTGGCGCTCCTACTCGACCGACCGAGTTCTCAGAAGCGCTCAAAGCCGCGCACCCGCTCCCAGTCGGTGACGGCGGCGTCGTACGCCACCTGCTCGATGCGGGCGTTATTCAGGTAGTGCGCGACGACGTCTTTGCCGAACGCCTGCTCGGCGATCGCCGAGGCGCCGAACAGCTCTGCCGCGTCGCGGAGAGTCGTGGGAACCCTGGGCGCATCCGAACCGTAGGCGTTTCCCTCGAAGATCGGTTCGAGCTCGAGTTCGTTCTCGATGCCGTACAGGCCGCCGGCGATGAGCGCGGCGGTTGCGAGGTACTGGTTGACGTCGCCGCCCGGAACGCGGTTCTCGACCCGCAGGCCCTGGCCGTGACCGACGACGCGCAGCGCGCAGGTGCGGTTGTCGAGACCCCAGGCGACGGCGGTCGGGGCGAAGCTGCCCTCGACGTAGCGCTTGTACGAGTTGATGTTGGGCGCGAAGAACAGGCTGAACTCGCGGGTCGTCGCGATGAGGCCGGCCAGCCAGTGCTCCATCAGCTTCGAGAAACCGTGCGGGCCGTCGCCCGCCATCACGGGCGTTCCGTCTTCGGCGCGCACGCTGAGGTGGATGTGGCAGCTGTTGCCTTCGCGCTCGTTGTACTTCGCCATAAACGTGAGCGACTTGCCGTGCTTGTCGGCGATCTCTTTCGCGCCGTTCTTGTAGATCGAGTGGTTGTCGCAGGTCGCGAGCGCGTGGGCGTAGCGGAACCCGATCTCTTGCTGGCCGAAGTTGCACTCGCCCTTCACGCCCTCGCAGTACATGCCTGCGCCGTCCATACCGTTGCGGATCTCGCGCAGCAGCGGCTCCATGCGGGTGGACGCGAGGATCGCGTAGTCGATGTTGTAGTCGGTGGCGGGGGTGAGCCCGGTGTAGCCCTTCGCGAAGGCCGAGCGGTAGGTGTCGTCGAAGACGATGAATTCGAGCTCGGTGGCCGAGTAGGGCACGAGGCCGTGCTCGGCGAGGCGCGCGATCTGTGCCTTGAGGATCTCGCGCGGCGACTGCACGACGGGCTCCTCGTCGAGCCAGGTCAGGTCGGCCATCACGAGCGCGGTCGCCTCGAGCCAGGGCACCACACGCAGGGTGTTGAGGTCGGGCATCATCGCCATGTCGCCGTAGCCCTTCGACCACGACGAGATCGTGTACCCGTCGACGGTGTTCATCTCGACGTCGACGGCGAGCAGGTAGTTGCAGCACTCCGCGCCGTGCTCGGCGAGCTCCTCGAGAAACAGCCGGGCCGACGCCCGTTTGCCGACCATGCGGCCCTGCATGTCGGTGAACCCGATGATCACCGTGTCGATCTCTTTGTTCGCGACGAGCTCGGTGAGTTCGGCGATGGTGAGGTTTCCCGAGACGGGGGTGTTGGCGAGCGTGGTCATGGCAGCCGTTCTGGGTCGAGGTTCGGTGCTGTGCAATCGATGACCCGACCATTAGACCACAGCGCGGTAAACGTCTTCATTGTTTTCGTAACGCGCTGTTTACATCCAAAGGTAGACAACGAGTACCAATAGCCGCCAAGCTCTCGGATAACCACGCAGAAGGCGGCAGTGTGCCGTCGTGCGACCCGATCCGTTGCTCTCTGGAGAAAAATAATGGCCGAGAAGTCAGGCAGAAGCGTTTCCGGCGTCACCTATACGAAGGCCGTCGACGGCTACTTCGAGAAACGCAGTCTCAAGCGCTCGGCCGGCGTATGGGGCCTCTGGGGGCTCGCCGTCGCCGCGGTCATCTCGGGCGACTTCTCGGGCTGGAACTTCGGAATCGACTTCGCGGGCTTCGGCGGCATGCTCATCGCGTTCGCCATCCTCGTGGTCATGTACTACGGACTGACCTTCTCGATCGGCGAGATGTCGTCGGCCATGCCGCACACCGGCGGTGCGTACTCGTTCGCCCGCTCGGCGATGGGGCCGTGGGGTGGCCTGGTCACCGGCCTCGCCGAGACCATCGAGTACGTGGCGACCACCGCGGTCGTCGTGTTCTTCTCGGCGCAGTACGCCAACTCGATCACTGCCGAGCTGTTGGACTTCGACCTGTCGAGCAACATGTGGATCTGGTGGGTCGTGCTCTACGCCGTGTTCATCGCCCTCAACTCGGCCGGCGCCAACATCTCGTTCAAGTTCGCGATCGTCGTCTCGATCATCTCCATCGGCATCCTGCTGGTGTTCTCGGCCATGGCCGTGTTCTCGGGTGTCTTCAGCTTCGACAGCCTGTTCGACAAGATCCCCGACCCGGGCCAGACCGCCTTCCTGCCGCACGGCGTCTTCCCGATCCTGTTCGCCCTGCCGTTCGCCATGTGGTTCTTCCTCGGCATCGAGGAGCTGCCGCTCGCCGCCGAAGAGTCGCACAACCCCGCGCGTGACATTCCGCGCGCCGGCCTCTGGGCCCGCGGCACCCTGATCGTCACCGGCCTGCTCGTGCTCGTGCTCAACACGGGAGTCATCGGCGCCGAGGCGATGGGCGTCTCGGCCGAACCGCTGCTCGACGGCTTCCGCGCGATCGTCGGCGACCAGGCGGCGGCCGTTCTCGCCCTGCTCGCCCTCGTCGGCCTGCTCGCCTCGCTGCAGGGCATCATGTTCGCCTACGGCCGCAACATGTACTCGCTCTCGCGTGCGGGCTACTACCCGAAGATCTTCTCGCTCACCGGCAAGCGCCAGACGCCGTGGGTCGCCCTGCTCGTCGGCGCCGCGCTGGGCTTCATCGCGCTCGTCGTGGTCGATCTTCTCGGCCGCCTCGACGAGGAAGGGGTCGGCGCCGTCGCCGGCGCGATCGTGCTGAACATCGCAGTGTGGGGTGCCGTGGTCGCCTACTTCCTGCAGATGCTGTCGTTCATCATCCTGCGCGCCAAGTACCCGAACGCCGCCCGGCCCTACCGCAGCCCCTGGGGTCTCTTCGGCGCCTATTCCGCAGCGGTCATCGCGCTGCTCGTGTTCTTCGGCTTCCTCTTCAACGCGGCGTTCCAACCCGCGATCATCGCGATCGTCATCGTCTACGTCGTCATCCTCATCGGATTCGCCGTCTACGGGCGCCACCGCCTCGTGCTCTCGCCGGAAGAGGAGTACGCACTCTCCGGCGGCCTGCACGGCGACCCGCAGGCCGAGGGGTACGACGTTATGGAATCCGAGATCTTCGACAAGAAGTAACCCTCAGGTCACACCCGCCGACAACTTCCCTGGCCGCGAGCGCGGCGCCACTCCCCGGTTCGGGCCGAGAGCTGGTGCCGCGCTCCTTACTTGTTTCTAGTGCTTGTTGCCGGTGGCCGCGAGCCCCACACCCAGGCCGATCATGGCAACGCCGCCCGTCGCTCCGAGCCGGGACAGCCGCTTCGGCGAGCGGCCGAACCAGGCACGGGCAAAGCTCGCCGAGAGCGCCCACACGCTGTCGAACAGCATGGCGAGCACGGCGAAGACGGCACCGAGCTCGATCATCTGCAGCGGCACGCCCCCGACGGCCGGGTCGACGAACTGCGGCAACACCGCGATGAAGAAGACCACGGACTTCGGGTTGCTGACACCGACGACCGCGCCCTCGGCGAGGGAGCGCAGGCGGCTTGTGGGCGCATCCGCCTCGCCGCCCGTCGTTGTCGCGTTCCGGTGCCGGATGGCCTGGATCCCGAGATAGACCAGGAACGCGGCGCCCGCGAATTTGACGACCGTGAAGAGAACGATCGACTGCTCGAGGATGACACCCAGCCCGAGCGCGATCGCCACGACCTGCACGAACATACCCACGGCGTTGCCGACGACGCTGAGCAGCGCGCCGACCCGGCCGATCGCGAGGGCGCGGCCGATGACGAACAGCACGCTCGGCCCGGGCAGCATGACGAGCAGCAGGGCGGCGAGCCCGAAGGCGACGAGATTGGCGGCGGGGACCATGAGGCGATCGTACTCATGCGTCGGATATCGACACGCACTGCGTAGCGATAACGGGCTACGCTGGACGCTCTTCTCAATTTCGGGGCGGAGGACGAGTGACCGAGAAACTAGTGCGCGGCCGCGCGATCGATGCCCGCCTCCTCAGCGTGACGCTCGACATCCTGCGCACGAGCGGACCGGCCGCGGTCAACATCGAGGCGGTCGCGGCGAAGGCCGGCATCGCCAAGACCACGATCTACCGCCGCTACGATTCTCGCGAACACCTGCTGAAGGCGGCCATCGAGTCGTCGACGGCCGAGATCGTGATCCCGACCGACCTGCCCACCTACGACACGTTCAAGTGGCTGCTGCACGACGCCGCGCGTATGGCCGAGAACATGGTGGGGCGAGGGGCCGCCGCATCCATCATCCTCAACGACCATCCCGAGTCGAACGAGCTGATGCGCGAGATGATCAAGGCGCGGTCGGCTCGGCTCACCCAGTTCTTGCACGAACGTGTCGCCTCGGGCGATCTGCGCAGCGACCTCGACATCGGACTGGCGGCGACGATTCTGCTCGGCGCGCTGTTCGGGCAGCTCATCCGCGGCGGCGACCTCGACGACGCCTGGGCCGACTCGGTGCTCGAGGTGCTGTGGCCGGGGTTTAAAGCCGACGCTGGTTGAGTAGGCCGCCCGCGGCCGTATCGAAACCGGGTTTCGATACGCTCGCGGAGCGAGCTACTCGACCAGCGCGACCGGCTAGTAGGTGATGACCTTGTCCGGGTTGAAGTTCTTCTTCGGGTCGGCGGTGGCGAACAGGCCGGCCATAAGGGCGACACCCTCGGTCGAGATGTCCTGTTCGAGCCAGGGCGCGTGCTCGCGGCCGACGCCGTGGTGGTGCGAGATCGTTCCACCGTGGTCGACGAACGCCTGCTGGATGGCCTTCTTCACGACGTCGTACTGCTCGATCGCGATGTCGCCGCCGTGCACGAAGGCGAACGTGAAGTAGAGGCACGCGCCCGAGTGGTACGAGTGCGACAGGTGGCTCATGATCCAGCCGGGCGTGCCGATCTGCTCGTACGCCTCGTTGGCCGCGGCATAGACCGCGTCGTGGATCTCGTTGAGGCGCGACCAGGGCGCGGCGGTCTCCGACACGTCGGCGGCCGCTCCTCGGTCGAGCAGGAAGTCGCGCAGGTACGGGGTGTCGAACTTCTTCTGGTCGTAGAGCACACCGGGGCCCTTGCCCACGCCGAGTCCGCCGTGCTTCTTGACGATGCGCGCGACGATCTTCTTCTCGTAGGCGACGTGCGACGGGCTGCCTTCGAAGCCGATGAATGAGAGGTTGATCCCCTCGAGGTCCCAGCCGCGGGCCTTGAGGAACGACATCAGAACCTTCTGCGCGTCGAACCCCTTCACCGCCTTGCCGGTGGCGAACGAGAAGCCGCTCTCGCGGGCGTCGGAGACACGGGTCACGGTCGGACGGGCATCGCTCTCGGAGATCTCGTGCATCGCGGCGATGCCGGCCTCCCAGTTCGGGAAGAGGTAGCCGTTGATCTCGCGAACCTCGGGGGTGCGGTGCACCTGCACGACGACCTCCGTGATGACGCCGAGGCGTCCCTCGCTGCCGAGGATCATCTCGCGCACGCTCGGGCCGGTCGACGCGGAGGGCACGGGACGGATGTCGACGATGCCGGCCGGACGCACCATGCGCAGGCCGCGGGCGATGTCGGCGATGTCGCCGTACTTGTCGCTCTGCATACCCGACGAACGGGTGGCGACCCAGCCGCCGAGGGTGGAGTGCGTGAAGCTGTCGGGGAAGTGTCCCATCGTCCAGCCGCGGGCGTTCAGCTGCTCTTCGATGTACGGTCCCTGGGCGCCGGCCTGGATGCGGGCGAGGCCCGAACCCTCGTCGATCGACACGACCTGGTTCAGGCGGCCGAGGTCGAGCGAGATGACGACGCGTGCCTCGCCGGGGTGCGGCTCGAGGCTGCCGGAGATGTTGCTGCCACCGCCGAAGGGGATGATGACCGCGTTGGCCGTCACGGCGGCGGCGACGACGGCGGCCACCTCGGCCTCGTCGGCCGGGTAGAGCACGACGTCGGGCATACGCGGCAGTTCGCTGGCGCGGATGCGCAGCAGGTCGCGGATGCTCTTGCCGTAGGTGTGCACGAGCCGCAGTTCGTCGTCGACGATCGCGTTCTCGGCTCCGACGATAGAACCGAGCTCGGCGAGGAACGTGGCGTCGATGGTGCTCGCGGGAAGCGTGAGGTCGGAGAACGCGACGGTCGAACCGGCGCTGCCGTCGAGGTCGAGGCCGACGGCCTTCTTCACGAAGGGCGCGAAGTCGGGCTTGTTGTCATAGGTGAAGGCGACGCCTTCGACTCCCCAGCCCCACCACTTCATGTGCTTGACGTCTGCCATCGTTCTACTTTCTGTTGTGCTGTCTTCGAGTAGTGCTGATTCGAGTGAGAAAAGGGTGCGCGCCTAGGCGGCCGTGTGCTCGGCGATCATGCCCAGCACCGTGCGGTGCAGTCTGGCAGAGAATTCCTGCGCGGTCTCGCCCGTCTCCGCGAACAGCGGTGCGCCGAACACGACGACCACGGGCGGGCGTCCGGGTACGGGCCAGTTGCGGCCGGGCGGCATGGCGTCGGCGGCGCCGATGATCGCCACGGGAACACACGGTGCGCCGATGTTCATCGACAGCACGGCCGCTCCGGGCTTGAACGGGCCGATGATGCCGTCTTTCGAGCGTCCGCCCTGCGGGAAGATCAGCAGCGGCACTCCCCGGCCGAGCAGTTCTTTCGCGAGACCCGAACGCGAGCCCTGGCCGGTGCGATCGACGGGGAACGCGTTGAAGAACAGGGCGGTGGCGGCGCGGCGCCAGGCGACATCGAAGAAGTAGTCGGCCGCGGCGCCGGCGGCGAGGTACCGGGCCCGCGCACGCGGAAGGGCTCCGGTAATGAGGGGCGCATCCAGATGGCTCGAATGGTTGGCGACCACGATGAACGGGTCTTTCAGGTCTTTCAGGGTGTCTTTGCCCTTGACCGTCACCTTGGCGACGCTCCAGACGACGCCCTTCAGGATGACGCGCTGGGCGATGAACCGGGCGGCGGCGTGACCGGACGACGAGAACCGGTGCAGGTGCGTGACCTTCACGGGCTTCTTCGCGTCGCGCGTCATGCGTGGGTCTCGACAGAGTCGCTGCGGCTCGACGAGATCTTGCCGGAGATCCAGCGCACGACGCCGCGCGGCAGGTGTCTGACGAAGAAGAAGAGGAACTTGAAGCGCGCCGACGGGATGACGAGCACGCGGCCCTTCTCCGAGGCGCGCAGGCCCTGCTCGATAGTGAGCCCCGCGTCGATCCAGAGCGCGCTCGGGATCGACCCCGTGGTGATGCCGGCACGTTCGTGGAACTCGGTGTGCACCCAGCCCGGGCTGAGTGCGGTCACCCGCACGCCCGTGCCGCGCAGTTCGACGGCGAGACCCTCGGTGTAGCTGTTGACCCAGGCCTTGACTGCCGAGTAGCTGCCCATCGCCATGTAGCCGGCGGTCGAGGCGACGTTGATGATGGCTCCCTCGCCGCGGGCGCGCATGGTGCGGCCGGCGGCTCCGCCGAGCACGAGCACCGCGCGGATCATGACCTCGATGGCCCGGTCGTGGCTCGAGGTGTCGACCGAGGTGAGCGGGGTGTGGATGCCGAATCCCGCGTTGTTCACGAGCACGTCGATGGGGCGGGCGTCATCCGTCAGCCTGTCGACGACGAGCGAGACGTCGGCGCGGTCGGCAAGGTCGGCGCGTAGCGTTTCGACCCGGCGTCCGGTGCCGCGCAGTTCTGCGGCCATCGAGTCGAGCCGTTCGGGGTCTCTCGCGACGAGCACGAGATCGTATCCACGACGGGCGAGGGCCCGGGCGAACTCAGCTCCGAGGCCCGACGTCCCACCCGTGACGAGAGCAGTAGCCATTCGGACAGGATACGCTACGCGACCCGTATCGCTGATCGAATAGACTGCGGTGCACCAAGTTATTTTGCCGGGGAAAGAGCATCGTGCACAGTCAGTCAGACGGCCCAGAAGAGGCCGTTCCCGCCCAGGGATTCAGTGTGCGCGATTACGCCCGCACCGCTTCGGGCAGCCACCGCGCCGAGATCGACCTCTCCGCTTTCGCCGCGTACCCGCTGCGAGCCGACACCTTGCGCGCGCTGCGCTACGTCGCATCCGTCGAGAGCGGCACCATGGGCCACCTGCGTAACGTGCTCGTCACCGCGACCCACAAAGACGCCCGCGTCACGGCCTTCCTCGGCACCTGGGCCTTCGAGAAGTTCTGGATCGCCGACGCGCTGCAGCACGTGATCGACGCCCACGAGAACGTCGCACTGCCGACCCCGAAACAGCGCTCGCGCGTCGCCGCGTTCTTCGGCGAGATCCAGGAACGCGTGCGTCCCATCACCGGGTCGATCCGCGCCAACAAACTCGGCGAAGACATGATCGCGGTGCACATGACCCTCGGCACCATCGACGAGTGGATGACACAGGCCGCCCTCACCCGCATCGTCGAGCTCGACCCCAACCCGGCACTCGAGACCATCGTCGACCGGCTGCTGAGCGTGCAGGCGCGCCAGCTCGAGTTCTTCGAGGCGCAGGCGCGCGACCGTCTCGCCGCCGCCGAGCACACGCGCGTCGTCGTCGCCCAGCAGATCGCCGGCGCACAGTGGCCGATCGGGTCAGACGCCGAGGCGAAATCCGAGACCGACTTCTTCTACTCCTACCTCTTCGTCTCGTCGCCCGGCACCGCCGCGGCCATCGACGCGAAGATCTCCACTCTCCCCGGCCAGGAAGGGCTCCCCCTCATTTCACGCGCAGTAGCTTCACACGGCGGTCGCACCGCATGAGTGCGGCCAAAAAGAAGACCGGCCTCGCCGGCGCCCACGTTTTCCTCACGGGAGCCACCGGTTTCGTCGGTCAGGCCGTTCTCGAGCGCCTGCTCTCGTCGCACCCCGACACCCGCGTCTCGATCCTCGTGCGTACCAAGGGCAGCGCGACGACCGAGACCCGGCTCGCCAACCTGTTGCGCAAGCCGGTGTTCAAGGCGTGGAAAGAGAAGGTCGGCGAAGACGAGGCGGCACGCATTCTCGCCGAGCGCGTGAGCGTCGTCTCCGGCAGCCTCACCTCGATCTCCGAACTGCCGGGCGACATCGACGTGGTCATCCACGGAGCATCCACCGTCTCGTTCGATCCGCCCATCGACGAGGCCTTCGACACCAACGTCGGCGGAGCCCTCGGACTCTACGGCGCGCTGCTCGCGTCGGGCTCCGACCCGCACGTCGTGCACGTCTCCACCTGCTACGTCGGCGGCATCCGCAAGGGCATCATGCCCGAGGCGTCGCTCACCCACGAGGTCGACTGGCGCGCCGAGGCCGTCTCGGCCGCGAAGGCCCGCGAACAGGTCGAGCTGGCGTCGCGCGAGCCCGAGAACCTGCGCCGCTTCATCGGCCGCTCCCGCGCCGTGAACGGCAAGGCCGGCCCGCAGGCCGTCGCCCGCGCCGCCGAGACCGCCCGCGCCGAATGGGTCACGAAAGAACTCGTCGACTACGGCCGCACCCGCGCCGAGAGCCTCGGCTGGACCGACGTCTACACGCTCACCAAGGCGTTCGGCGAGCGAGCGGCCGAAGAGCTGTGGGCGCAGGCCGGCCACCGTCTCTCGGTCGTGCGTCCCGCGATCATCGAGAGCGCCCTGCACCACCCGTTCCCGGGCTGGATCGACGGCTTCAAGGTCGCCGACCCGCTCATCCTCGCTTACGGCCGCGGCCAGCTGCCCGACTTCCCCGGCCTGCCCGACTCGATCCTCGACATCATCCCGGTCGACTACGTCGTCAACGCGATCATCGCGGCGGCCGGCACCGACCCGTCGCCGGAAGACCCGCAGTACTACCATGTGAACTCCGGCGCCTCGAACCCGCTGCCGTTCCACGAGATGTACGAGAACGTCAACGAGTTCTTCACCGCCAACCCGCTCCCCCACGAAGACGGACACATCAAGGTGCCGCTCTGGCGCTTCCCGGGTGCCCGCAAGGTGGAGCGCGCGCTCAAGCGCCGCGAAGACGTCGCCGAGTTCGCCGAGCGCACCATCACGCGACTGCCGTCGACGAAGCGCACTCAGAAGTGGCTCGACGGCGTGCATGTCAACCAGAGCGCGCTCGAGACGCTGCGCGGCTACACCGAGCTCTACCGGGCCTACGTGCAGACCGAGATCATCTTCGACGACACCAACGCCAAGAAGCTGCACAGCTCGATCCCCGCCGCGAAGCGCGCCGATCTCGGCTTCGACGTGGCCGCGATCGACTGGAACGACTACTTCCAGCGCGTGCACTTCCCCGCGATCACCGCGCTCACCAAGGCGTTCGCCAACCGTCCGCAGGGCAAGGAGCGCGGAGAGCGCGCCCTGCCGCAACGCTCCGATGTTGTGGCCGTCTTCGACCTCGAAGGCACCGTGCTCGAGTCGAACCTCGTGCAGCAGTACCTCTGGCTGGGCATCACCAAGACGTTTATGGCGCGCGAGCTCGCGAGCCTGGCCGTGTCGATCCCGAAGTATCTGCGGGCCGAACGTCACGACCGCGGCGAGTTCATCCGCACGTTTATGCGTCGTTACGAGGGCATCAAGGTGTCGCGCATCGAGGCACTCGTGCGCGGCCGGTTCGGACGCCAGCTGATCAACCACGTCTACCCCGACGCCCTGCGCCGCGCCCAGGCGCACCGCGAGGCCGGTCACCGCACGATCCTCGTCACCGGAACCATCGACCTGATGACCACGCCGCTGGCCCCGTTCTTCGACGAGGTCGTCGCCGGCAGCATGCACGTGCGCGACGGCGTGCTCACCGGCTACCTGGCGACACCGCCGCTCGTCGACGAGGCACGCGCCTCGTGGCTGCGTCAGTACGCCAAAGACAACGGGTTCAACCTCGGCCAGTCGTACGGCTACGGCGACTCGCACGCCGACGTTCCGTGGTTGCAGCTGTTGGGTCATCCGACCGCTGTCAATCCCGACACCCAGCTCTACAGCCAGGCGCAGGCCAAACGGTGGGCGATCCAATCGTGGAAGACCACGGGCAAACTGACAACGCCGTCGGCTCCGAACGCATCGGTAACACCGATCGAGAATGAGAAGGCAGTCTCCAATGGCATTTGATATCGACAAGTACACCGCGACCAGCGTCAACGTGAACTGGAGCGACCTCGACTTCGACGAGTTCAAGACCAACCCGCTTCCCGAGTCGACGCTGCGCAGCCTGCGCTACATGTGCGACATCGAGTACCACACGGTCTGCTACCTGCGCGACATGCTCGTGACCCCCTCGCACAAAGACCCCGAGGTCTCGGCGTTTATGACGATGTGGAACCGCGAGGAGTTCTGGCACGGCGAGGCTCTCGCCGAGGTGCTCGGCGCCCACGGCGTGACCGTCGACTTCGACCAGCTCAAGGCCACGCGGCTCAAGCTCGGTTGGAAGGACAAGCTCGACCCCGTGAAGCAGTCGCTGCTCGGCAACATCGTCGGCAAAGACTTCATCGCGGTGCACATGATCTGGGGCGCCGCGAACGAGTGGTCGGCCGTCGCCGCGTACAACCGCCTCGCCGAGCTGGAGAAGCACCCGGTACTGGCCGTGCTGCTCAAGCGCATCGCCAAGCAGGAGGCCAAGCACGTCGCGTTCTACGCCACCCAGGCCCGCGAGCGCCTCGGACGCAGCGCCAAGGCACGCGTGATCGCCCGCTTCGCGCTGAAGAAGGCGTGGGGTCCGGTCGGTTCCAGCGTGATGGAGCCCGAGGAAGTGACCCACGTGATGGGCCACCTGTTCGCCGGCGAAGAGGGAATGCGCGAGATCCGCAAGCTCGACGACCACATCTCGCGGATGCCCGGACTCGAGGGGCTCGAAATCGTCGAGACCGCGATGAAGAAGTACGGCGTCGCAGCGTAGCCAGTCGTTTTCCAATGACGAGGGGCGGCCATTCGACTTTCAAGCGCGCTTGAAGGTCGGATGCCCGCCCCTCTTCTCGTAGGACCGCAGCCTCGACAGCACCACCGTTCCGAACAGCACCTGCCAGCCGATGATCGAGTAGACGCCGCCGCGCTCCCACATGCCGTCGAACCGGTCGGGAGTCAGCGCCGAGAACAGGACCGCCTCGCTGAGCAGTCCGGCGACGGGTAGCACAACACTCGTCAGCGCGAACCAGCGGGGCAGCTCGGCCCGACCGGCCGCGACGCCGACGACGATCACCGCGAGGTTGCCGAACAGCACGCCCACACCGGCCCCGCCATGGTGCACCGGCCCGACACCGGCGGCCTCGTCGAACGCCCCGACGAGCACAAAACCGACGCCGTGCAGGCCCGCGAACCACAACAATGCCCGGCGGGCTGTGCCGGTGAACATCACCGCCAGCAACGCGGCGCCGAGCGCGAAGAGCACGCCCTGCAGCACGAACGCCGTGTTCATCGCCCACGCGAGCGGCGAGTTGACGTCACGCCCGCGGTAGACCTGCGCCAGCGGAACGCCGAGGTCGCTGATGTAGTTGCCCGCGTAGTCGTACCGCGGACGCGTCCAGGCCGAGGCGGCGACAGCCTCGAGCACGACGTACTGCAACCCGCCGACGAGGAGGGCTAGGGCTCCCGAAATGCGTCGGCCGGCGTCATCCATAGACCGATGTTAAAACCGGCCGATTTCGGGGCCGGAAGGGTTGCGGAACGGAAGGTCAGAGGCTCCACTCGTCGGCGCGCAGCACGTTCTCGATGGTCTCGCGCGCCTGTGCCCCCTCGGGGATCGGCAGCAGCGGGTAGACGTGGATCATGTTGGCCCGCTGGTGGAAGTCGAGCGGATGCTGCTCGACGCGCGCCTTCTTCGCCAGCGTGATCGCGTCGGCGTGGGTGATGTCGCGGGTGCCGCTGAACAGGGTGATGCGGCCGATTCCGGCGAGCGGGGCGTTCATCGGGCTCACCAGCGGATGGTCGATCGACAGCTCGCCCCGCCACAGTTCGGCGGCCGCCTTCGGCCCGGGCACGTTCAGCCACGGGTCGCGCGGCTCGATCTCGAAGATCTTGGGGTCGCTGAAGGTCATGTCGATCACGGGTGCGATGAGCACGATGTCGCGCGGTGCGGGCACCCCGCGGTCGCGCATCAGCATCGCCGCGGCGAGAGCGATGGTTCCGCCGGCCGAGTCGCCCAAGACGACGACCCCGGATGCCCCGGCCTGCGCCACCAGTGCGGCACCGAGGTCGGCGACTCCCGCAACCACCTCGGCCGCGGTGCCGCGCGGAACCAGCGGGTAGATCGGCACGGTGAACTCGGTCGCGGTGCTGGTGGCGAGGCCCGCGATCAGCCACCAGTGGAACGGCGAGATCTCGTGCACCCAGGCGCCGCCGTGCACGTACAGGGCTCGGCGGTTGACCGGGCCGAGCTTCGGGGTGACGGTGTAGACCGGCCAGCCGCCGACCTCGCGCACGGCGATGTCGACCTTGGTGCCGATGTTCTTCGGAGGCGCGTACGACTCGGGTCGCACCAGATGTTCGTTCGCCCGGCCGATGGTGAGCTCGGGCGACGAGAACTCTTTCTTTCCTCCCATCGTGCGGATCGCCGCGGAGACGATGGCGGAACGGAGGCTGCGTCGCGAAGAGCTCATCGGGTCATTATGCCTAGCGGGTATTTGTCGTTCCTGCGAGTCATCCATCCGGCTATGCGCGGGCGCGTCCTGTGGCGTACCGTCGGATGACGGCATCTACGAAAGGGAGATCAATGACGACTTCGAAGCGCGAAGGCGAATACACCGACAACGACCCGCTGGAGCCTACCGATTCGCCGGTGGAAGAAGACGGCGAGTACACCGACTCGGAGATCCCCGGCGAGACCGCTCCCGAGAAGTGATTCGAGAAAGGGCCCGTCACCTCGAGAGGTGACGGGCCCTTTTTCGTCAAATGCCGTGCACGATGCCGAGAGCGAAGTCGCTGGCGCGCTCGCGCAGCACGTCGATGCGTTGCTGGCGCGCGGCCTCCCGGTCGAAGCCGAGGTAGGCCGACGGCGGCAGGGTGCGCACGTTCGTCGAGCACTGGAACTCGCTGCAGATCAGCGTGCCCACCGTGTTGCCGTTGCGTCCGGCCGACCCGACCCGGCGGGCGCTGTACAGCACAACGTCGTTCGGCAGCTTGATGTCCTGGCACCACGAGCACTGCGCCCGCGACCGCGGCGATGCCTCGGCCTGTTTGAGGATGATGCCGACCGGTCCGTCGTCGGTCGGCACCACGATGTAGGCACGCTTGGCGACCTTCGGATCGCGCCAGCCGAGGTAGTCGAGCCTGTCCCAGTCGGTCTCGGCCAGATCGGCGGGCAGGGTGAGGTCGGAGAGCTCTTTGCGCGAGGCGTTGACGAACGACGCGCGGATGGTTTTTTCGTCGAGAAGAATCATGCGTGTACTCCAAGGTCGACGCCCGCGGCAGAGCGCAGCACGGGCGAGAGTTCGTGAAAGGTAAACCGGAGGGGCGGGGTTATCTGCAGCCGGCTGATGAAAAGCCGGCTACCCCCGAACGCCCCGCGGGCACCACGTACGAACTGAAGTTGAACACGCGAGCAGCCTACGCCTCCTTCGCGGGGATCGGCGTGGGCGAGCAATAGCGCTAAGTTTCACTCATGACCTTCGATCTGAGTTTGATTCCTGCGGCCGAAGTCGGATCGCTCGAGAACCAGCCGAATTGGGCAGAGGTCTCGACGCTATTCGTAAGCATTGCAGTCGCGCTGGCAACGACTGCTGTGGCAATATTCGCGTACCGCTTGGAACGCGAGCGAGCACGTCGAATCGAGCGGAAGGCCCTGCAGGCCACGTTGCGTAGCTGGTTCCAGGGCCTCAGCGACTCCGCATCTCGACCGGTCAAGAAGGATAACCCGCGGCTGCGCTCGCTCGCTGACGAAACCATTGACGCTGAAGAATACGTCGAAATCGTCGAGTTGATGGAGTGGGCGGTCGACATGCATAGTCGGTCGCGCACAGAATCATTGGCTGGAAGGCTCTCCGCCGATGAGGCTCACGTGCGGAGGATCATCGTAAAACGCCGCTTTCGCCAGATGTTGGCGCGCTGGGCTGCCTCGCGACGGAAAGGACGCAAGCTCATCCGCAGGTATACGGCGGCGGGATGGCCGGCAATAATCCGTGAGCCAGCGAGTGCAGTCAACTCCTCCACCGCGCTCGACAAGTCTTTCTAGAACGCGACTAGAAGGTACTCACGCCGACGCGCATACTGGGCGCATGGACACCACGATCGCGGGCATCGTCGTCACAGTCGCATTGATCATCGCCGGAGTTGTCGCTCTTGTGCGCTATCTGCTCGCCGCGCGGTTGCGTCGGCGGTTCGCGGCCGAGCGTGACGACACCAGGCGCGCGGGAGTATCCGGCGCCACGACCCCCAGCGACGCGGCGTTGCGCGCCGGCGGCAGCACCGCCTGGATGCGGCCTGGCGGGTTCTGAGGGGCCGGTCGGCGGGTGGCGCGTCGTGGGTTCTGGTTCTGTCAACCACTCCGCTCGGCCGCATCGCACCCCTAGGCTGGCCGCATGCTGCGACGCCAACTGATCGGACTGAGTCTGCTGCTCGGCGGGCTCGCGATCGGCGGACTCGGCTGGACCTTGGCCGAGAACGAGATCATCGGCGCTTTCTTCGGCTTCGTCGGGCTGATGACCGTGCTCAGCGGCGGAATGCTGATGCAGCGCGGCACGTCCTGAAGTCGGCGCAAAGACGACCGGATCTGTTCTGGCGCTCCCCGGCACACGGTGCGACGCTGACTGCGTGTCGCGGCTGACCGCAGATCAGCCCGAGGCCGACCTCGAGAACTGAGCGCGTCTCTAAGCGAGAAAGCCGGTCGCGAGCCATACGGCGACGCCGGCGAGCACAAGCAGCACCAGGTTCAGCCCGATGAGTCGAGCCTCGCCTCGCGACAGGTGCAGGCTGATCCCACCGATCTGCACGACCACGAGGCCGAGTGCGGCGGCGACGGCCAGCCAGGGCGCGATGCCGGTGAGCGGCGGCAGAACGAGGCCGAGCGCGCCCAACACCTCGAGCACGCCGATCGCCCTGACCGCGGGCATCGGCACGGTGTCGACCCACCCCATCATGGGCGCGAGCCGGTGCTTCGACTGCACGACCTTTTTGCCTCCCGCGTAGAAGTAGAAGAGGGCGAGCAGTGCGGCGACGATCCAGTAGGCGATGATCACGATTGTCCTTCGGTAGTTGGGTAGCCTCATCGTGCGCCGATTTCTTGTCGCTTACAAAAGGCACACGCGTGTGCCCAGACCCGGGGAGCACCGTATGTCCCAGTTCGAGAGCATGTGCGCGATCCGTGGCGACGCCGGGCAGACGGTGCGTGCGATCGTCGACCGGATCGGCGACAAATGGACTCTGCTCGTCGTGGCCACGCTCCACGACGGACGCCTGCGCTACACCGACCTGAAGAGCCGCATCCCCGGAGTCTCGCAGCGGATGCTCTCGCTCACGCTGCGCAACCTCGAACGCGACGGGCTCGTCTCGCGCACCGCCTACGCCGAGGTACCGCCCCGGGTGGAGTACGCGCTCACCGACGTCGGCGAGAGCCTCACTGGACCGGCGATGGCACTCGCCGAGTGGGCGGTCGAACACAACCCGTCGATCGAGAGCAAACGCGCGGAGTACGACGCGCGCGGGTAGTCGAACTCCGTCGGAAGCCTGTTCGAGAAGCTCGGCGTGTTATTCCACCATCGCGGTCAGCGCGCCGAGCTCGCGGAATACGCCGCGCTCGATGTCCTCGATCGAGGCACCGGTCTCGTCGGCGAGCCACAGCTCGAACGACACCCGGAAGACGGTCACCCCCGACTCCGCGGTGAGGGTCGCGGCGGGTTCGGAGACGCCACGGTCACGCAGCGCGGCCGCGAGTGTCGACGCGAGCGATGCCAGCTTGAGCAACTCGCGTTCTTGTAGTTCGGGGTTGGCGACGATGACCGTCTGCCGCATCCGCGAGTACGGACGCTTCTCCGCCGGAAAGAACCCGGCCGCTCCGAGCACGGCCGAAACGACGACTTGCAGCGGTGTTGCTGCCGCAGGTGCCGATTCGACACCGACGAGGAAGGGCCGGGTGAAGTCGTCCTGACCGGCGAACAGCACCTCGCGCTTGTCGGAGAAGTGGCGGAAGAACGTGCGCTCGGTGAGACCGGCCGTCTGCGCGATCTCGGCGGCGGTCGTCACCTCGAAGCCCTTGCTCGAGAACAACTCCAGAGCGGCTTTCTGCAGACGTTCGCGTGCGCCCGGTTCCCATCTCGCCATGGCCCCATCCTAGCTGAGAATATCCAGTGATGACAGACACTGACATTGGGTGTACGTTCGCTATGTCAGCAACTGACATCGAACTTCGAAGGAGTAATCATGCGCGTTTTCGTGACCGGAGCATCCGGCTGGATCGGGTCGGCCGTGGTCGACGAACTGCTCGCCGCCCAGTACGAGGTCGTCGGGCTCGCCAGGTCCGAGGCATCCGCCCGGTCCCTCGAGGCCAAGGGTGCGACCGTGCAACCGGGCGATCTCGACGACCTCGACAGCCTGCGCGCCGGCACTCAGGGTGCCGACGCCGTCATCCACCTGGCGAACAAGCACGACTTCGCCAACCCCGCGATCTCGAACAAGGCCGAGCGCGACGCGGTGCAGACGTTCGGCGACGCTCTCGCCGGGTCCGACCGCCCGCTGCTCTTCGCCTCCGGCGTCGCCGGGCTGGTGCAGGGCCGGCCCGCCCTCGAGACCGACGCCTCGCCCAATGTCGGACCGGATTCGATGCGCGGCGGCGCCGAGAACCTCGCCTTCGACTTCGTCGACCGCGGCGTGCGCTCGGTGAGCCTGCGCTTCGCCCCGACGGTGCACGACCATCGCGACCACGGCTTCATCTCCTCGATCGTCGGTGCGGCACAGAAGACCGGGGTCTCCGGCTACATCGGCGACGGTGAGAACCGGTGGGCGGCCGTACACCGCGGCGACGCCGCACGGCTCGTGCGACTCGGACTCGAGGAGGCTGCCGCCGGAACGATCCTGCACGCGGTCGGCGAGGAAGGCATCCCGACGCGCACCATCGCCGAGGCCATCGGCGGCGGCCTCCAGCTGCCCGTCGAGTCGGTCGCGGCAGAGAGGGCGCACGAGCACTTCGGGTTCATCGGCATGTTCTTCGGCTTCGACATGGCCGCGTCGAGCGCCGCCACCCAGCGGCTGCTCGGTTGGACGCCCACCGGCCCGACCCTGCTCGAGGACATCGCGGCCGGCGCCTACTTCGAGCCGGTCGCCACGCGGGTCTGACCGTCAGAGAACCGGCCTACCAGGTGCCGGTCGGCGACTTCACCACGTCGACCGGCGCCTGCGACCAGTGCGCACCGTTCGCGTAGTGCGACGTCGCCCACGGCGACGCCCAGATGGCCTGCTCGATCTGCGCCGTCGGTGCGGATGCCGCGAACCCGGCGACGATCGCCGCGTACCCGGAGTTGCCGTGCAGCGCCTTCGCGGCGTTCTGCGCGGCGAGGTCGAGGTTGGCGTAGCTGCCGAGCCCGGCGCCGCCGCCCGAGCCCCAGCCGTTGTTGAGCGGGTTGTTGCGGTTCCACCAGTCGTCGGTGCCGTTCTCCTGCCGCATCCACCGCGTGAACACCGTGACGTTCGAGTCGCTGACCGGCAGGTCGGCGTAGAACAGAACGAGCTTGGCCCAGTCGATGTTGGTGCCGCCCGCGGAGTACATCTCGAAGCCGGTCGTCATCGTGAAGGCGTCGCGGGTGACCGTGGTCTCCGCAGCATCCGCCGGCACCGAGACCGACTGCGCGTTCGCGGCGACGTAGGCGTCGAGATCTTCGTCCGCGCGAGACGCGGGAGGGAACGCGAGCACGGCCGTGGCACACGTCGCGATGACCACGGCGGTCGCCACCACCGACAGCAGCGCCCGCAGGTTGCCACCGTCGCCGAGGGCGAGGGGAGACGCGCGCAGCGCGCGGTAAGAGTGAGTGGGAGAGGTCATAGTGAGGGTGGACGATTCCGGATGATCCGGGCTCAAGTCATTACCAACCTCGCAGCACTTCTTGGCAAAGTCCTGAGAACGACCGGTCTGTCGCTGCTACGGGAGGCTCACCACGATGCCGCCGAGCCCGTGCAACACCCCGGCGACCCCTGCGGCCACGGCCTCGTCGGCGCGCTGCGGGGTGAAGCTGGCCGGGTCGATATCGCCCGAGGTGCCGACGCCCGAACCGCGATAGGCGGCGCCCGGCCAGATGACCGAGCTGACGTTGGCGGTGGGCTCGGGAAGCTCGACGCCGATCATCATGAATCGCTGGTCGAGGTATTGCGGAGTGATGAGGGTGAACACGTCGACGACGCCCTCGCCCGTGCCGATGACGAGGTCGGGCTGCTGTTCGACGGAATCGTCGATGCGCTGCTCGACTTCGTCGTCGTGCGCGGCGTCGACGACGTCGAGGTCGATCGCGCCGGCCTTCGCCCACCTGCGCACGGAGGCGGTGATCGTCTCGGTCGCGGCAGCGTCGTCGGCCGTGATCAGCACGACCCGGTAACCCTCGGGTGGCACGACGCCGTCCCACGATCCGGGCTCGGGTGACACGGTAGCCTCCGGCGACGGCGAGGGATCGCTGCCGAGGTAGCCCGCACCCAGCGGCCGCACGTCGGTCAGGCTGGCGGGCGTCGGACCGGTGTGCGACGGAGGGGCACCGGCGGTACATCCGGCCACCAGTCCACCGCCGACGAAGGCGACGACTATTACGGCGGCGGCCAGCCGGGGGCGGGTGAAAGCGCTCATCCGTCGAACACTGTCACCCGGTCGCTGGCGACGGGTAGCGCGCGAGGTACATACGTGTGAACAACGCGCGAACGATCGCCTGCTTTGCCCCAGGTTTGCCTGTCGTCGGTGTCGCGTTCATCCGACTGCGTCACGGTACCGGGTGTCTACCGAAGGAAATCCCATGCCCCGCCGTCGCACGTCCACCCACGTCCTTTCCCTCCTGGCCGGTGCCGGCCTTGTCGCGGCGGGAGTCGCGGCCGCCGCGCCC
>Ga0247811_1000189_pt1 | contig 21419 bp, 20 predicted proteins | sample UWRJL134311R1_FD_189018 | JGI IMG/M metagenome (GOLD analysis project Ga0247811, IMG submission 189018) | Plant litter microbial communities from Arlington Agricultural Research Station in Wisconsin, United States - UWRJ-L134-311R-1 | ecosystem: Environmental > Terrestrial > Plant litter >...
CTCTTCGCGTCGTGACGCGACCTTACAATTAATCCGGCAACGTCTTTACGTCGACGTGTTCGGTACCCAAGCGTCAACTGACCCCAAGGAGTACGAGGCGCTTTACCAGGACCATGTCGTCCACCGTCACCACCACCATGTGGGTGATCTGCGGCGTTCATGACAACACCACGGACAGATGGGCGAATACCCTTGCGTCGGTTACGACCAGCAGAACCGATCTTAATATTTTGGTGTTGGACATTTCCAACGATACCAAGTGCAGCTGTAACTTCTAGTCGGAAGCGGCGAACCTCTCCTGATGGAAGACGAACCTGCGCGTAGTCACCTTCTTTAGCCATAAGCTGTGCCTTTGTTCCAGCAGAACGTACCATCTGGGCGCCCTTTCCAGGGTGCATTTCGATAGCGTAGATCTGTGAACCAACAGGGATCTTTGAAAGTGGCATACGGTTTGAAGACTCAACAGGTGCTTCTGGACCACTGACGATCACTTTGCCTTTAAACATAGATGTATCAGCAAGGATGTAGTGGTACGTACCATTTTGGTCTTTTACACGTGCAATACGAGCGCTTCGGTTTGGATCGTATTCAATTTCCTCAACAGTAACCGTGAGGCCAGCTGTAAGGTTGTGATCCATTAGACGGTAGTGACGTTTTACACCACCACCGCGGTGACGGACAGTAATACGACCACTATTGTTTCGTCCAGCGTTCTGTTTTTTGCTTTTCAGCAGTGACTTAAGAGGTTTACGAGTAGTAACTTCGCTCATATCCTGAGTCGTCATGCCACGGCGGGCAGGAGTAGTTGGGTTATAAAGTTTAATAGCCATTACTTTTTATCCTCTTTAGTTGTCTCTTCGGGTTGTTCGAAGACGGCGATTGAATTACCAGCAGCAAGTGTGACGTATGCCTTCTTGCTGTCGACACGCTTTGTTGTTCCAGGGTATTTGTTCTTTCCACGAGAGAAACGAATTGCTTTACCGCTTTGAACAAGTGTCTTGATCGCAACAATCGTTACTTCGTAGTGAGTTTCGATTGCAGCTTTGATCTGTTGCTTGTTCGCAGTCATAGGAACGTTAAAGACGTAAATGTTCTTTAAGCTTTGTCCGTAAGCCTTCTCAGTTGTTACAGGTGTAACAAGGATCGGTGCAGTAGTATTAGTCATATTATGCCTCTTCCCCTTCTGTTGGCTTAACTAACCAAGCTTGCAGCGTTGGCAGTGATGCCTTCGCAAGAACAATGTGGTCAGCGTTCAATAGGTGATACACGTTCAGGTACTTAGTACTGACGAGTAATACGTTTTGAACGTTGTTTGTTGCACGAAGCAGTTCAGCTGTTTTCTCTTCAACAACGATCAGCACCTTACGGGTCAGTTTGTTGTCTTCGAGGAACTTGATAGTTTCAGCTGTCTTGCCTGTTGTCTTGAAATCAAGAACAGAAATTTTGCCTTCTTGGCTTGCAAGTGTCAATGCTTGGCGAATTGCCTGTCGCTTTGACTGAGTCGTGATCTTTAGTGTGTAGTTTTCGTTCCCTAGAGGACCGAATACGATACCACCACCGCGCCAGATTGGGTTACGTGATGAACCGAAACGTGCACGACCAGTTCCCTTTTGCTTCCAAGGCTTCTTACCACCACCGCGAACAAGTCCACGGGTCAGTGTTGTTGCAGATGCCTTACGGCTATTTGCAAGGTATGCGTCATACGCAAGCTTCAAAAGCTGGTGGTTCTTTACTTCGACGTTAAATACGTCTTCGGGCAGAACTGCTGCTTTTGTTGTTGCTGGTGTTTTAATGTCAGCCATTATGCGTTTCCTTCCTTATCAAAGCGTTGAGCGTCAATGACGATCAGGCCTTTCTTAGGACCTGGAACAGCGCCGCGTAGACCGATAAGATTGTTCTCGATGTCAATGTAGCTGACAATGAGGTTCTTAACGGTAACTTGGTCGTGGCCCATACGGCCAGCCATACGCTTACCTTTAAAGACTTTTTGCGGGTACATCGATCCGATTGAACCCGGTTTACGAACGTTTCCGTTACCACCGTGAGTACTTTTACTCGTTGCAAAGTTGTGACGTTTTACAGTACCTGCAAAACCCTTACCTTTACTTGTTCCGGTAGCGTCGACGATGTCGCCGAGCTGGAATGCGTTAACGTCGATTGTGCTGCCTACAGTTAATTCTGCAGGAAGGGCGTCGACGCGAAACTCACGAATGAATTTCGGTGTGACAGAGCTGGACTTTACGTGTCCAGCAACGGCCTTGCTCAGGTTCTTACCTAAATCAAATCCTACTTGTACTGCGTTGTAGCCGTCGGTATCGACAGACTTCACCTGAGTCACAGTCACAGGACCAGCTTTAATAAGCGTGACAGGAACTGCCTTGCCATCTTCGCTGATGATTTGGGTCATACCAATTTTGGTACCGAGAAGTGCTTTCATAGACTTCTAAACTCCCACTTAAAATTCTTGGTGCAAGGCAGTATCATAGCCCCTAGTCGTAGCTATGCTACGTACTTTTACAGGGGTAGGACTTACCAATTCACCAAGAATAGTTATTATTTTCGTAATGTTACCAACTTAATATACCAAATTCAAGGCCTGTCGTCAAGGGGTTAGCCCTCTTTAGGCGGGGGCCTACAGTCCCGCTCGTGCTGTACAATAGTACGTATGCAAAAACACTCGCCACGACGCATTCCTCGCTTTTTGAAACGACACATCGTTGGGATTCTCATTATTATTGTCGCTTTAGGCGCCGCAGGTGGATTCTTGTACTGGTATACCGCTACAAAAAATACAGAAATGGCCAACATCGAGGCAGCCTCACGATCGCTCGATACCTCAACGAACAAGAAACTGGCAGAGATTAAGGCTGCGAAGGCAGCAAAAGCCGCAAAAGAAGCGGCCGAACTAAAGATCAAGCAAGAAGCCGAAGCGAAAAAGGCAGCCGAAGACGCCCGCATCGCCACAGAAGCATCCGCTGCCGCCATTAATTCTGCAAACTGCAATACAGCCAAGACACACAATAATCCCGCTTCGATAGACGTTGTGGTGAATAAGAAGCACTGTATCCAACCTGTGCAGTACATCCCTGGCGACTTGTCATCGGTGACAGACTCCGACGGAGCCAGCTATCCACTCAGTAGTAAAGCTGTTGCGAGCTTTAACGCCTTATCTGCTGCGGCAACCGCTGCCGGTGAAGCATTCTTCTTAACCAGTAGCTACCGCTCGTACAACGAGCAGGTCACGACGTACGCATACTGGGTCAATACAAGTGGAGCGGCCGGCGCAGACACCTACAGCGCCCGCCCAGGCTATAGCGAGCACCAAACAGGCCTCGCCTTCGATGTTGGTGCCACTGTCGATGGCAAACGATACGTCCTCAGTGACTTCGCAAGAACATCGCAGTATCAGTGGCTCGTAGCCCACGCAGCAGAGTATGGCTTTATCCAGCGCTATTATGCCGGATCAGAGTCCGTCACCGGCTACAGCGCCGAAGAGTGGCACTACAGGTACGTTGGGGTCGCTACCGCCAAGGATATGCAGGCAAAAGGCATCAAGACACTTGAGCAGTACTGGGGTGTCACGGGTGGCGACTACTATTAATCCCACTTGTGCTTATACTGCATGTGCGCGATAATACAGTCATTAGCTTCGTAATTCACAAGGGATACCTATGGTCACCAAGAAAACAGTGAAAAAGACGGTCAAAAAAGCAGTTGCGAAATCACCTGTTAAAAAAGTCGTCAAAAGAGTTGCAGCCAAAGTAAAAAAGCCGGCACCTATGAAATCTTTCAAGATCTACCGCAGTAACGAATCGTTTACCACCTTTCGTATCAGCCGCCAGACAATCTACTGGCTCATCCTGCTTCTGTTCATCGTCATCACGCAACTTTGGATTCTGAAGCTTCAACTTGATATTGCAGCGCTCACCGATTCTATCCTCAATCAGTAGCCGTTTACCGCAATGGGTACAAAAAAGAGCCTCATACGAGGCTCTTTTTTATGTGCAGGTATCCCTACATTCGGATTTCGGCGTCAACACCAGCTGGAAGGCTGAGGTTTTGAAGGCTGTCGATCGTCTTTGGGGTTGCATTCGTGATGTCGATAAGACGTTTGTGAATACGCATTTCAAAGGCTTCTCCACCCTTCTTGTAGACGTGTGGTGACTTCACAACAGTGAAGGTGCTACGACGTGTAGGAAGTGGGACAGGTCCAGCGATGCTTGCGCCGCTGCGGATTGCTGTGTCAATGATTTGTTTTGCTGATTGGTCGATGACTTTGTGGTCATATGCCTTTAGGCGGATACGAATACGTAGGCCTTGGTCTTTGGGTGCTTCTGCCATGAGGGAGAAACCTTTCTTGTTGGTGTAGTGTAACCTCTGCTCGAATCGCTGTTATTACGTCTGGCCGAGTTCTCACTACGGATTAATATACTGATGAACTATACCAGTAAACCTATCTTTTATCAAGTAGCTGCGGAGAAGCAGATATTGACTTAAGCATAATTATTTGCTATAATAAGTAAAGTCCTTTTCGTTTCTAGCAGAAAGATCATTCATGAGTAAGACTGAACTATCAAATTTCGATATGCGTGTCAGCGATCGTGTAGACTTCATCCGATCGCACCAGCCGCCACAGAGGCCCCTGAGCGATGACGAGATCGAAGCCATGGCCAAGACGGACATCCAGTACGAGGAAATGCTGTCAGAATTGACAGAGAACCAGCGCTCGTACCTCAAGTCCTTCCTCCTTCGCCTAGACCTCAAAGTCATGGTGGGAGACGTCTGGCCCGGTGAGGTCGTCGACCTCGAAATGTTCCTGCCTGGTATCTTCAGACAGAAGCATAAGATGGAGCAAATCGTTCCATTCCTTCTCAGTGAACGTTTCGGTACAACCAAGTCGGTCGTACTTAGCTGGATACCAGACAAGGACGAGTTCCGCCTCGAGCGGAACTACACCCTCGCCAATCCTCGTTGACGTGAAAACCCCTGCTGGTTTCTCACTCCGAGAAACTGGCGGGGGTTTCGCATTTCCAGACATACTACTGTATTTTGACCCATCAAAAAACCTCCGATTACTCGGAGGTTTTTTGTTAGTTAAAGATCTTAACTATTTAACGATCTTGGTTACAACACCAGCACCAACAGTCTTACCACCTTCACGAATAGCGAAGTTTAGACCTTGTTCCATGGCGATTGGAGCGAGTAGTTTTACCTTGAAAGTAAGTGTGTCACCAGGGATGACAAGTTCCTTGTCAGCGGGAAGTTCAACTTCACCAGTTACGTCAGTTGTACGGAAGTAGAACTGTGGTTTGTAACCCTTGCTGAATGGAGTGTGGCGGCCGCCTTCTTCCTTCTTAAGGATGTACACTTCAGCGTCAAACTCTGTGTGAGGTGTGACTGAACCTGGCTTTACGATAACTTGTCCACGTTCGATTTGTTCGCGCTCAATACCACGAAGGAGGAGTCCGGCGTTGTCACCAGCTTGTCCACGGTCGAGGTTCTTCTTGAATGCTTCGATACCAGTAACGACAGATGTTTGAGTAGCTTTTACACCAACAATTTCAACTGGGTCGTTAATGTTGATAACACCAGTTTCGATACGTCCAGTAGCAACTGTTCCACGTCCCTTAATAGAGAAGACGTCTTCGATAGGCATAAGGAAAGGCTTGTCGAGGTCGCGTGGTGGTTGTGGGATGTAGGCGTCAATAGCAGCAACCAATTCCATGATTGCGTCTTCTGATGCTTCGTCACCTTCAAGTGCCTTTGTAGCAGAACCCTTGATGATAGGCGCATCTTCGTCGTAACCATTCTTTGCGAGTAGTTCACGGATGTCCATTTCAACGAGCTCAACGAGCTCAGGATCAGCAAGGTCCATCTTGTTAAGGAAAACAAGGATCTTTGGCACACCAACTTGGTGAGCAAGCAGAACGTGTTCACGAGTTTGTGGAAGTGGACCATCGTTTGCAGCAACCACGAGGATAGCACCATCAATTTGCGCAGCACCTGTGATCATGTTCTTTACGTAGTCGGCGTGACCTGGCATGTCGACGTGTGCGTAGTGACGGTTTTCTGATTCGTACTCTTGGTGAGAGGTTGCAATCGTGATACCACGAGCGCGCTCTTCAGGAGCGTTGTCGATCATCGCATAGTCAACTTTTTTGTTGACGTCGCTAGGAAGACGCTTTGCAAGCACCGTTGTGATGGCTGCAGTTAGAGTTGTTTTACCGTGGTCAACGTGACCCATAGTTCCGACGTTAACGTGGGCTTTTGTGCGATCGAAATCAGCCATATTAGATTAAATCTCCTTTAATTATTTTCGCACAAGGCAACAGACCTCATGACGTATAAGGACAATTATACAGACTTTTTAAGCTTTCGTAAAGAGGATTTACTCTTTTCGCACCCGCGCCATGTCGACGTTCCATAGATCGGGTGACGTGATGAACTTCTGCTGTAAATGAGCTGCCTCGGTTCGGTATCGCTCCGACCCTGCCGTATCGGCCGCGGCCAGTACTTTCAGCTCATCCAAACGGAGCGCATCACTTCCATGGAACGTCCCCTTCATGCGCCGCACAACTTCATCCATGAATATGTACAGCGATTCGTACGCATATTGCACCTCGCTTGTATGTCCTAGTGCGTACGACGATCCATGGAACAATCCGCAGCGCACTTCATACCAGAAACTGATTAACCCCTTCCAGTCATCACTATCGCGTACGATACCGTTCCAGTAACCGGATTCCACGGGCATTGGCCTGTTCTTCGTATGTATCGCAATCTGCGTCATGACGCGGCGGAGCTTCACCAATGATACGCCTCGAGTATATTCGTCCCAGATAACAAAGCGTGTGCCCAGTATCGCAATTGCCTCCCGGTCATTGCTCTTCCCTGTCACCTTTCGATACCAGGCGTTATATGCAACATATAGGCGCATGAATAGATCCCGGTACTCTATATGTGAACGATCAAACCAGGCATAGATAAGCGATTCCGATATGCCTACCATGCTTCACCTCGCAAAGACCGTTCGCCTGCAGCACTGACGAGTAGCATCCCGTGCAGCGTGACGATGAACAACTGCGCCATAGCGGTGATGTCGCGTGCGAGACTTAGTTCGAATACCGAGGGTTCAAGCGTGTGCTCGCGATACCCCCACGCAACAAAGACCCCTGCCGCATGATCCGTCACAACATGCGCAAATATATCTCGGAGCATGGCTGCTGGATGCAACCCAGCGTCTATAGCAACGCTCCGCTGGGCAATTAATCGCTTACCACCATCCAATGTCACATAGACTAACGTCATACTATTCGCCTCAGCGACCTCTGCATATAATGCCCTTTGTTTGTCTTCGGTATCAATTACTTGCTGTTTACGAAGCATTGGATACCGACCCGATAACTCAAATGACGCCATGATCAGTGAAGCCCGGGCAACACCAAGCCCCGACACGGCAACAAGTTGCCTCAGCGTTAGCTCGCTCCCATACTTTGACAACAGCCTGAGTGTCTTACGCGCAATCTTCACCGCACTCAATTGCCCGTTCCCGCTGCCAATCAGCACTTGTAGCAGCTCAAGGTTTGTCAGCGACGCAACACCTTTATGCTGCAGCTTCTCGCGCGGTCGATCGTAGGCAGTCAGGATATTCATGTACTTATTTTAGAAAACAAATATAGGAACATTCTTAAACAAAAACCGCGCCCAGAAGGACGCGGTGTATGTGTACCAGCAGTATTACTTGCTTGATCGTTTTGCAACGATTTCGGCTGCAACATTTGGTGGAACTTCCTCGTACTGCGCAACTTCCATTGTAGATGCTGCACGACCTTGGCTCATTGAACGGATGTCGTTCGTGTAGCCAAAGAGGTTCGAAAGCGGAACGAAGGCACGGATCAGCTTTGCGCCGCCTGGAATATCTTCCATTGCGTCGATACGGCCACGACGACCGTTAAGGTCACCGATGATGTCACCCATGAAGTCTTCAGGTGTTGATACTTCAACTTTCATAACAGGCTCAAGGATAACAGGCTTCGCCTTTGGAATACCTTCCTTGACGGCAATAACACCAGCCAGGCCGAAGGCAAGTTCGCTTGAGTCCACGTCGTGGTAGCTTCCGTCGTAAAGGGTCGCTTTGACACCAATCATTGGGTAGCCGGCGATAACTCCACCTTCAAGTGTTTCGCGGATGCTCTTTTCAACAGGCTTGATGTATTCTTTTGGAACCACACCACCCTTAACAGCATCAACGAATTCATAGCCAATACCAGATTCTGTCGGCTCGAAACGAACCCAGACGTCACCATATTGACCACGTCCACCAGATTGCTTAGCGTGCTTACCTTGGGCTTCAACAGTTCCACGGATTGTTTCACGGAAGGCAACTTGTGGCTCACCAACGTTCGCTTCAACGTTGAATTCGCGCTTCATACGGTCGACGAGGATTTCAAGGTGAAGCTCACCCATACCTGACATAATTGTCTGGCCAGTTTCGTCGTCTGTGTGAATACGGAAGGTGGGGTCTTCTTCAGCGAGGCGTTGCAGTGCAATACCCATTTTTTCTTGGTCAGCCTTTGTCTTTGGCTCAACGGCAATCGAGACAGGTGGTTCTGGGAATTCGATTGATTCAAGCAGGACTGGGTGTGCAGGATCTGCAAGTGTGTGACCAGTAAAGGTACCCTTTAGTCCAACGACAGCGGCGATGTCACCAGCACCAATCATGTCGATGTCTTCACGCTTGTCGGCGTGCATACGAACAACACGTCCGATACGTTCTTTTTCACCAGTAGTGGTGTTTAGGACGTAGCTTCCGGCAGTTAATGTACCACTGTAGACACGAACGAAGATCAAACGACCAACGTAAGGGTCAGTAGCGATTTTGAAGGCAAGCGCAGAAAGTGGCTCGTCGTTAGATGGCTGACGTTCAACAATGTCACCAGTCTTAGGGTTTGTTGCTTGAGTTGCGCCAACATCAAGTGGAGACGGGAGGTAGTCGTTTACGAGGTCGAGGACCTTTTCAACAATCACACCACGGCCATCACCACCAGTAACGAGGTAGAAGTCACCAGCAAGTACACGCTTACGAAGTGCGCGCTTTAGTTCTTCGATAGTGATTGATTCTTCACCTTCGTTCAAGAAACGTTCGAAGAGTTCATCTTCAGCTTCGACGGCTGCTTCAACCAGGAGGCTGCGTGCGTTCTTTGCTTTTTGCAGCATGTCAGCTGGGATTTCACCAACAACAAGTTCGTGGTCAGTGTAGTCGCCGTATGTGTAGGCTTTCATGTCGATAAGGTCGACAACACCGTTGATTTCTTTTTCGAAGCCAATAGGAAGGTGTACAGGCAATGCGTGCTTTGAAAGGCGAAGGTGAATAGAGTCGAGAGATTTGTAGAAGTCACCACCGATTTGGTTGATCTTGTTGATGAAACAGATGCGAGGCACGCCGTACTTGTTAGCCTGGCGCCAGACAGTTTCAGACTGTGCTTCAACACCCATTTTACCGTCGAAGATCGTTACCGCGCCGTCGAGCACACGAAGTGAACGCTCAACTTCAACGGTGAAGTCGATGTGACCAGGGGTATCAATAATGTTGATCGTGTGACCCTTCCACTGCGCTGTAACGGCAGCTGAAGTAATCGTGATTCCACGTTCTTTCTCTTGAGCCATCCAGTCAGTAGTAGTACCATCTTCAGCACCAGTACCTTTTACGACACCAATTTTGTGGTTAATACCAGTACGGTACAAAATACCTTCAGTTGTTGTTGTCTTACCGGCGTCAATGTGCGCGATAATTCCTACGTTTCGGAAGTCCTTGAGTTGGACAGTTTTCTGGGCCATGGTTGGTCATCTCTTTCTCTATTAAATTCACACTTACGTTGATACTATTTTTTGCCATAAAAAATAGCGCTTATAGGTACATTATAACAGATTTTATACGAACCCACTAGTGCCGCGTGAAGATTTCAATGTCCGTGAGCTTTATGTACCATGATGCGTCATCACTATAGGTGGCGACGTATAATGCACGCCGCGTCGTCTCCAATAATTCTTCTTCAACTTTTTTATACACAGGCATCACAACTACATCTCGCATAAGCGCACTGATAGTTAAGTACGGCGCAGCATCAAAAAGCTCTAGCGGCCCATTTGTTCGTGGATTTGTTCGTGGAAGCTTCAATAGTGGTCGCGCTGCAACAGAGTACAACCTGTCGAATTCAACATATGTTCGTATCAAATCAAGTACACAATCCAGGTATTGTTGCGTCACGGAGGAAGTCCCATTGAGAATCTTCGCTACGTCAAAACCAACTTTTCTCATATACGTTGCATCCTGCGGTGAAGTAGCCAACGTCGTATTCAAAGTATCGATTGTATTTATAAGAATTTCATCATCAGTATCCATCAAGATAGTAAGCAAGTCTGCGACTCTCTGATTTTTACGATCTTCGGCAAATTCCAATTGCGTTACGCCGACATCACCAATAGCGCACAGAGAACCAAAGATATGTGGCGAGTTTATATCACCTACTTCTACTTGGTACACCAGCACTGGTTTAATATAGACTTCATCACCTTCACCAAACATCTCAATTCGTGTCTCATACCCCTTAAATGTGCCGCCTATTTCTTGACCAAACGATAATTCCTGTTTAAACCTTTCGTCTGTACGCGATTGAACGATAGTGCTGTTGAGTTCGGGGGTTTTTCGAGCATTGGGCATCAAAATGCCCTCACCACTCAAGATTACAGGCAAATCGAAAAGTCCCGCTTCACGAAGCGTCTCGTCGAGCTTGTCTGTCCTTTCTTTCATATCGGTAAGGATTTTTCCAAGCTCTAGTTCGTTAGCCTCTGCCTTCATAGCGCTGATTTCTAATTGCAAATCAATTGCGAGTTCAAAAATAGGATGAGTATGCTTCATAGCCAGCAGCTGTTCGCCATAACTTTGATCGGCTTCATAGAATGAATCTAACAAGTACTCTGAGTTCTGCATTTCAGCAGGGGTATGTGGTGCTGGCTCGGGTACTAGTTCCATTACGGCCCTCCGTTCGGCTGCGTGTTATGGTCATAGAACCTTGGTGTCGCATAAGGCAGACCCTCTGCTTCCATGTGGTCGGAATATATATCCCATGCAGCGTAAGCAGCGACACCGAACCCTTTCAAGAAATTTTCGCGGTACGCCGCTTCAGGTATGAGCACATCGCCCCACTCATTTACCGTCGTAAGTGTTTCGTCGGTGAAGTTTTCGATTTGCAGTGCCGACATCGCGTAGTACCCCATGCGACGACCCTCGCCCGTATCCCCTGATCCTAGTTTCTCAAACTGAAACACGTCGTGCGGCGAAAGATAATTTTTATTTACTCCCATGATTACATAAGGGAAGTACCCTACATTAAAAGCTGGGTACAATTGCTCGTTCACCATATTACCAAAAAGCATGCCCGACATCGCAGCATTTGCCAGCCTATGTTTTTGATCAATCAGCTGCTTGCCCTCATCCCTACCCTCGAACAACACAGCCAGTTTCGATAATGGTCGCAGCACCGAAATCTCGAATGCATGACTATCCTTTCGAGCAGCACGATACTCCTTCAAAACAACCCCAATACTGCCTTCATATTTTGCCTCAGCATCAATAGACTGAACGATTTGCTCTATATCGCGACTAGTTGGCAGTTGAAATGTTTCGGGGAGTGAACGCATCATGGACCTTTCTTTCATTTTCTACCGAAGCTTTATGCGCTTTAGCGGCACGCAGTATTCTCTTTGAGATTTTTTTCAGTGAATCGGATTGTGTAAGCGCCGGTTCAAGCGCATAGGTGAGGTACCGCTCTCGCGCTTCGTCGCCACCTGTGACAATGTATTTCATGACACCAATATATTTCAGCGGGATGTACGTTGCATTATCGCGCTCATCCATCATCATGTAGGCAGGTTGTGACAGTGTATCGGAAATATCAATAATTTCGCCCTCCACAACCAAAAAGTCATTAATAGCTACGATTCGATTATTTCCAATGATGCCTTCGACAGATAATACGTAGTCACTAGATCGTCCATCGGGTCCGCCGCTAAAGAACTCGAGTCCCTCAATATCATACCGTTTGGTGCTATTTAGTAGTTGATCGACTAATGCCGTCAGTGCATAATTTTTCGTTGAGTCATTGAGTATTTCTGTATGCGCCATTAATTGTGTGACAACGCCGCCCACAGCCCTAATAATGTGTCCATCTAGGCTTTCTGCATGCTGCAAGATCGTAAACAAACCCTGCAAGTCATCCTGAAAATCCGGGTCTTCAATCTCCTTCAGTGTTTGAAAATAATGATTCACGAGACTACCCATCTTGATATGCTCATGTGCAGGGGCCTCCACACTCATCTTGGATTGCTCAACAGGTGCACTGATTTCGTGCACCACCATCATATCGGCGTCCTCTACCTGTGCACGAATCTTATAGGCTACCGTTCGCACCCCATTCTCGGGCACAACAAACTCAACTCCTACAAATACACCTTGAACAGTAGTGTTGCTTCGCAGCGCTTCGTTGTCAACGGATTCGACTGTTCCATCGATGTGGTAGGCTGTCCATACCATGTATTCAGAGGTCAGTTGGACATTCTGGTCGATCAACTTTGCCGCAGCCAGGTCTTCATTCATGTCATTGATATAATTTTGAGCATCCTGCTCGTTGCTCATATCACCAATAATTTCAGCCCCAACTTGAATAAGATTCCGCACTTCTGGATCTAACGACGTATATACTAAAGATGTTTCGCTGTATTCCACTTCGGTCTCTCTGACGATGTCGGTATATTTTGTGTGATTATACCACTTTATATGTATGCGGGCAAAAAAAGTACACTATTATACGAGTACTATGCAGCCCTTAAAACCGGAGTGAAATTTATATATTCCCTCGTCACTACTTTGCCTAGTTTTTTTACAGTACGCTGTATGCGTGCCTTCTCGAGCGATTCATGGTCAGTATAAATAATATCTTTATGCGGAATTGTTTTGAAAATCTCAATTGCGTCGCTATAGCTACTAAAGTGCTTATCAAAGAAAGTACGCAGAAACGCTTCACCAACCTCGTCGCTCTCAGTCCGAAGTTCAATATTACCGCTTGCGACTGTTTGTCGTCGAAGTGAAAAATTCTGCGTTGCTGTTGCTGTTTTTTTAGCGGTTTCAAATAAGCGCTTGAATGCGTTGTAGGCAATGTAATACGAACGAACATAATCTTCCATGTCTTCATAATCCGGCTTCTCTGGCCTGACTGTGAAATCGTGAAGTGTATTGTGAAATTGTCGGGGCATGCGTCCGATGAGAGTTGGGAGTTCACGGAAACGTTTTGGGATAAACGATCCATCATTGGCCTCGGGGCTATATTCACTCTCATAGAAATAAAAATGATGATCATCCGGCTCTGTCTCGAAATCCCCTGGAACATATGGCCAATCATAATCATTCCAAAACAACATATCATTCACCGTATCGACAATTTCATCCGGACGGACAAAACCGCGGTCATCGGTTGAAAAGACTAGTCGAGGTGCATCACGACGAGCAAGCCCAGTCGATATATCAATCCATTTATCAGGTCGCTTCCATGCCTCAAGAGGAGGCAGACGGCGTGAGGAGGTCATGTCATGTGCATGAGACTCCTCAAAACTCATACTAGTCCCCGATTACCTTTGCAGTATTTATTGTCATTCCCATTTGCCTTTGTTATACATGAGCACAATGGACCTTGTAAACCCCCAAATAAAATATCCGGTCGTAATGACCGGATAAATTATTGCTTTTAGCTGTATTAGCTGCGAGCGAAGTGTGCAAAAGCGCGGTTCGCTTCTGCCATTTTGTGTGTGTCTTCTTTTTTCTTGAAGGCAGCACCAGTTTCGTTGTACGCGTCAACGATTTCAAGCGCAAGGCGTTGGCTGTAAGGGATACCCTTACGTGAACGTGCTGCTTGCACTAACCATGAGAACGAGTAGTGAAGTTGGCGGTGACCAGCAACTGGGAATGGGATTTGGTAGTTAGCACCACCCACACGACGAGATTTAACTTCGAAGTTTGGTGATACGTTCTTTAGTGCACGTTCGAACACTTCTAGTGGGCTTTCGACATCGAGCTTCTTCGCTGCTGTTTCAAGTGCTGTGTAGACAGCCTTCTCAGCAGTAAGCTTCTTGCCATCCAGCATAGATTTGTTGATCAAACGTTGAACCAGGACGCTTTGGTAGCGGCGGTCAGGTGTTAATACACGTTGAAGGCTAGCGGTTACTTTACGAGGCATTACTTGCTCTCTTTCTTAGTTCCGTATTTGCTACGGCCCTGTTGACGATTCGCGACACCTTGAAGGTCAAGTGCACCACGAACGATGTGATAACGGACACCTGGAAGGTCTGGCACACGTCCACCGCGGACAAGCACAACAGCGTGTTCTTGGAGGTTGTGACCTTCGCCACCGATGTATGCCCACACTTCTTGACCGTTAGTCAAGCGAACACGTGCAACCTTACGGAGTGCAGAGTTAGGCTTCTTTGGTGTCTTGGTTGTTACCTTGATACATACACCACGCTTTAGTGGAGCATTTTGTTCGTAGTAACGAGTCTTGAGCGCATTGTGAATGCGACCAAGTGCAGGTGACTTACTTTTCGTGTTAGCCGTCTTGCGAGGCTTACGAACCAGTTGGTTGATTGTTGGCATTAAAAATAAACTTTCGTTTGTTACTTCAAATTATTTGTGTAGAGCAGATGTCTACGGGTGGTTCTTAGGGGTCAGCATCCCCAGAGAACAGTGTTTATCGCGTTACGAAACTTGTACACTGCTTCGTAATAGATAAACGGAAACTCACCTGTCATCATAACAAATATGTATACATTTGTCCAGTGGTGGCATCGAGGTCGTGCTATATTAATAAGCAGTAGATAAACGAAGGAGTTTTGCTACATGAAGCCAGATGAAGAAGTCGAGATCACAACCGAGCTTGATGCAATTGATTCTGCTGTCATTACTCCGAAAGATCACCTCTCGATTACCCCGAAGAAGAAACGACATATTGTTCGGAACATTTTTATCGTCTTATTCCTCCTCGCTGCGCTCGGCGCCGGTGGCTACATCTATTACCTGCTAACAAAACCGCTTGAACCAGGTGAAGCAGCGCCGGCACCTGTCAAAATAGCACCAATGTCAGCCACCTCATTAACTGGCCAGATCAAACTGAAGATGACGGGCAAAATAAAACTCATGACCCCCAGTGCTGACGGTGCGCCCGTTGCGACCTTCCACGCACCCGCATATAAACCTGACGGATACGACTTCTCTGTCTTACCTACGAAAGATACGGGCTTTCAGACAACCGGCACCAGCGATAAAGCAAAAACCGACCTAGATCAGATTGAATCAACCCTTGTGTCTCATCAGCTCGAAAAGACTGTACTCGACGCAGGCAGTCCGTACGCTTCCTACGTCGCCAGCTATGAATCAGCTACTATCATTTGCATCCTAAGTGACCAGAAGCCCGCATTGGCTGACGGAGTATACGGAACAACGCTCGGATGTGCCGACAAATCTGCCTACACTTCAAATGCCGCTACCTTAAAGCCATATTTCACGGTATATGCAGCTGAATCTGGCAATAACAATGTTCAGATACTGATGAACCAACCCGATACAAAAGACAGCAAGACCCCCGGGTACCGTATTACTACTATCGCTATCGGCAGCTCTCGGTACGGCGCATTCGGTCCTTCTGTCAGCATGTTCTATCAGACCCCAGATAAAGTCATCCATTTCTTTAAAAGCACACAGAATGAGATTGCCTGTACAGACTACAGCACCCCTGATTTAAAGAAAGCCTACCTCGGTGAACCGTGCTTTGACTCAACAAATCCGAACGCTACCGTCAAACCCTAAGAATTGAAAGAGCCCGCCGGGAGCTCAACTGATTGTGGTGGATATATTACAGCAAAAAGCAATACGCCCCACCGGAGTGGAGCGTATTGTATACTTTTGCTGTCTATAGACTAGGCAGCGAGTTCGACGTCTTCGACAATCTCAGACTCGACGATGTCTTCATCGATAGTATCAAGTGCAGTTGCACTATCAACACCGGTTCCGACAGGGATCTTGCGTCCGATGATCACGTTTTCTTTCAAACCATTTAGGCGGTCGATGCGACCACTGACTGCGGCGTTAATCAGGACACGAGTCGTGTCTTGGAACGATGCAGCAGACAGGAAGCTATCAGACCAGATCGATACCTTTGTGATACCGAGCAGCAGTTGTGTAAACGCAACTGTCTCTTTACCTTCGGCGGCAAGCTTCTCTTTTGCTTCCATAGCGGCTGCACGAGAAACGATGTCACCTGTGACAAAGGCGCTATCACCTGGATCTTCAACCTGGACACGGCTAAACATTTGACGAACGATGATCTCGAGGTGCTTGTTGGCAACGTCTTGACCCTGTGCCGCGTAGATACGAAGCACTTCGTTAATGATGTAGCGTTGTGTCGCTTCGATGCCCTTTAGGCGCATCAAGTCGTGCAGGTTCAATGAACCACCGGTCAAACGGTCACCCGCTTCAACGATGTCACCAGACTTGATAATCAACTGCATGTTGCCTGGAACTTCGTAGCGCACTGGTGAGCTTGCGTTAGCCGCAAGGATCAGGAACTCGTCAGTTACTTCAACAACTCCGTCGAATGGCGCAACGAGTGGCTTAGATTCGCTCTCACCAGAAGCAAGAACATCACCAACCTTTACGTTTGCACCAGGCTTCACGCCTGCAGTACGACCTTCAAGGGCGATTTGCTCAACGTGGCCAGCTTCTGGAGTCACTTGAACGATGTACTTCTTGCCATCTTCCCAAGCTTCTACAGTACCAGTTACTTCGGTGATGTGCGCTTGACCCTTAGGGTTACGCGCTTCGAATAGCTCTTCAACACGAGGCAGACCCTGTGTAATGTCACTACCCGCAACACCCGAGGCGTGGAAGGTGTTCAGCGTTAGCTGTGTACCAGGCTCACCGACAGATTGCGCAGCGATAACACCAACTGGTTGGGCTTTTGCTACAATCTTGTTTGTCGACATGTCGATACCGTAGCTAGACTGTGGCACACCACGCAGGTTCTTTGTAGAAAGGACTGAGCGGATCTTTACTTCAGTGATAGCGGCATCAGCGTCGATAGCTGCGGCGACTTCACGAGTAATGAGCTCACCTTCTTTGACGTATCCGGCAACGTCTTCTGCAGCAAATCGTCCGTAAAGGCGGTTGCCGAAGTCGATCATTGTCAGTTCTGTTTCAGCACGGTAGATCGCAAATCCATCGTCGTCACCAGGGGTGTCAGCGACGGTAAATACGTCTTGCGATACGTCAACCAGACGACGCGTCAGGTAACCTGAGTCGGCTGTCTTCAGCGCGGTGTCGATCAGACCCTTACGTGAACCACGAGTCGCAACGAATTGCTCAAGTGATGACAGACCCTTTTTGTAGCTTGAACGAATTGGAAGCTCAATTTCACGGTTCGTTGCATCAACCATGATACCAATCATCGCGCTTGCAAGCTGGATGTTAGAGATATCACCACGTGCACCGGAGTTGACCATGACTGATACAGATGTATCCATACCCTTAAGCTTCTCTTGGAGGAACTCAGTAATAGTACGGACAACACCACGCCAGGTTGAGACAGTCAGGCTGTAACGCTCTTCTTCAGTGATCAGTCCTTGGTTGAACTGGTCGCTAATGAGTGTTGTCTTCGTGTCACCTTCGGCGATGAATGCGTCAGTTTCTGGGAATTCGATGTAGTCGTCTTTGCTGGTTGATACCGCAGCGATTGTCGCAAAACGGAACGCGAGTCCCTTCATACGGTCAGCTGTTGAGGCAGTTTGCTCAGCACCATATGTTTCGAAGATTGTGTTCAACACCTTCTTCAGCTGCTTCTTGTTCTGGACGTTGTCGTCATATGGGAACTCAGCTGGAAGGATTTCATTGAAGAATACACGTCCGAGTGTTGTGTCGCGGATTGCACCACGAGTCAAGACACGGATTGGTGTCTGCAACTGGATCTTCTTGCTGTCATATGCCATTTCCGCTTCGTAGACAGAGCTGAAAGCCTTGTGAGTATCAGTCTGTGCACTTGGCTTGTTGTATGTCAGGTAGTAGTTACCAAGGACGATGTCCTGTGCGATTGAAAGCACTGGCGCACCATCTGATGGCTTCAGAAGGTTTGCTGTCGCACTCATCAGCTCGCGAGCTTCTTGTTGTGCTTGGCGTGAAAGTGGAAGGTGAACTGCCATCTGGTCACCGTCGTAGTCGGCGTTGAAACCGTTAGCAACGAGTGGGTGCAGTTGGATTGCTTTACCTTCAACGAGCTTCGGCATGAAAGCCTGGATCGAAAGACGGTGAAGTGATGGTGCACGGTTCAAAAGAACGTACTTACCAGCAATTACAGAGTCGAGGGCATCCCAAACAACTGCTTCACCAGCTTCGATCAGACGTGTTGCTGAACGAATGTTGTGTGCGTACTCACCTGCGATCAACCAGTGGATGACGAATGGCTTGAATAGCTCAAGTGCCATTTGCTTTGGAAGTCCACATTCAGAGATCTTTAGCTTTGGACCAACGACAATAACTGAACGTCCACTGTAGTCAACACGCTTACCAAGAAGGTTCTGGCGGAAACGACCTTGCTTACCCTTTAGCATGTCAGAGATTGACTTCAGACGGCGACGGCCACCTGTTGCGTTCACTGCACGACCACCACGAGCTGCACTGTTGTCGATCAAAGCATCAACTGCTTCTTGCAACATACGCATTTCGTTTCGGCGGATAACTTCAGGAGCGTTAAGCTCAATCAGCTTCTTTAGACGGTTGTTACGGTTGATGACACGACGGTACAAGTCGTTTAGGTCTGATGTCGCAAAACGACCACCAGTAAGCTGCACCATTGGACGAAGGTCCGGTGGAATGACAGGCAGAACAGTCAAACACAGGCTGCTTGGCTTGATGCCAGCAGATTGCATACCTTCAAGGACCTTGAGGCGCTTAAGGAGCTTCTTTTCACGTTGACCCTTAGCGCCAGCGACTTCTTCAGTCAGTTCGACGATCAGCTCAGGAAGCTTGATGCCATCGAGGAGTGCTTTTAGTGCAACACCACCCATGCCAACTTCGGCGAGGTCTTGGTACTCTTCAGGAAGGTTACGGTAGTCAACTTCGCTAATGAGGGCGTTCTTTACGAGGCTCTCAAGTTGCGCTTTTTTAACTGTGTAGCTTTCGTTCAACTCTTCAGTTTCACGAGTCATAGATTCAGCGATGGTTTTTACATCAGCGCCTTCAGCTTCAGCTTCTTTTTCGTGGCGGATTTTAATCGCAGCACGACCAGCTTCAGTTTCCGCTTCAAGGTCAGCGAGGAACTTGTCGCGTGTTGTTTCGTCAGATTTTAGGATGACGTAGGTTGCAAAGTACGCAATTCGTTCAAGGTTACGGACAGTGATACCAAGCAATAGTGACATTGCTGATGGCGTACCGCGCATGAACCAGATGTGCGCAACTGGGCTTGCAAGTTGGATGTGACCCATTCGTTCGCGACGAACGATAGACTTGGTAACGAGGTCACCATTCTTGTCTACGGCAGCTTCGCGAGAACGGACACCCTTTAGCTTGTTATCGTGTGGGTTGATGTCTTTGACTGGACCGAAAATTCGTTCACAGAACAGACCGTCGCGCTCAGGTTTCTGAGTACGGTAGTTAATGGTTTCAGGTTTTGTAACCTCACCATAACTCCATTTCATGACGTCTTCTGGGCTTGCGACTGAAAGTCGGATAGCGTCAAAGTCAGCGATGCCGTTGTTTACTAGTACGCGAGACATATTACACTTCCTCCTTGATTTCTTCTATTTCATCAATATCCTGAATACTCATTCCATCTTCGATTTCACCGATGTCATCAGCTTCGTCAAGGATTGTTTCGATTTCATCTTCGTCATCACCGTGTACGCTTGCAGCAGATACAGGTGAACCGTTGATAACACTTCCAATCACTTGTTCTGCGTCAACAGCAGCGTCCGCTGATTCATCAAGTAGGTCGACGCGGAGGCCGAGTCCTTGAAGTTCTTTCACGAGGACGTTGAAGCTTTCAGGAAGCTTTGGACCAACAATTGGTTCGTTCTTGATGATTGATTCATATGCCTTCGCACGTCCATAGACGTCGTCAGACTTAATCGTCAACATTTCTTGTAGGGTTGCAGCAGCACCGTAGGCTTCAAGAGCCCAGACTTCCATCTCTCCGAATCGCTGTCCACCATTTTGCGCTTTACCACCCAGTGGTTGTTGCGTGACCATAGTGTAAGGACCAGTTGAACGAGCGTGGATCTTGTCGCTTACCATGTGGTGAAGCTTCAGCATGTGCATAACACCAACAGTGGTGCGTTCTTCGAATGGCTCACCGTTACGGCCGTCAAATAGTTGACTCTTACCGTCGCGGGCAAAACCAGCTTTTTCCAGTTCGTCAGAGATAGTCTCGTCAGATACACCGTTGAATGGAGGCGTTGCAACCTTGTATCCAAGTGCACGTGCAGCCATACCGAGGTGAGTTTCAAATAGCTGCCCGATGTTCATACGAGATGGCACACCCAGTGGGTTCAGGATCACATCGATTGGTGTTCCGTCTTCCATGAATGGCATGTCTTCGATAGGCACGATCTTTGCAACGACACCCTTGTTACCGTGACGTCCAGCCAGCTTGTCACCGACTGAGATCTTACGGAACTGAGCGACGAAGATTTGAATCTGCATCAGTACACCGGCTTTCAGTTCATGACCGTTCTCACGAGAGAAGATCTTCACACCGACGACTTTACCACCACCAGCGTTGTTCATACGCTGTGAAGTATCACGGACGTCTTTTGCCTTTTCACCGAAGATTGCACGAAGCAGACGTTCTTCAGATGAAAGTTCTTGTTCACCCTTAGGGGTAATCTTACCAACGAGGACATCACCAGATTTCACTTCTGAACCAAGCTGAACGATACCGTTCTCGTCAAGGTGACGAAGTGATTCTTCAGAGACATTTGGAATGTCACGTGTAACGATTTCTGGACCAAGCTTTGTTTCACGGACTTCTACGGTGTAGTCCTTGATGTTGATGCTGGTCAGTGTGTCGTCTTGTACGAGGCGGCGTGAAAGCACGATCGCGTCGTCCATGTTGTAGCCAGACCATGGCATGAAGGCCACAGTAAGGTCACGACCAAGCGCGATTTCACCTTGATCAACAGACGCACCTTCAATAAGGATGTCGCCTTCGACAACTTTTTGACCACGAACGGCACGAACCTTTTGGTTAATTGCACGGTCGTCGTTAGACTTCGTAAAGTGAACGAGTTTGTATGTCTTTAGGCCTTCAGCGTACTTAACGTGTACTTCA
>Ga0247811_1000190_pt1 | contig 21414 bp, 25 predicted proteins | sample UWRJL134311R1_FD_189018 | JGI IMG/M metagenome (GOLD analysis project Ga0247811, IMG submission 189018) | Plant litter microbial communities from Arlington Agricultural Research Station in Wisconsin, United States - UWRJ-L134-311R-1 | ecosystem: Environmental > Terrestrial > Plant litter >...
CTTCCACCGCATCAAGGGCATGGCCACCGTCGCCGCGGCCTGGGCGAACGGACCGCTGCGCGACCGGGCGAACCTGCTGCTCGTCGGCGGCGATCTGGAGCACCCCTCGGCCGACGAGACCGAACAGCTCGAGAAGATCTACCGCACCGTTCCCGCGGCCGAGGCTGCAGCATCCGGCCTTCTGCTCCCGGGGCACCAGCCCAACGACACCGTCGCCCGCTGGGTCGCGGCCGCCCGTTTCGGCGTTCCCGGCCTCGCGGCACCCGGCGGTATCTACGTCTGCGGCAGCCTGAAAGAAGAGTTCGGTATCGCGATCCTCGAGGCGATGGCCGCCGGCCTGCTCGTGGTCGCGCCCGCCGGGGGAGGCCCGGCCACCTACGTCGAAGACGGGGTCACCGGGTTCCTCACCCGCACCTCCGACGCGGCGTTGCTCGCCGCCTCGATGAGCGACGCGCTCGACGCGATGGAGCTCGAGTCGGCGCAGACCGCCACGACGGACGCCCGCCCGCACCGCTCGCGCGACACCGTGCTGCGCAACTTCACGATCCAGGCCATGGCCGGCGCGCTCTCCACCGTCTACGCCGACGTGAGCGACGCGAACCCGGGCGACTCGGCCACCGAGTCGCACGCCGGCAGCGTGGTCGCCCGGTGACGCTGCTCATCATTTCGCCGGACTACGCCTCGCACCTGCTCCCCCTCGCCACGCTCGGCACCGCCTGGCGTGACGCGGGCGAGCGCGTCGTGGTGGCCACCGGCGAAGCCACCGCGTCGATCGTCGAGTCGTTCGGATTCGAGCGGGTGCACCTTCAGCTCGGCCGCGGCTCGAACCCCGGCATCATCAAGGCCGAAGACCAGCCCAAGGGCGAAGACGACGCGCTGCGCGGCTTCTTCGCCGCCACCCGGCTGGGCATGGTCGAGACCCTCGCGTTCCAGGCGGCGGCGCGCAAGAACGACCTGCTCTGGGATCCGGTGAACACCGCCCGCGCCGTGCAACGCGTCGTCGACGAGGTGCAGCCCGACCGCGTGATCGTCGACCACCTCGCGTTCAGCGCCCGCCTCGCGCTGCTCGCCCACGGAACGCCCTACGCCGACGTCGTACTCGGCCACCCCTCGGCGCTGCCCGTCGCGGGCGAGGTCTACGGTTACCCGCCGTCGTGGCCCGCAGCCTTTGTTCCGGATGACGCGGCTCTCGCCGAACTGCGGGCGCTCTGCGACGACGTGAGCGAGTCGTTCACCGCCGAATGGAACGCGGCTCTCGACGGCCTCGACGCCTCGCACCTGCGCAGCGAGAGCGCGTTCGCCGAGCACGGCGAGCTGTTGCTCTACAACTACCCGGCCGAACTGCACGAGCCTTCGCGCACGGCGCTGCTGCCGCCGCACGAGTTCATCGGCTCGGCCGTGCGCTCGGAGCCCGCGGACGCCGAGGTCGACGCGTGGCTCGCCGCCGGCTCCTCCGCCGACGGCGACGCCCCGTTCGTCTACGTCAGCTTCGGCAGCTTCCTGTCGGTACGCGGCGACGTGCTCGCGCGCGTGCTGTCGGCGCTCGCCTCTCTCGGGTTGCGCGCCGCCGTGGCGATCGGTTCGGCCGACCGCGCGGAGCTCGGCGAGCTGCCGGGCGACTGGCTGGTGCGCGAGTTCCTGCCGCAGGTGCAGCTGCTCTCACGGGCGACCGCCGCCGTCACCCACGGTGGCAACAACAGTGTCACCGAGGCTATGACGCACGGCGTGCCGCTGCTGGTACTGCCGTTCTCGACCGACCAGTTCGCGGGAGCCGCCGCGCTCGAGCGCACCGGCTTCGGAGTCTCGCTCGCGCCCAACACGGCGACCGTCGACGAGCTGCGTGCCGGCCTCGAGCGTGTGCTGGCCCTGCCGCGCACCCAGCTCGACGCACTGAGCGCCTCGTTGCTCGAGACGCCGGGACGCGAGCGCGCGTACCGTCGCCTCGCTGGTTGAGTAAGGCCGTCTACGGGCGGTATCGAGGTCTCGTCGAGAGGGTTTCGATACGGTCGCTGAGCGACCTACCCAACCAGCACGGCCCGCGAGCTGGATTCGGCGCGATGAGCCCGCCTCGGGCGCGTCATCCTGCCGAAATCGCCTCAGGCGAGCGGCTCGTGCGGCCCGAAGACCAGCGCGCGCATCGCCTCGGGCGACGGCTCGGCTTCGCGGTAACGCTCGCGCAGCGCCGCGTTCGCCTCGTACTGCTCGCCCTCGCGCAGCTGTGTCTCGTGATGCAGCGCGTAGACGTCACCGTCGTGCCGCTGCGGGTGCGAGCCGAGCAGGGTCGTGTGCGCCGCGAACCACGCCGAGTCCTCGAAGCCCCAGCCGCGGAAGCGCTCGTCCTGTCCGCCGTGTGAGGCCCAGGTGCGGGGAGTGGTCACGTAGACGCCCGAGCAGGCGCCGACGACGAGGGTCGCCTCCACACTCGGCAGCGCAGACCCGGCGAAGAATGCGGCCGTGCCGTCACGGCCCAGCCACTGGTAGCGCGTGTAGGGAAGGTGCACGAGGCCGGATGCCGCGGCGCCCGCGATGGCGGCGAGCAGCGGCTCGATCGACGGAATGGTGTCGGCGTCGCCGATGATCACGACCTCGTCGGGGTCGCTGATGCCGGCCATCCCCACGTTGCGGCAGCGCGCCAGGTTGAACGGCACCTCGCCGGAGTCGACGGTGAGGATCTCCGCGCCGGGCAGGTTCTCGAGGTACCACGCGCTCGTCGCGTCGAACGCCGCGAGCCGCGAGGGCTGGGGGCGCCAGGGGATGATGACTTTTACCACTCAGAGAGCATAAGCGTCAGCTCGAGAGGCTTGCGAACCGTTCGATGTCGGCCGAGTTTCCGCTCACGATGATGAGGTCGTGGTTCGAGATAACGGTCTCGGGCGTCGCGTAGGTGAAGTCTTTGCCGGGCGCTTTTACGCCGACCACGGTGATGCCGTACTTGCGACGCACCTGCGACTCGGAGAGCGGGATGCCGCGGATCGGCTTCGGCGGGTACATCTTCACGAGAGCGAAGTCGTCGTCGAACTCGATGAAGTCGATCATGCGACCGGAGACGAGGTGCGCGACGCGTTCGCCGGCCTCGGCCTCGGGGTAGATGACGTGGTTCGCGCCGATGCGCGAGAGGATCTTGCCGTGCGACTGGCTGATCGCCTTCGCCCAGATCTGCGGGATCTTGAGGTCGACGAGGTTGGCGGTGATGAGCACGCTCGCCTCGATCGACGAGCCGACGGCGACGACGGCGATCGAGAACTCCTGCGCGCCGATCTGGCGCAGCGCATCGATGCTGCGCGCATCCGCCTGAACCGCGTGGGTGACGCGCTCCGACCACTTCTGAACCAGTCCGGCGTCGGCGTCGACGGCGAGCACCTCGCGGTCGAGGCGGTCGAGCTGACCGGCCGTCGCGGCGCCGAAGCGGCCGAGGCCGATCACGAGCACGGGCGCGTTGTGCGCAATCCTGTCAACCAACGATGGGCCTCTCTTCTGCTCGCCTAAACAGCTGGCGGCGCTGGCTGGCCGCGAGTGCGGCCGCCAGAGTCACCGTACCCACTCGACCGAGGAACATGGTCGCGGCGAGCACGTACACGCCGGAATCCGGTAGTTCTGCAGTGAGTCCGGTGCTCAGCCCCGACGTCGCGAACGCGGAGATCACCTCGAACAGCACGTAGTCGAGGCTGGCCCCCGAGATCTGAAGAAGGACAATGGATGCCGCGGCCACCGTCGTCGCTCCCCAGAGCACCACGCTCACGCTCAGTCTCAGCACGTCGGAGGGGATGCGGCGGTCGAACGCCTCCATGCCCTCGTTGCCGCGCGCCTCGGCGAAGGCGGCGAGGAAGAGGATCGCGAGGGTGGTGACCTTGATGCCGCCCGCCGTCGACGCCGACCCGCCGCCGATGAACATCAGCATGTCGGCCACGAGCAGGCTGGAGCCGTGCAGCTCGCCGATGTCGATCGTGTTGAAGCCGCCCGACCGGGTCATCATCGACAGGAAGAACGGTTGGAAGATGCGTTGCCCGAAGTCCATGTTCGCGAACGTGCGGGTATTGCCGAGCTCGAGCACGAAGAAGGCCAGGCCGCCGAGTACGAACAACAGGATGGTCGTGCTCAGCGTGAGCTTGACGTGCAGCGACCACTTCTTGGGGCGCTTCAGGTTGCGCATCAGCACGTAGATCACGGGGAAGCCGACCGCGCCGAGGAACACGCCGATCATCAGCACACCGAGGAACCAGTAGTCGGTGGCGAACGGCACGAGACCGTTGGTGGTCGGCTGGAAGCCCGTGTTGGTGAAGGCCATGGTCGAGTAGTAGAACGACTCCCAGGCGGCGGTGAGGGGCGGATGACCCGCGAGCAGCAACCGCGGGAAGAGCAGCAGCGCGATGCCCACCTCGATCACCAAGACGCTCACCGCGACCGTGACGAGCAGCGAACCCACCTCGCCGAGGCGCACCGCCTGGCTCTCGGCCATCGACCCCTTGTGCATGCGCAGCGGGTTGGTGTCGCCGGCGGCGAGCAGGCGCTGCCGCAGCCCGAGTTTGCGCGAGATGATGAGGCCGAGGATCGAGGCGAGGGTGAGCACGCCGATACCGCCGATCTCCACCCCGACGAGGATGAAGACGTGGCCGAGCGGCGACCAGTACGAGCCCATGTCGACGGTCGACAGGCCGGTCACGCAGATCACCGAGACGGCGGTGAAGAAGGCGTCGGCGAACCGGGGCACCGTGCCGGAGGCCGTGGCGATCGGCAGCGAGAACAGCAGGGTGAAGACGAGCACGAGTGCCGCGAAGATGAGGATGGCGAACCGGGCCGGCGTAGCCGCGGCGAACCCCTCGAGGTTGTCGCGGACGCGACCGAGGGGGGATGTGCGCAGCACGGGCCTCGTGCGCATTTCCTACCTCTTCCTCGCGGATAACATACTGTGCTCCGAACAGCTTGACATGGTACTACCCACGCGGCTTCGCTAGCCTGTCGGGATGGCCGACAACTTCGACGCAATTGCCGACTCCACCAAGCGCGAAATCCTTCAGATTTTGCTCGAGCGAGGTGGCACGGGCGAGATCTCGGCCACCGATCTCGCCGAACTGCTCGGGGTCACCACCCCCACCGCCACCAAGCACCTCGGGGTCCTGCGCGAGCTCGGCTTCGTGTCGGCCCGCGAGGAGGGCCGGGTGCGCTACTTCCACCTCGAGCTTGCGCCGTTCGACGCGCTGCAGGCGTGGCTTGCGCCGTTCGTCACCGATGCGTACGGCACCGGCCCCGTGGCATCCGTCGACCCGTCGTCTGAAGACGAAGCCACGGTGTTCAACGCGTGGGCGGGAACCGACGTCGGCACCAACCTGGGCCGCGCGCTCGCCGAGCGCTCGTTCCAGGCGCGCACGGCCCTGCAGGGCGCCTCGGACAGGGTGACGCACGCGCTTCCCGACGTGGTGACGCGCCGGTTCACCAATAAGTCGTAGACAGCGAGTCACACCAGCCCCTAGTGTTACGTTTCAGCACTCCAGTAACACTGGTAACGAGTGCTCCAGAAGCGCAAGGGGCACAGACATGTCAGGGGATCTCTCCGATGTGCGTTTTCTCACGGTCGCAGAAGTGGCCGACATGATGCGTGTCTCCTCTATGACCGTGTACCGCATGGTGCACGCCGGCGAGATGCCCGCGATCCGGTTCGGCCGGTCGTTCCGCATCCCCGAATCCGCTGTCGTCGCGGTCATCCAGAAGCCGATTTCGCACACCGGTTAGCAGTCTCAGCGCTTTGCGCTAGACTTACGCAGTACATTTTTCCGCGGTTCCGAATCGGACCGGGTCGGTCTAATTCAGTAACCAGTGAGGTACCCATGGGTTCAGTCATCAAGAAGCGCCGCAAGCGTATGGCGAAGAAGAAGCACCGCAAGCTGCTTCGCAAGACGCGTCATCAGCGTCGCAACAAGAAGTAGATCTTCTTGTAGGCATCAGCGTCAGGTCCATTCGGGCCTGGCGCTTTTTGCGTTAAGAACGGCCCGGCAGGCTGCTCAGCGCCTGCGACCGACGCGCGACGAGCTCGTCGTAGCTGCCGTCGCGCTCGGCCCAACGGTGCATCTTGACGCCCTCGACGAGGATCTCGCGGGGGGTAGGGTTCGCCGACATCAACCCGATCACTTCGTCGAGGAAGCTCTCGAGCGGCAGTGCGGAGGGGTTCACGTTCTCTTGGCCGGCCGTCGCGACGGCGGGCGGCACGAGTTCGGCGACCTCGACGCCGATGCCGGCGAGCTGCGCGCGCAGCGCCTCGGTGTAGGCGTGCACGCCGGCCTTGGATGCTGCGTAGCTGGGCATCAGCGGAAACGGGAGGAACGCGATGCCCGAGGTGACCGTCACGATGGTGCCGCCGCGACGCTCGATCAAGTGCGGGGTGAACGCGTCGATCACCCGGATGGTCCCGAGCAGGTTGACGTCGACCGTGGTCTCGGCGATGGCGAAGTGAGCGGGGTCGCGCAGGTCTTCAAGCTGCATCACGCCCGACATCGTCACGACGGTGTCGAGACCGGGGTGCTTCGCTAGAACGGCGTCACGCGCGCTCTCGACGGATGACGGATCGGTGACGTCGATGGTGACGGTCTCGAGATCGGCGAGGCGCGCGGTGTTGCGGCCCCCGACGATGACGGTGCTTCCCGCCGCTGCGAAGCGGCGGGCCAGGCCGAGGCCGATGCCGGAGGTTGCTCCGACGATGAGTACTGTGCGGTTGTCGATGTCCATACGGCCGAGCCTGCGCCACAGCGCGCCGGCCAGGCAGTGCCCTGCCGTTCCGGGGAGTGACAGGAACAGCCAGAACAGCCGGGTGCGGCCGTATCGTGGGGCTATGACCGATGCGCCGAACCTGCTGGGCGACTACCTGCGCGCCCGCCGCGAACTCGTGACGCCCGGGTCGCTCGGCGTGCCGCAGTTCGGCATCCGCCGGGTGCCCGGGTTGCGCCGCGAGGAAGTCGCGATGCTCTCCGGCATCAGTGCCGACTACTACCTGCGGCTCGAGCAGGGCCGCGACCGCAACCCGTCGCGCCAGGTGCTCGAGTCGATCGCCCGCGTGCTGCAGCTCGGCGACGACGGCACGGCCTATCTGCTGTCGCTCGGCGTCGACCAGCCGCGCCCGTCGCGCCGCCGACCGCGTAAAGAGAGCGTGCAGCCTGGAATCCGCCTGTTGCTCGACACCCTGCCCTTTCCCGCCTTCGTCGAGGGCCGCTACTTCGACGTGCTCGCCGCCAATGCTCTGGCCACAGCGGTGTCGCCGCGGCTCGCGGTCGGCGGCAACCGGCTGCGCGACGTGTTCCTCGACCCGGCCGAGCAAGACCTCTATCCCGATTGGCAGGCAGCCGCGAAGCACGTCGTCGCCGGCTTCCGCGACTGGGTCGGCACCGACGTCGACGATCCCGCGGTGGTCGAGCTCGTCGGCCGGCTCTCGATCGCCAGCCCGGTCTTCCGCGAGCTCTGGGCCCGCCACGACGTCGTGAAGTACGAAGGATCGGCGATGTCGATCAACCACCCGCACGTCGGCGAGATCGCGATGTACCGCGAGAAACTCGCGATCACCGGGGTGGCCGGGCAGCTGCTCGTGATCTACCACCCCGAGCCGGGCGTCAACGCCGACAAGCTCGCGCTGCTCGCCGCGCTGGCCGCGCCCTCGCCCGAAGCGCCCTCGGTAGACTTGCCGGGTGCCTCAGATCCAGCTCACCTTCGTCAGTAAGCCCGACTGCCACCTCTGCGAGGCGGCACGCGAGGTGGTCGACGGTGTCGTGGCCGATCTCGGCTCCGAGGCATCCGTTCTGATCGAAGAATTGTCGATCCTCGAGCATCCCGACCTGTACGAGAAATACGTCGAGGAGATTCCCGTCGTGCTGCTCAACGGCAAGGTACACAACATCTGGCGCGTCGACCCGGCGCGCCTCAAAGCAGCGATCTTGGAGATCACCGAATGATCCGTCACGTAGTCAGCTGGAAGCTCAACGGGGCGGATGCCGCGGCTCGCGCCGAACAGGCCGCCACGATCACGGCGACGCTCACCGCGCTTCCGGCGGTCATCCCCGAGATCCTGGCGCTGCAGGTCGGTACGAACGTGGCCTATCCCGAGAGCAACTGGGACGTCGTGTTGATCGCCGACTACGAGTCGCTCGAGGGTCTCGAGGCGTATCAGGTGCACCCCGACCACGTGGCGGCGACGCACGTCATCAAGCCGCTCGTGGCGAGCCGGTCGAACGTCGACTTCACCGTCGGTTGAGTAGGTCGCTCTAGCGACCGTATCGAAACCTCGCGACGGGTTTCGATACAGGCCGTAGACGGCCTTACTCAACCAGCGACTTCGCGTTACTTCTTGTGCGGCTTCTTCGCGATCGCGTCGCGCTCGGCGCTCAGCGACGCGAGGGTCGAGGTGTCCAGTCCGGGCTGCAGCGCGTCGCCGAACGGGCTCGTGAGCCCCGTCTTCGCCTCGACCTCGGCGGCGTACTTGATGGCGGCGAGATGAACGTCGGCAGCAGCACGCTGCGCCTTCTTCATCGACACCGCGGTGGAGCCGACGATTTCGGCGTGCTTCTTGAGGGCCTTGGTGAGGTCCTTGCGTGCTGAGTCAATTTTCTTGGACATGACCGACATCCTGCCTTATCAAAGTAAACAAAACCGACGTCGGCTTTACGGCAGCAGGCGCGTGGGTCCTCGGAACAGGTACGTCGCCTCGCGGATGTTCGGCAGGTGCAGCATCAGCATCAGCACGCGGCTGAGGCCCATGCCGAATCCGCCGTGCGGCGGCACGCCGTAGCGGAAGAAGTCGAGGTAGAAGTCGAGTTCTTCGGGGTCGAGGCCCTTCTCCTTGGCCTGCTCGATCAGCACGTCGATGCGGTGCTCGCGCTGCGCTCCGGTCGAGATCTCGACACCGTTGAAGATGAGGTCGTACGAGTTGGTGACGCTCGCATCGCCCTCGTGGCGCATGTGATAGAACGGGCGGATGCTCGAGGCGTAGTCGGTGAGGAACACGAACTCGTGGCCGTAGGTGTCTTGCGCCCACTGCGCGATCTGGCGCTCGCCTTCCGGGTCCATGTCGTCGTCGGCACGGGGAACCTCGTAGCCGCGCTCGGCGACGATGCGCTTCGCCTCGGCGAGCGGAACGCGCGGGAACGGCGTGGTCGGAACGGTGATCTCGACGTCCCAGAGGGCCTTGATCTCGTCGCCGTGCTTGTCCTTGACGGCCTGGAAGCCCGCGACGAGAAGCTCTTCGTGCAGCTTCATCACGTCTTCGTGGCTGTCGATCCAGCTGAACTCGGTGTCGACGCTGGTGAACTCGGTAGCGTGACGGCTGGTGAAGCTGGGGTCGGCGCGGAATGCCGGGCCCACCTCGAAGATCTTGCCGAAGCCGGCGGGCTGCGCCATCTGCTTGAAGAACTGCGGGCTCTGAGCGAGGTACGCCTTGCCCTCGAAGTAGTCGACCTCGAACAGCTCGGCCTTCGACTCGCTGGCCGACGCCATGAGCTTCGGGGTGTGGATCTCGATGAAGTCGTGCTCGACCCAGTAGGTGCGCAGCGCGTGCAGGAAGGTGGTCTGGATCTTGAAGACGAGGGCGTTTTTGGGAACGCGCAGGTCGAGGAAGCGCCAGTCCATGCGCTTGTCGCCGCTGGAGTCTTCGGCGATCGGGGTCTCGGGGATCGCCGCGGCCGCGATCTCGATAGTGTCCAGTTTGATCTCGACACCGCCGAGCTTCACGCGCTCGTCGTGCTTCAGCTCGCCGGAAGCGGTGAGGAACGTGCCCTGCGCGAGGCCGGAGATGATGTCGGCGATGGAGTCGTCGGCGGGAGTTTTGTCTTCGTTGAAGTTGCGTGGGTGCACGAGTTGCACGGCGCCGGACTCGTCGCGCAGCACGACGAACTGCACCTTCTTCTGGTCCCTCACCGTCTCGACCCAGCCGGATACGGAAATGGGGCCGTCGGATGCCGCGGCCAGGTCTTTGATGAGGGTGCGTTCAGTCACCCCGCGAGTTTACAGCGCGGACGCGCGTAGGCTTGTCCGGTGCCCGCAGACCTGATCCACCTCGTACGCCACGGCGAAGTTTTCAACCCCGAAGGCATCCTCTACGGACGCATCCCCGGGTACCACCTCTCCGAGCTCGGCCACAAGATGGCCGCCGCTGCCGCCGCGAGCCTCGCGGGCCGCGACATCACCGCCCTGTACGCGAGCCCGCTGCAGCGCGCGCAGGAGTCCGCCGCCCCGTGGGCTGCCGATTTCGGCCTGCCGATCGTCACCGAAGACCGCATCATCGAGCCGTGGAACAAGTTCGAGGGCAAGAAGTTCGAGTTCGGCCCCGGCGTTCTTCTGCGTCCCAAGGTCTGGCCGTGGGTGATCAACCCGACCAAGCCGAGCTGGGGCGAGCCGTTCGTGAGCGTCGAGGCGCGCATGCTCGCCGCCGTCGGCGACGCCTGGGCGAAGGCCGACGGGGGAGAGGTCGTGATGGTGAGCCACCAGATGCCCATCGTTATGGTCGCCCGCTCGGTGAAGAACATGAAGCTGTACCACGACCCGCGCAAGCGCCGCTGCAACCTCTCGAGCATCACGACCCTTCGACGAGCTCAGGGACCGGACGGCGAATGGGGCAGGTTCGTCGAGGTCAACTATCAGGATCCTGCGAAAGACTTGCTCGCAGCATCCGTCGATTTTGGAGCAGTGTGAAGCGCGCCCTTTTTTCCGCAGCAGCAGCGGTTGTCGCGCTGACCCTTCTCGCAGGGTGCTCGAGCGACCCGCTGGCCGACCAGTACTCGGCCGGAACCACCAAGAACTACATCTCGGGCGAGGGCACGATCAGCGAGATCAAGGCCGCCGACCGCGGTGAGCCGGTCAGCTTCGAGAGCGTCACCGACTCGGGCGACGACGTCTCGAGCGACGACTACGCCGGCAAGGTTCTCGTGCTCAACTTCTGGTACGCCGGCTGCCCGCCGTGCCGCGTCGAGGCTCCCGAGCTCGAAGAGGTGAACCAGGCCTTCCAGGGGCAGGATGTCGCGTTCCTCGGTGTCAACGTGCGCGACCAGGCCGCGCAGTCGCTGAGCTTCGCCGAGACGCTCGGTGTGACCTACCCGTCGGTGATCGACGCCGACAACGGCAACCTGCTGCTCGCCTTCGCCGGCACGGTGGCGCCGAACGCCGTGCCCACCACGCTCGTGATCGACAAGGAGGGCCGTGTCGCGGCCCGCTTCCTCGGTGCCATCGACGGCCCCTCGAGCCTGCGCACGATCATCAACGACACCCTCGCCGAGAGCGAGTAGCCATGCCAGGAGTCGGTGAGCTCGTCGGCGACGGGCAACTTCTCGTCGCGCTGCCGATCGCACTGCTCGCCGGCCTGCTGTCGTTTCTCTCGCCCTGCATCCTGCCGCTCGTTCCCGGCTACCTCGGCTACGTCGGCGGCCTGAGCGGCACCGGCGGCAAGCGCGACCGATCACGCCTCGTCATCGGAGTCTCGCTCTTCGTGCTCGGCTTCACCCTCGTCTTCGTCGCCACCAACGCGGCGTTCGGAGCCGTCGGCACCTGGCTCGTCGTCTACGGCGACACCATCACCCGGTTCGCCGGCGTGCTCGTGATTTTGCTCGGCCTGGTCTTCATCGGCCAGTTCACGTTTATGCAGCGCCAGCTCAAGCCCAAGTGGATGCCGGCCACCGGGCTCGCGGGGGCACCGCTGCTCGGCATCCTGTTCGGCCTCGGCTGGACCCCATGCCTCGGCCCGACCCTCGCGGCGATCACCGCCATCAGCCTCTCCGGCGGCTCGGCCTGGCAGGGGGTCATCCTCGGTGTCGTCTATTCGCTCGGCCTCGGAATCCCGTTCATCCTCGTCGCCTTCGGTTTCGGCTGGGTCGCGACATCCGTCGCCTGGATCAAGAAGCGCATCCGCATCGTGAACATCGTCGGCGGCTCGCTGTTGGTAATCATCGGGGTGCTGATGGTGACAGGCTTGTGGTCGCTCTGGATGAGCGAGTTAGGAGGGTTCATCAATGTCTTCGTCCCGGCCCTCTGATCACATCGACTCGGCCCCGGTCGACCCGACGATCAACCAGCCCAAACTCGGCGTAGTCGGCTACCTGCGGTTCTTCTGGCGCCAGCTCACGAGCATGCGCACGGCGCTGTTCCTGCTGCTGCTGCTCGCGTTCGCGGCGATCCCCGGTTCGCTCGTCGCCCAGCGCAGCTCCGACCCGAACGGCGTCATCCAGTACAAGGTCGACCACCCCGACCTGTACCCGGTGCTCGACTCGCTGCAGGTGTTCAACACCTACACGTCGATCTGGTTCTCGTCGATCTACCTGCTGCTCTTCGTGTCGCTCATCGGCTGCATCATCCCGCGCAGCATCCACCACTTCAAGGCGCTGCGGTCGCGCCCGCCGAAGACGCCGGCCCGTCTGACTCGCCTCGCGGGCTATACCGCGATCACGGGCGAGACGGATGCCGCATCCGCCGTCGACAGCGCACGCGCCAACCTCAAAAAGCTGGGGTATCGAACCGAGCTCTACCCGCGCCCTTCGACAGGGTCAGGGAGCGGTTCGTTCAGCGTGAGCGCGGAGCGCGGATACCTGCGCGAGACCGGCAACCTCGTCTTCCACACGGCGCTCGTCGGCATCCTGGTCTCCGTCGCGATCGGCGGCAGCTTCGGCTACAGCGGCCAGCGCGTCGTCGTCGAGGGCCAGAAGTTCGTCAACGTGCTCGGCGACTACGACTCGTTCAACCCTGGGCGCTTCTTCGAGAGCGACTTCCTGCAGCCGTACCGCATCACTCTCGACAAGTTCGAGGCGACCTACGAGCTCGAGAACACGCAGGCCATCGGCCAGGCCACCGACTACTCGGCCTACGTGACCACCACCACGCCCGGCGGCGACGACCAGACCGCGAACATCAAGGTGAACGAGCCGCTCGCCATCGGCGGAACCGACGTGTTCCTGCTCGGCAATGGCTACGCGCCGTCGATCATCATCCGCGACCCCGAGGGCACCGTCGTCTGGCAGGACTCGACGCCGTTCCTGCCGCAGGACGCGCACCTCACCTCGATCGGCGTGCTCAAGGTGCCCGACGGGCTCGCCGAACAGCTCGGACTGGTCGGGTTCTTCTATCCGACCGCGGCGAAGCTGCCGAGCGGCGCGCTCACCTCGGGCTTCCCCGAGCTGCTCGACCCCGTGCTGACGCTGCGCGCCTTCACGGGCGACCTCGGCCTCGACGCCGGCGTGCCGAAGTCGGTCTACGAACTGAACACCGACGACATGACCGAGATCGCCGGCAGCAACGCCGACGTGCCGGCCCTGCAACTGCGGCCGGGTGAGACCCTCGACCTGCCGAACGGACTCGGCACCATCGAGTTCACCGAGGTGAAGCGGTTCGCGTCGTTCGACATCCACCGCGACCCGTCGCAGGTGTGGGTGCTCACCTTCGCGATCCTGATCCTCGCCGGCCTGTTCACCGGACTCTTCATCCCGCGCCGCCGCGTGTGGGTGAAGGCTACCGAGAACGACGACGGCACGACGACGCTCGAGTACGCCGGGCTCGCCCGCGGCGAAGACCCCCGTCTCGAACTGGCGGTGGCCGACATCGCGGCCGCCCATTCCAAGCAACTCGGGCTTAAGGTGGAACCGTGACCCTGACTCTAGAAACCGCCTCGCTCATCGCGGTGTACTCCGCCATGGTGGTCTACACGTTCGCGTTCATCGCGTTCACCGTCGACCTCGCGCGTCGGTCGGCTCCCGCGCCCGTCGCGGTTGCGGCCCCCGTGGGCCAGCTCGCCGCGGAGTCCGGTCGCACCAGCCTGCTCGAGAAGCTGGCGACGGATGCACCGGTCGACGGTCCGCCGAAGATGTCGCGCTCGATGCGCATGGCCATGGGCTTCACGATCCTCGGCTGGGTGCTGCACGTCGTCGCCGTCGTGCTGCGCGGCATCGCCGCCGGCTACGCGCCGTGGTCGAACATGTACGGCTTCGCGCTCACCGCGACCGCGATCATCGTGGGCGTCTTCCTGCTCGTGCAGTTCTGGCAGGACCTGAAGTTCCTCGGCGCGTACATCGTCGGCTTCTGCCTCGCATTCCTCGGCCTCGCGACCGTCAACTTCTACGTCGCCGTGGCCCCGCAGCCGCCGGCACTGCAGTCGGCCTGGCTCGTCATCCACGTGTTCGTCGCCATTCTCGGCACGTCGTTCTTCGCCCTCGGCGGCGGACTGTCGTTTGTGCAGCTTTTGCAGGCGCGGCGTGAGGCGCGCGGCGGCGAGGGAATGAAGTTCCTCTCCACCCTGCCCGACGCCGAGAAGCTCGAGAACCTGGCCTACCGGCTCATCCTCGTCGGCTTCGTGTTCTGGACCTTCACGCTCATCGCCGGCGCCGTCTGGGCCGAGCGCGCGTGGGGCCGGTACTGGGGCTGGGACACCAAGGAGGTCTGGACGTTCATCATCTGGACCATCTTCGCCGGCTACATCCACGCCCGCGCGACCCGCGGCTGGCGCGGCAGCCGCTCGGCCTGGCTCGCGATCATCGGTTTCGCCGCCGTGATGTTCAACTTCACGGTCGTCAACCTGTTCTTCAAGGGCCTGCACGCCTACAGCGGCCTGTAAACCTCACCCCGGTCGAGTAGGTCGCGCAGCGACCGTATCGAAACCCACCCGGCCATTTCGTGCGCTTTCGGCGCTCGCGAAGCGTGCCCAAACGGCCAGCTGGCGCATCCGCTGGTCGTATTCAGAGGTGTCGGGTTTCGATACGCGCCCCGGAGGGCGCTACTCAACCAGCCAATACGGAGTAGCAGCGCTCCAGCCGGGCCAGCCACCAGGCCTCGCGCTCGGGCGACGCCGCGTAGTCGTAGAAGACCCGCTCGTTCGGCACCACCCGGCGCACGTCGATGCTGCCGTCGACGGGAACCAGCGGGTCGACCGCCACGTCGAGCGACAGCAGGCTCACGGTCGCGAGACCGCAGTCGTACGGCAGCTCGGGTAACGCCGCCGCGAGGTGCAGCCCCATCGAGATGCCGACCGAGGTCTCCAGCGCGCTCGAGACCACGAGCGGAAGCCCGGTCTCGGCCGCGATCGCCAGCGAGTTGTGGATGCCGCCGAGCGGCTGCGCCTTGATCACGAGGATGTCGGCCGCCTCCTGGCGCGCCACGAGAAGCGGGTCGGCGGCCTTGCGCACGCTCTCGTCGGCCGCGATCGGCAGCTGCATGTACTTCACGCGCTGCCGGATCTGCCAGAGTTCGTCGACCGTGGCGCACGGCTGCTCGACGTACTCGAGGTCGTACTCGGCGAGGGCGTGGATCGCGTGCTCGGCCTCGTCGACGTTCCAGCCGCCGTTGGCATCGATCCGGATGCGCCCCTCGACCCCCAGATACTCTCGGGCCGCGGCGACCCTGGCCACGTCGTCATCCAGCGTCTGCCCGGTCTCGGCGACCTTGATCTTGACCGTGCGGCATCCGGAGAACCGGTCGAGCACGTCGGCGACGAGGCCGGCGCCCACGGCCGGCAGCGTCGCGTTCACCCGCACGCTGTCGCGCAGCAGCGGGGGCGTGGCGTTCCATCCGAAGTCGAGGGAGGCCGCGAGCCAGGCCGAGGCCTCCTCGTCGCCGTACTCGACGAAGGGCGAGAACTCGGTCCATCCCTCGGGGCCCTCGAAGAGAAGCACCTCTCGGGTGTCGATGCCGCGGAAGCGCTGCCGCAACGGGATCGATACGACTCGGGCGGTGGAGAGGATGTCCGTCAGCGATGCCAGCATGGCTCCAGTCTCGCAAGTTCGGAGGCGAAACGCGTGAGCTAGGGTGAAACCGATGTCGATCGAATACCCGGGGGTCGAGCCCGAAGCGCAGCCGGCCAGGCCGGCACGCAACCTCGGCGTCGCCGCGACCGGAGGCGCCCTGGCGCTCGCCATCGTCGTCGCGGTGGCCGTCTCGGTCGCGGCGGACGGCGACCACGAGGCGGGCACGGGCTTGGCCTGGTTCGCCATCGTCGGTACGGCACTGACCTTCGCCCTCGGTATCGCCGCTGTTGTGCTGCGTCGCGGACGCCGGTGGGGTGTCGTCGCCGTCATCCTGAGCCTCGTCGTCAATCCGTTCATCCTGACCCGGCTGCTGGCGTTCTTCGAGACCCTGACCGCCGCGTAGCCGCGCGTAGGCTGGGGGTATGCCCGAAGTCTCTGACCTGTTCGACCCGAGCGTGTGGAAGCCGGTCGCCGGCTTCGAGACGCTGACGGATATCACGTACCACCTCGACACGGCGGGCCGCGTCGCCCGCATCGCCTTCAACCGGCCCGAGGTGCGCAACGCCTTCCGTCCGCACACGGTCGACGAGCTGTACAGAGCGCTGGATGACGCGCGGCAGAACTCCCGCGTCGGTGTTGTGCTGCTCACCGGCAACGGCCCGAGCGCGAAGGACGGCGGCTGGGCGTTCTGCTCGGGTGGCGACCAGCGCATCCGCGGACGCGACGGGTACCTGTACGAGGTGAACGGGTCGGACCCTGAGCCCGTCGAAGGGGCCGACGGGGGCGACGGCGCGCTTCGACAAGCTCAGCGACCGGGGGCGACCGGCCGCCTGCACATCCTCGAGGTGCAGCGCCTCATCCGCTTTATGCCCAAGGTCGTCATCGCGGTCATCCCCGGCTGGGCGGCCGGCGGCGGGCACTCGCTGCACGTCGTCTGCGACCTGTCGATCGCGAGCGCCGAGCACGGCAAGTTCAAGCAGACCGACGCCGACGTCGGCTCGTTCGACGGCGGCTACGGCAGCGCCTACTTCGCCCGCCAGGTCGGCCAGAAGTTCGCCCGCGAGATCTTCTTCCTCGCCGAGGAGTACGACGCGCAGCGCGCCCTCGAGATCGGCGCGATCAACGCGGTCGTGCCGCACGCCGAACTCGAGACCGAGGCCTACCGCTGGGCCAACACGATCCTCGGCAAGAGCCCCACCGCCATCCGCATGCTCAAGTTCGCGTTCAACGCGGTCGACGACGGCATGGTCGGCCAGCAGGTGTTCGCGGGCGAGGCCACGCGCCTCGCCTACGGCACCGACGAGGCGGTCGAGGGCCGCGACGCGTTCCTCGAGAAGCGGGCGCCCGACTGGTCGCCCTACCCCTGGCAGTACTGATGACACGGGCGCTGCGCGCGACGGCGGGCGACGACATGTTCGTCGCCCTGCGCGAAGCGCTGTCGGGCGACGGCCCCGCGGTGTTCGCCGGCACGCCCACGGGCGAACTGCCCGCCGAGGTGCCGCAGCGGGTCGCGCTCGTCATCGAGTCGAGCGGATCGACGGGAACACCGAAGCGGGTCGCGCTGAGCAGCGACGCGCTATTGGCGAGCGCCGCAGCATCCGACACCGCTCTCGGCGGACCCGGACAGTGGCTGCTCGCCCTGCCGACCACCTACATCGCCGGCATCAACGTACTCGTGCGCTCGCTGAGCGCCGAGACGCAGCCCGTCGTCGTGGCCGCGGGCCATTTCGACGCGGAGGCGTTCATCGCCGCCGCCGGGACCATGGACCACGCCCAGCGCTACACCTCGCTCGTGCCCGCCCAGCTCGCGCGGCTCATCGACGAAGACGCGGCGCTCGCGGCCCTGCGGCGGTTCGACCGCATCCTCGTCGGCGGTCAGGCGACGCCCGTGTCGCTCATCGCGCGCTCGCTCGAGCTCGGCCTCAACGTCACCCGCACCTACGGTTCGAGCGAGACGAGCGGCGGGTGCGTCTACGACGGTGTGCCGATCGGCACGACCGAGTCCCGCATCGTCGACGGCCAGATCGAGCTGTCGGGTCCCGTTCTCGCCGAGGGTTACCTGGGCGACGAGCAGAGAACGGAAGCCTCGTTCTACACCGAACACGCCCGCCGCTGGTACCGCACCGGCGACGCGGGGGAGATCACCGACGGCGTCGTGCACGTCGTCGGACGGCTCGACGACGTGATCATCTCGGGCGGGCTCAAGGTGTCGCTCGGGGCGCTGGAACGCTACGTGCGCGAGATCGACGGCCTCGGCGACGCGGTCGTGGTGTCGGAGTCCAGCGAGCAGTGGGGCGAAGTGCCCGTGCTCGTCGCGACCGTCGACTACCCGCTCGACACCCTCAAGCCGGGCATCGTCGCGGCGCTCGGCCGCGCCGCCGCGCCCGCCCGCATCGTGGTGCTCGACGAGCTCCCGCTGCTGCCGTCGGGCAAGCCGGACCGTCTCGCCTTACGCATAGCAATCGCTGGATAGACTTTCGTCGTGCCTGACGCGAAGAAGAAGACCCCCGCCCACCCCGGTAAGAACGCGGGCAAGAGCGGCCGCCCCGGAGGACGCAAACCCGGTGTTGTGAAGGTCAAGAAGGCCGGCCCCGCCGAGTGGATCGGTGGAGCGCGCCTGCGCACCCTGCCGCTCGCCGTCGCCCCCGTGCTGCTCGGAACGGCCACCGCCTACCAGTTCGACAACGACGAGGGCTGGCACTGGGTTCGCGCCCTGCTCTGCCTCGCCGTCGCGCTCGCCCTGCAGATCGGCGTGAACTACGCCAACGACTACTCCGACGGCATCCGCGGAACCGACAAGAACCGCGTCGGCCCCTCGCGCCTCACCGGGTCGGGCGCCGCCAGCCCACGCGCGGTGCTCACCGTCGCCCTGGCGTTCTTCGGCATCGCCGCGATCGCCGGCGTCGCCCTCGTCGTTCTCACCCAGTACTGGTGGCTGCTCGCGATCGGCGCGGCCTGCATCGTCGCCGCCTGGTTCTACACCGGCGGCAAGCGCCCCTACGGCTACATGGCGCTCGGCGAACTCTTCGTGTTCGTGTTCTTCGGCCTCGTGGCCACCGCCGGAACGATGTTCGTGCAGGTGGGCACCGTCTCGATCGAGAACTGGCTCGTCGGCATCGCGATCGGGCTCATCTCGGTGGCGGTGCTCGTGATCAACAACACCCGTGACATCGTGCAAGACAAACTGGCAGGCAAGAAGACGCTGAGTTCGCTCATCGGCGACCGAGCCTCGCGCATCCTGTTCAGCGTCTTGCTGCTTCTGCCCTACGTGATCCTGGCGTTCTTCGTGCTCGAATTCGTCAACGCCGGATTCGCCTACGCGACGCTGCTGCTCGCGATCCCGGCGGTCATCATCGCGCTCACGGCCAAGACCCCGCGCGAGCTGATCCTGGTGCTGCAGCTGACGAGCTTCACCGGGCTCGCCTACGCGCTGCTACTTTCGTGGGCCATCGCCTTCTAGGCCCTGCTTGTCGACGTAGTTCTGGTCGCCGAGAACGTCTTCGGCGTCTTCGTCGTCGGTCGGCGCGTGGGTCTTGCCCGAACGGCGGTCTTCGACGCCCTGGGCGACCTGCGTGCGCAGTTTGCCGAGAAAGAGGTACGAGGCGGCGAGTCCGAAGATCGCCGCGATGATCGCGGCGATCCAGCCCGGCGTCTGCGCCAACAAGAGCACGGTGAGTACCGCGGCGAAAATCGCCACCCGGATCACGCTATATAACAACCATGGCTTCACCTGACAAGTGTAGGCAGCGTAAAGCCTAAGATTGACTGCATGGCTCGATTCCTCGTCATCCTCCCGTTTGTGGTGGTGGCCCTAGACGTTTTCGCCGTTGTTGACGTCATCCTCACCGAAGCGCGCCGCGTGCGCGCGCTCAACAAAGTCGCCTGGGTCGTCATCATCATCGTCCTCCCCGTGATCGGCGCGATCCTGTGGTTCTGGCTCGGCAAAGAGCGGCAAGACCGCAGCGGCGAGCCCCGACAGGTCGCCCCCGACGACGATCCCAACTTTCTGAAGAACCTCCGTCGCGACGAGGAGCAAGACGAGCGCATCCGCCGTCTCGAACAGGAACTCGCCGAACTCGACGATGACCCGCCCAAGGAGTAGCTCGCCGGCATCCCTGTTCGCGGTCGCGCTCCTCGACGAGTTCGTGCGCCTCGGGGTGCGCGACATCGTTCTCTGCCCCGGATCCCGTTCGCAGGCCCTCGCCCTCGCGGCGGCCGAACTCGAAGACGCGGGGCGTGTGCGCTTGCGTGTGCGCGTCGACGAACGGGGCGCGGGTTTTCTCGCCCTCGGTCTCGCCGTCGAGACCGCGACCCCGGTGCTGGTGATCACGACCTCGGGCACCGCCGTCGCCAATCTGCATCCCGCCGTGCTCGAGGCGCACCACTCGGGTGTGCCCGTGATCGTGGTCAGCGCCGACCGCCCGCCCGAGCTGCGTGGCATCGGCGCCAATCAGGCCACCATCCAACCGGGCATCTTCGGGCCCTCGGTGCGCGCGTCGTTCGACGTCACCGCGCCCACGGGCGAGTCGGGCGAGATCGCGTCGGCGCAGTCGATCGCCGCCTCCGCCGTCGCCGCGGCCGGAACCTCGCCGATCACGACCGGCCCCGTGCACCTGAACATCGCGTTCGTCGAGCCGCTCTCGGCCATCGTGCCGCTGCCCGAACCCCGTGAACCCGTCGTGTACGCACCGCCGCGTCTCGCGGGCGACCCGGTGCCGGTGTTCCAGGCGCCCGGCACCGTCGTGGTCGCCGGGCACGGCGCCGGCGAGATCGCCGAGGCCACCGCACGCGCCCTCGGCGCCCCGCTGCTCGCGGAGGTGTCGAGCGGCGCGCACTTCGGGCCCAACCTCGTCGTCGCCTACCGCGAACTGCTCTCCGCGATCGACTTCGGCGACCGCGTGCGACGCGTCATCGTCTTCGGGCATCCGACGCTGAGCCGCGAGATCGCCGCTCTCATTCAGAGGCCGGATGTCGCGACCACCGTCGTGCGCTCCGCCGCCGTCGACGACTACAACCCGGGTCACGCCGTCGCCACGTTCGCCGACGCGATCCGTGTCGTCGGCGAGCCCGACAACTCCAGTGTCGGCCGCGCCTGGCTGGGCCGCTGGGTCACCACGTCGCGTGCCCTGCTCGAACAGCAGGACTCGCCCGACGTCGACCTCGCGATCTCGGCCGTGCCGAAAGACCAGGCCGCGTTCTCGCGTCAAGTGCTCGCCGGGCTGCGTGCGCCCGTCTCCCGCCGCGCCCTCGCCGAAGCCGTCTGGCGTGTCACCTGGCCGCACGACCGACTCGTGCTCGGGGCATCCCGGCTCATCCGCGAGACCGACAGATTCGTACCCGGCAAGAAGATCGCAGTGCACGCGAACCGCGGCCTCGCCGGCATCGACGGCACGATCTCGACCGCCGTGGGCATCGCTCTCGCCAGCCAGTCGGTCGAGGGTCCGGCGGCCGGCGGCATCACGCGTGTGCTGCTCGGCGACCTCACCCTGCTGCACGACGCCGGATCACTGCTCTTCGGCGTGGGCGAACCCCGCCCGCGCGTGCAGCTCATCGTCGGCAACGACGGCGGAGGCACGATCTTCGACTCGCTCGAGGTCGCCGCCAGCGCCCCGAAGGCGCCGCTCGACCGGGTGATGTTCACGCCGCAGAGCATCTCGATCGAGCAACTGGCGGCGGCGTACGGGTGGGAGTACCGCCACCTCGCGAACCGGGGCGAGCTCGATGCGGG
>Ga0247811_1000192_pt1 | contig 21244 bp, 11 predicted proteins | sample UWRJL134311R1_FD_189018 | JGI IMG/M metagenome (GOLD analysis project Ga0247811, IMG submission 189018) | Plant litter microbial communities from Arlington Agricultural Research Station in Wisconsin, United States - UWRJ-L134-311R-1 | ecosystem: Environmental > Terrestrial > Plant litter >...
CCGGAAACTATGAAATTGAGTACAGCATCTGTGAGATAACCAATCCGTCAAATTGCGATACAGCCAAAAGCACCGTTCCGGTAACCATACCAGTAACACCGCCAGCGGTCTTGGTATTGAAAGATGATATTGCAGCTTCAGTAATTGGTAGTAATCAGCCGATAAATGTTTTAAATGTATTGGATAATGATACCAAAAACGGATTGCCAATTATTGCCTCTGAAGTTACAATTTCAATAGTGACGCCAGATCCAACAGGATTGATGACAGTGAGTCCTAATGGTACAATTACTTTACCAGCCAATACACCGGCAGGAACTTACGAACTGGTATATCAGGTTTGTGAATTAAATACGACAAACTGCAGTACTGCTTCAGTAAAAGTAACAGTTGTTGCGCCGGTCATTACGGTTATTAAAGCAAACGATGATGCTGCAGGGCCAATAGATATTAGCAAAGGAACAAATACAGCATTGAATATATTTGATAATGATACTTTAAACGGAGTAAAATTAACCGCATCAAATGTTGTTTTAACTACTGTTAGCTCAGATCCTAATTTAATTTTAAATGCTGATGGTTCTATTGATTTGATACCGAAGACGCCTTCAGGAACATATCAATTAACGTATCAAATTTGTGATGCTTCAAATACATCAAATTGCAGTCAGGCAGTTGTAAAAGTAATTGTACTGAATAATATTGATGCAGGACCGCCTAAACCGCCAACTTTAATTATTTTAAAGAACGATGCAACAGTTGCTGTAGATGGAGTAAATGGTTCACTTGAATTTATCAATGTGCTCGATAATGATTTACTAGACGGCTTACCAATTGATCCGGTAAAAATTAATATTACAAACAGTCCTGCCAATTCTAATTTTGAATTTAATTCAGACGGAACTGTAAATGTGAAACCAAATACACCGGGAGGAAATTATACATTAACGTATCAGGTTTGCGAAAAAGCAAATGCCACAAATTGCAGTACTGCAACATTGAGTGTTTTTGTTGAAGTTCCGGCTATAGCAATTGTTAAAACAGCAGTGTTTAATGACGAAAATAACAGCGGCGTTGCAAATGCAGGTGAAACGATTACCTATAAATTTAAAGTAACCAATACAGGAAATGTGGCTTTAACGGGGATCATGGTGACAGATCCATTACCAGGCGTTGTAGTATCTGGGCAGGCAATTGATTTACAACCTGGAGAATCTGATGAAACCAATTTTACAGCGCAGTACACCATAACGCAAAGTGATATAAATCTTGGCAGCGTAAGCAATCAGGCAAGTGTTCAGGGAAAAAGTGCACGCGGCGTTGTGGTAGATGATTTATCTGACAGCGATGGAAACTCAGGCGATAAACCAACAGTTATAAAATTGAATGGCTGTGAATTAAAAGTCTTTAGCGGTTTCTCTCCAAACGGAGACAGCAAAAACGCAAGATTCTATATTCAGGGAATAGAATGTTATCCGGAAAACACAGTAGAGATTTACAATCGCTGGGGAGTATTAGTATTTGACATCGAGCATTATAATAATGCAGACAGATCATTTACAGGAATTTCTCAAGGGCGTGTAACGGTAAAACAAGCAGACGGATTACCTGCCGGTACTTACTTTTATATTCTGAAGTACAAAGACAGCGCCTCTATTCCTCATGAATTATCAGGTTATTTATATATCAACAAATAAAAAGGACAAACGGCTGCGTCATCAGTTCAGCCGTTTTTTAAAAATTACTAAATGAAAAAGTTAATTTTAATTTTCATATTTTTTTCAATTGTATGTTCTGCGCAGCAAGATGCTCAGTACTCACAATATATGTACAATACAATTTCGGTTAATCCGGCGTATGCAGGTTCTCGCGGCGTATTAAGTGTTTTTGGGTTATACAGAACACAATGGATTGGTCTTGACGGAGCGCCTGAAACAAGTACTTTTTCGTTAAATACACCTATTAGCCTGGATCAGAAATTAGGTTTGGGAGTTTCTTTGCTAAATGATAAAATCGGACCTACAAGCGAGACTAATTTGTCTGCAGATTTATCATATAGTGTTCCTACTTCAGAAACATTCAAACTTTCATTTGGTATAAAAGCAACGGCAAATCTCTTCAATCTAGATGTCAATAAATTAACTTATGAAGATCAGGATGATCCTCAATTTCAGAATTTCAATAATAAAATCACACCCAATGTTGGAGCAGGAGTTTACTGGCATTCTGATAAGGCTTATATAGGATTGTCAGTTCCTAATTTTATTGAGACCAACCGATACAATGATAATGATGTAGCAATTTTCAAAGATAAAATCAACTATTATTTTATGGCAGGTTATGTTTTCGATGTTAATTACGATATAAAATTCAAACCGGCAGTACTTACAAAAATGGTTGAGGGATCTCCTTTGCAGGTCGACCTTTCTGGGAATGTGATGTTCTTTGATAAATTGGTTCTTGGAGCAGCGTACCGTTGGAGTGCATCAGTTAGTGCACTGGCTGGTTTTCAGGTTAGTAAAGGTTTATATGTAGGGTATGGTTATGATCACGAAACAACGAATTTAAAAAAATACAATTCCGGGTCACATGAAGTTTTCCTTCGTTTTGAGTTTTTTAATAATTATAATAAAATGACATCTCCAAGATTCTTCTAATTTATATCACCTATGAGAATTAAAAATTTAAGCTGCACCCTTTTATTAGTATGCTTTTTTTTCAAAGCAGCTGCTCAGACAACGAGTATCAATAAGGCTGATAAAATGTACGATGAATATGCCTACGTTGATGCTATACATGCTTATGAAAGTATTGTCGAAAAAGGAAACACAGACGAACGAGTATTACAGCGATTAGCAAATTCGTATTATTTTATTGGAGAATTTAGAGACGCTTTAAAATGGTATGACCGGTTATTTAGAGAACATCACGAACAAGAACCTGAATATTTATATCGATATTCACAATGTTTAAAATCGAATGGAGCTTATAAAAAGGCAAATGAAATTTTAGTAAAATTCAATGAAATTGCTTCTTTAGAAAAAAGGGCAGCGTTAATAAGAGATGATAAGAATTATTTAGAGGAAATAAAATCAAATTCAGGACGTTTTCAGATTGCCGATGCCGGAATCAATACCGCTCTTTCTGAATATGGAAATATCGTTTACGATAACAAAATAATTTTTGCATCAGCTCGTGATACAGGTGTTCTTGTTAAAAGTAATTTTAAATGGACAAACAAGTCTTTTTCGAAATTATATAAAGCCGATTTAAATGCTGATGGAAGTGTTGGAACTCCAAAACTATTCCAGAAAAAAGCGAACAGAAAATACAATGAGTCAACGCCGGTTTTTACAAAAGATGGCAGAACAATGTATTTTACCCGTAATAATTTTATAGACGGAAAAAGGGGAAGCAGCGATAAAAACATAACGCTTCTTAAAATATACAAAGCGCAATTGATAAATGATGAATGGGAAAATGTAAAAGAAGTACCATTTAACAGCGATCAATATAGTACAGCGCATCCTGCCTTAAGTGTAGACGAAAAAATATTATATTTTGCATCAGATATGCCGGGAACGTTAGGGCAGTCTGATTTGTATCAGGTAACTATAAATGATGACGGAAGTTTTGGAACTCCTCAAAATTTAGGACCGGAAATTAATACAGAAGGAAGAGAAACATTTCCTTTTATTTCATCAGATAATGAGCTTTTCTTTGCTTCTGACGGGCGTCCGGGTTTAGGAGGACTCGATATTTTTGTTTCTAAAATAAATGAAGACGGCACTTTTGATGAAGTTCAGAATATAGGAGAGCCGGTAAACAGCCGTCAGGATGATTTTGCATTTACAATTGATGGTAAAAACAGAAACGGATTTTTCTCATCCAATAGAGACGGTGTTGGTTCTGATGATATTTATCGTTTTAACGAAACCAAAAGACTTGTCTGTGATCAGGATTTGACAGGAACAGTTACAGATTTTCAAACAAATGCAGTTTTAGCAAATGTTACCTTGAATTTATTTAATGAAAATCTAAAACCTCTTCAGTCAACCTTTTCAGATGAAAATGGAAATTATATTTTCCCAAAAATAAAATGTGGTAAAAAGTATATAGTAAGAGCTTCAAAAGAAGATTACGGAATAAAAGAAGCTTCCGTTATATTGAAAAAAGAAAACGGAAAAACGACGCTGCCAATTGCGATGGATAAAATTTTTAAACCTATTGCAGTTAAAACCGTTGCAGCCAAACCGGTAATTATTAAAAAGGTAAAACTCGGCCCTATAAAAGTTGGGACAGATTTAGCAAAAGTGCTTCATATTCCGATGAACTTTTTCGATTTAGGAAAAGCTACAATCAAAAAAACCTCCGAGCCTCAATTGCAAAAAGTTGTAGACGCATTAAATCAATATCCAGCAATGAAACTTGATATTCGTTCGCATACAGACAGCCGCTCATCAGCAGAAAGTAATCAGACTTTATCAGATAAGAGAGCACAATCTACCAAAGACTGGCTGATTCAAAAAGGAATTGATGCGAGCCGATTAACTGCAAAAGGATACGGAGAAACAGAACTGGTTAATAAATGTGCCGACGGTGTAAAATGTACAGAGAAAGAACATCAGCAAAATAGACGAAGCGAATTTATTATAATGGCTTTGTAATAAATAATATTTATAAGTATAGCCGCGAAGGCACATAGGCGCAAAGATTTTTTTCTTTGCGCCTTTTTTTAACCTCAACCAGAGAGATTTATAATTTACCTTGTGACTTAGTGTCTTTGCGGCAAAATAACTGCAAACGTTAAAACGACAGTATTTTTCACAAAAAAGAGAAATAAAAACTTCCATTTTTTACAAGAAAATTTCGAAAATTCATAATATCGTGTATTTTGTTTAAAATGAACAAGTTAAGATTTAAAAAGTAGTATTAATTGTAATTTATATACATTTTTTTCTAACTTTATAAATCTAAAATTTTTCAGATATGACTGTAAATCAAATACTAAACACAAAAGGAAAAAATGTTTACTCTGTGCTTTCAACAACAACGGTTTATGAAGCTTTGAAAGTAATGGGAGAAAAAAACATAGGGGCAATCCTGGTTATTGACGGAACCGATTTAAAAGGAATATTGTCTGAAAGGGATTATGCCCGTAAAATTGTTTTGAAAGACAAATCGTCAAAGGAAACTTTTGTACATGAAATCATGGAAAGCAATGTTTTTTCAGTTAATCTTTCCAATAATATCGAAGATTGCATGGAATTGATGAGTACGAAAAGAATAAGGCACTTACCCGTATTAGAAGATGGAATTGTGGTGGGAATAATTTCGATCAGCGATGTCGTTAAGGCTATTATCGAAATTCAAAAAGACACGATCAATCATTTAAACTCTTACATTTCTCAATAATAGAAATTCAAAAAATCAGCTCTTTCAAATAGTCCAAATGAATTGGACTATTTTTTTGATGGCATAAAATCTTATTTTAACAAAAGAAAACTTCAAAAGCACGCCATTTTAAACCAAGACTTATATCTTTGTAAGCTAGAATAAAAGCTAAAAATAATGAACAAAGAGAGTAAAAGAAGAGAAGCGTTACTGTACCATTCAGAACCAACTCCAGGAAAAATTCAGGTAGTTCCAACAAAAAAATACGCAACCCAAAGAGATCTTTCTTTGGCTTATTCACCAGGAGTTGCAGAGCCATGTTTAGAGATTGCTGCAAACATAGATGATGTTTATAAATATACCGCAAAAGGAAATTTAGTAGCTGTAATCTCAAACGGTACAGCTGTTTTAGGACTTGGTGATATCGGACCGGAGGCTTCTAAGCCAGTAATGGAAGGAAAAGGTTTATTGTTTAAAATATTCTCTGACATTGATGTTTTTGATATCGAAATAGGAACAAAAGACATTGAAGAATTTATTCAGACCGTAAAAAATATTGCACCTACTTTTGGAGGAATCAATTTAGAAGATATAAAAGCACCGGAATCTTTCGAAATCGAAAGAAGACTGGTAGAAGAATTAGATATTCCTGTTATGCACGATGATCAGCATGGTACCGCGATTATCTCATCTGCAGCTTTAATTAATGCTTTAGAGTTAGCAGGAAAAAAAGCCGAAGATGTAAAAGTGGTCGTTTCAGGTGCTGGATCTGCTGCGATTGCCTGTACTGATTTATATGTTTTGTTAGGCGTAAAAGTAGAGAATATTTTAATGTTTAATAGTAAAGGACTTTTAACAAAAGACAATCCCGCATTATCAGAATTACAATTAAAATATGCGTTAGACGGTGCCAAAATTGATTTAGCAGAAGCCGTAAATGGCGCAGATGTTTTTATAGGATTATCTTCAGGAGGCATACTGTCTCCAGAAATGCTGCTGACAATGAAAGACAATCCAATTGTTTTTGCAATGGCAAATCCAAATCCGGAAATCGATTATAATTTAGCTGTAGAAACTCGTAAAGACGTTATTATGGCTACAGGCCGTTCTGACTTTCCTAATCAGGTCAATAATGTTTTAGGTTTTCCCTATATTTTTAGAGGAGCGCTTGACGTAAGAGCTACAAAAATTAACGAAGCAATGAAAATGGCGGCTGTAAAAGCTTTAGCTATTTTAGCAAAAGAACCAGTTCCTGAACAGGTTAACGTAGCCTACGGTGCAACAAAATTAGGTTTTGGGCAAGAATATATTATTCCTAAACCATTCGACCCTAGATTGATTACTATTGTAGCGCCTGCAGTTGCAAAAGCAGCGATGGAATCTGGAGTAGCAAAAAATCCTATTACTGATTGGGCAGCTTACGAAGATGTCCTTCGTGAACGTATGGGGAATGATAATAAAATGGTACGTTTGATTACGAATCGTGCCAAATTAGATCCTAAGCGCATTGTTTTTTCTGAGGCAGATCAGTTAAACGTATTAAAGGCCGCACAGATTGTTTATGAAGATGGAATCGGTTTTCCAATTTTATTAGGAAATAAAGAAGCTATTTTAGAATTAAAAGCGGAATTAGGTTTTGATGCGGAACTAGAAATTATCGATCCTAAAACAAATGAAGAAGAAGCAAGACGAAATAAATTTGCAACTTCATATTGGGATACCAGAGAAAGAAGAGGCGTGTCTTTACTAGATGCCCAAAAGTTTATGCGCGAAAGAAACTACTTCGCGGCAATGATGGTAAATGAAGGTGAAGCCGATGGTTTAGTTACAGGATATTCAAGAAGTTATCCAAGTGTAGTAAAACCAATGTTACAATTGATTGAAAAGGCGCCCGGAGCTTCACTTGTTGCAACAGCCAACATGATGCTGACATCCCGTGGACCAATGTTTTTATCAGATACTGCAATAAACATTAACCCGTCATCTGAAGATTTGGTTAATATTGCAATCATGACAGCTAAAACCGCAAAAATGTTCGGAATTGAACCAGTTATTGCAATGGTTTCTTATTCAAACTTCGGTTCATCAACCCATCAAAATGCTTCAAAAGTAAGAGATGCAGTGGCTTATTTGCATAAAAATCACCCTGAGATGGTTGTAGATGGTGAAATTCAGGCAGATTTCGCACTAAATCAGGAAATGCTTGAAGCAAAATTTCCATTCTCTAAACTAGCGGGTAAAAAGGTTAATACATTAATTTTTCCTAACTTAGAATCGGCAAACATCACCTATAAGCTGTTGAAAGAACTGTATAAAGTAAATTCTATTGGTCCAATTATGATGGGAATGGGCAAACCAGTTCACATTTTTCAATTAGGAGCAAGTGTTGAAGAGATGGTAAATATGGCTGCAATTGCGGTTATTGACGCTCAGGAAAAAGAAAATAAAAAGAATAAATTAGCAAAATAAAAGCAATAACACATATAGATAAAATTGTCGTATTTTTATTGCATTTTGCTATATTTGATACTAATAAATTATACTATGATAGCACATTTGCAGGGGAAATTAGTGGAAAAAAATCCCACAGAAGTGGTAATTGATTGTGGTGGAGTGGGATATCAGGTAAATATATCCTTGCACACTTACTCACTAATTCCTAATGCTGATTTTATAAAATTGTATACGCATCTTCAAATTAAAGAAGATGCGCATACTTTATTTGGTTTCGTTGAAAAATCAGAAAGAGAAATATTTAGAATGCTTTTGTCTGTTTCAGGAATAGGGGCCAGTATTGCCAGAACAATGTTGTCATCGATAGAGCCAAGACAAATTATAAATGCAATTGCCTCCGGAGACGTGGGTGTTATACAGTCAATTAAGGGAATTGGAAACAAAACAGCCCAAAGAGTTATCCTTGATTTAAAGGAGAAAGTGTTAAAGTTGTACGATTTAGATGAAGTTTCGGTAGTCCAAAACAATACAAACAGAGATGAAGCGTTATCTGCTTTGGAAGTTTTGGGATTTGTTCGAAAAACTTCAGAAAAAGTAGTTGAAAAGATCGTGAAAGAAGATCCGGATGCTACTGTAGAAACAATCATTAAAAAAGCTCTAAAAAGCTTATAAACTCAATTTATTTAAACGAATTGTATGCGTAAAATTTGTATTTTTTTACTGGTTTTATTTTGCGGTAATATTTTGCGGTCGCAAGTAAATCCATCAATTCAAGATACAACTAAAACTCAATTTTCTGTTGGTAAGCTAGAACTTCAAGACCCTCCAAGTGTAGTTGCCGCCTATAGGTATGATCCTATTACCGATCGATATATTTATACCAATTCAGTAAATGGATTTTCAATTAATTATCCACTTATTTTAACACCTAAAGAGTATGAAGATTTAGTGCTGAAAGAATCAAGAAGAGATTATTTCAGAAAAAAATCGGATGCAATTGATGGCAAAAAACAAGGAAGCCAAAACGCTAAAAAAGATTTATTACCTCGTTATTATATTAATTCAAGTCTTTTTGAAAGTGTTTTCGGAAGTAATACTATCGACGTAAAACCTACAGGATCAGTAGAAATGGATTTAGGTATTCGCTATACCAAACAAGACAATCCTTCTTTCTCTCCGCGAAACAGATCAAGTCTTACTTTTGATTTTGATCAGCGTATCAGCATGAGCTTAATGGGTAAAGTAGGTACCCGCTTAGAAGTAAATGCAAACTATGATACCCAATCTACATTTGCATTCCAAAATTTATTTAAGCTTGCATATACCCCTTCTGAAGATGATATTATCCAAAAAGTAGAAGTTGGTAACGTAAGCATGCCTCTTAATAGTACACTTATACGTGGTGCTCAGAGTTTATTTGGAGTAAAAACACAACTGCAATTTGGAAAAACAACCGTAACAGGTGTGTTCTCTGAACAGAAATCACAAACAAAGAGTGTAGTCGCAGAAGGTGGGGGTACTGTTCAGACTTTTGATCTTTATGCTTTGGATTATGATAATGACAGACACTTTTTCCTGTCACAGTACTTTAGAAACAAATACGATTCCTCTTTAAGAAATTATCCATTAATCGAAAGCCGGGTTCAGATTACCAGATTAGAAGTTTGGGTAACAAACAAGCAGAATCGTGTAAGCACAAACAACAATAATTTACGTAACATTATCGCGCTTCAGGATTTAGGTGAAGGACAGCTTACGGGTATTCCTGATAATGAAGTTGTCGTTGTAACTCCGTCAACTGGGTTTTTTAATCCTGCTGTCGGAATTGATGCTCCAACAGACAATGAAAACAATAAATATGATCCGGCAGCAATTGGTCAGCCAGGTTCTTATTTAAACTCAAATATTAGAGAAATTGTAACTGCAAAATCTGGATTCAACAATGCCAATACAAGCGAAGCGAGAGATTATTCCGTGCTTGAAAATGCCCGTAAATTAACAACGAATGAATATACTTTTAATTCACAATTAGGGTATATCTCTTTACAGCAGCGTTTGGCAAATGACGAAATTTTAGCAGTCGCTTATGAATATACTGCCGGAGGTAAAGTCTATCAGGTAGGAGAATTTGGAAGCGATGGTGTAGATGCCACTATAGTTACAGGAAACAACAATTCAAATCAGGCAATTATTACACAAAGTTTAGTGTTGAAAATGCTGAAAAGTAATTTAACAAACGTTCAGAATCCAGTTTGGAATCTGATGATGAAAAACGTGTATCAAATTCCACAGGCTTATCAAATAAAACAAGATGATTTTAGATTAAATATTCTTTATACAGATCCTTCGCCAATAAATTATATAACACCTGTTTTGGGATCAAGTTTCCCCTCAAACCCAACGGCAGATAATAAGGTAGAGCAAACACCCCTTTTAAATGTCTTTAACTTAGATCGATTAAATTACAACAATGACCCGCAGACAGGCGGTGATGGTTTTTTTGATTACATTCCGGGGGTAACAGTTGATGTTCAAAACGGAAGAATTATTTTTACCACCAAAGAGCCTTTTGGAGAACTTTTATTTAGAAAATTACAAAATACCGGTTCTGCAGAAGACTATGACAGTCCGGATACCTATAATGCGAACCAGCAAAAATATGTGTTTAGAAATATGTATCGAAACACACAATCAGGCGCTTTGCAGGATAGTGATAAAAATAAATTTTTATTAAGAGGAAAATACAAATCATCAGGAAGCAGCGGTATTCCTATTGGAGCATTTAATGTGCCGCAGGGTTCTGTAGTAGTCACTGCTGCCGGAAGAGTTTTAGTAGAAGGCATAGATTACAGCGTCGATTATCAGCTGGGAAGAGTGCAGATTCTAGACCCTTCACTTCAGGCTTCAAATACACCAATTGAGGTTTCGTTAGAAAACAATTCTATCTTTGGTCAGCAGACCAGAAGGTTTATGGGATTTAATATCGAACATAAAATTTCGGATAATTTTGTTGTTGGAGGTACTTATTTAAAGATGACAGAAAAGCCTTTTACTCAAAAATCGAGTTATGGGCAGGAATCTGTAAACAATACCATTTTTGGCTTTAACGGAAATTATTCAACTGAGGTTCCTTTCTTTACCAGATTAGTAAATAAACTTCCAAATATAGATACAGATGTTCCTTCGAATCTTTCTATTAGGGGAGAAGTGGCGTTTTTAAAACCAGATGCTCCAAAAGCAAGTGATTTTGAAGGCGAAGCCACTATTTATGTAGATGATTTCGAAGGTTCGCAGTCGACAATCGATATGAGATCTGCTTACGCGTGGAGTCTGGCATCAACACCATTTGTAACTTCCATTAATGATAATACGTTCAATGCCAATTCAAATACTTTAGAGTACGGTTATAAGCGCGCTAAATTATCCTGGTATACGATAGATCCTATATTTTACTCTTCAAAACCATCGGGAATTTCAAACGATGATTTGTCGTTAAACACCACAAGAAGAATTTACAGCCGCGAACTATATCCCAATACAGATATTGCTCAAGGCCAGATACAAGTGGTAAACACACTTGATTTAACTTATTATCCTTCTGATAGAGGACCTTACAATAATAACCCAAGTTTTGGCACAAGTGCTCCGTCTTCTAATTTTGGAGGTATTATGCGTGCCTTAAACTCTACCAATTTTGAGCAGGGAAATGTAGAATATATTCAGTTTTGGGTACTGGATCCGTATGTAGGAAACGGACAGGCACCAGCAGGTAATACCGGTAAAATCTATTTCAATTTAGGTGAAATTTCAGAAGATGTCTTAAAGGATGGAAGAAAACAATATGAAAACGGATTAGGTCCAGATCAGATAATGGTGAATCCGCAGCCACTTTGGGGTGATGTTCCGGCGTCGCAGTCCTTGATTTATGCCTTTGATACCAATGCTGATAATCGTAAAAATCAGGATGTTGGTTTAGACGGTTTGCCAAATTCAAAAGAAGGATCCGTTTATACCAATTATGCAGGAGAAGAAGATCCGGCTGCAGATGATTATACCTATTATTTAAATACCGATGGAGGTGTTTTAAACCGCTACAAAAAATACAATGGAGTCGAAGGAAATTCAGCAGTAAGTATCGACGATCCAAATCGTGGTGCGACAACTCTTCCGGATGTTGAGGATATTAATCGTGACAACACCATGAGTACAATTAATGCTTATTACGAATACAGCATTGATCTTAAGCCGGGAATGGAACCTGGGGCGAATTACGTTACGGATGTTCGTGAAGTTCCAAATGTGGAGCTGCCAAATGGAAGTACTACAACGGCAAGATGGATTCAGTTTAAAATTCCGGTTTCGCAGCCTCAAAATACAATTGGAAATATCACTGATTTTAGATCAATTCGTTTCATGCGTATGTTCATGACGGGATTTAATGAGGAAATGACCGTTCGTTTTGGTGCATTAGATTTAGTAAGAGGAGAATGGAGAAGGTACACCGGAACGCTTGATGCTAATGATCCGACACCAGCAGATGATGGAGTTGAATTTGATGTAGCAGCAGTAAATATTCAGGAAAACAGTACCAAACGCCCTGTAAATTATGTGATTCCGCCTGGAGTTCAAAGGGAACAGCTATACAATAATAATACGGTAATCAACCAAAACGAGCAAGCATTGGCATTGCGAATTGGAGGTGCAGGGTTACAATATCAGGATGCCAGAGCAGTTTTTAAAAATGTGAGCGTTGACATGCGTCAATATAAAAAACTAAAAATGTTCCTGCATGCAGAATCTCTACCAGATGAAATTCCTTTGGAAGATGATGAAATGATTGGATTTATTCGTTTTGGAAATGACTTCACACAAAACTTTTATCAAGTCGAAATTCCTTTAAAAGTCACTAAACCCGGAGCTTCTCCTGCAGTAAGTCCGGATCAGGTTTGGATGGAAGAAAATGATATCGATCTGGCCCTTGAATTATTGACAAGGATGAAAATTAAAGCAATGCCATTGGATATTAATTCCGATAAAAGAGATATAAACGGAATCTACTATCCGGATGATGATGCCTCCTTAAATGGAGACCCTTCGTCAAGAGATGGTAACACCAGACTAAAATTAGGTATTAAAGGAAATCCAAATTTTGGTTTGGTCCGAAATTTAATGGTCGGGGTAAAAAGCAGGGCAGATCATAAAGATCTTAAAGGAGAATTTTGGTTTAACGAACTTCGTCTGGCTGATTTGGAGAATAAAGGCGGGATGGCAGCAATATTGAATATTGACACCAATATGGCTGATTTTGCCACAGTTTCAGCAACCGGAAGGAAAAGCACCATTGGTTTCGGATCCTTAGAGCAGGGAGCGAACGAAAGAGATCGTGAAGATATTCAGCAATATAATATTGTTGCAAATTTAAATTTAGGAAAATTACTTCCTAAAAAATGGGGAATTAATCTGCCGTTTAATTATAATATCGGAGAAGAAGTAATTACACCGGAGTATGATCCTTTTAACCAGGATATAAAATTAGATCAGTTACTAAGAGAAACTACTAACGAAGCAGAAAAAGATAATATTAGAACGCGCGCAGTTGATTATACAAAGCGAAGAAGCATCAATTTTATTGGAGTAAGAAAAGACAGGGCACCAGAACAAAAACCTCATGTTTATGATGTTGAAAACTTAACTTTTTCACAATCCTACAATCAGGTAGAACGTCATGATTATGAAGTTGAAGATTATGAAGACGAACAATCAAGTACGTCTGTAAATTATGCGTATACTTTTCAGCCAAAAGAGATAGTGCCGTTCAAGAAGACTAAATTCATGAAAAAAAGCGAGTATTGGAAGCTGTTAAGTGATTTTAATTTTAATTATCTTCCTTCCAATATATCCTTTAACAGTAATATTTTAAGACAAAGTAACCGCCAGCAGTTTAGAGAAGTGGAGTTAGATGCGGCTAGTATTGGACTTGATCCGTTGTACAGAAGAAATTTTGCATTTAATTATCAATACGGTTTTGGATATAATCTTACCAAATCATTGAAATTAAATTATACAGCCTCATCCAATAATATTGTGAGAAACTTTTTGAATGACGATAATTCTCCAAAGGAAGATTTTAACATCTGGGATGATTATCTCGATATTGGAACACCAAACCAGCACGTACAGCAATTAGTATTGAATTATGATATTCCGATAAATAAAATTCCGCTTTTAAGTTTTGTAAAAGCGAGTTATTCTTATACTGCAGATTACAACTGGCAGCGTTCTTCAACAGCGTTTTCTGATTATATTGATTTGGAAGGAAATGAATGGGACTTAGGGAATACAATTCAAAATGCGAATTCAAATACGCTTACGTCGACTTTTAATATGAATATGCTTTACAAGTATTTAGGATTGACTCCTGGAGCAAAATCTGCCGGAAAAGCAAAACCAGCAGCACCACCGAAACCGGGTGAAAAAATTGTAAATACAGCAAAACCCGTTACCAGCAGCAACCCGTTTTATGATGGCTTGATCGGAATTTTAACGAGTGTTAAAAATATTCAGGTAAATTATACTGAAAACAGTGGTACCGTTTTGCCTGGATATACGCCAGGTGTTGGATTCTTAGGAACATCAAGACCAACCTTGGGATTTGTTTTTGGAAGCCAGGATGATGTGCGTTATGAAGCTGCTAAAAATGGCTGGCTGACCAATTATCCGGACTTCAATCAGAATTTTACACAGGTGACCAACAAACTTTTGAAAGTGACGGCCAATATTGATTTACTGCCGGATTTAAAGGTTGATTTAGCAATGGATCGTGCGTATTCTGAAAACACCTCTGAACAATATAGCGTTGTAGACGGACAGTATATGCCATTGTCGCCATACACGTACGGAATGTTTTCGATTTCTACTGTATTGATAAAAACCTCTTTTTCTAAAAGCGATGAAAATCAATCTGCTGCATTTGACGATTTTAGAAACAATCGTCTGATTATCGCAAATCGTCTGGCTGAGGACTATTATGGGCCAAACGCAATACCAAGGTATGACGTAAATGATATTCCGGCGGCGCCAACAGATCCGTCTGTTGAAGATCCGTTTAAAAAACAAAGAGAAATTTACGCTTCAAATCAAGGATATCCAATTGGATTTGGTAAAAGTAATCAGGCCGTTTTACTGCCTGCATTTATAGCGGCATATTCAGGTGGTAATGCTGCAAGCAGTTCTACGGATATTTTTAAAAATTTCCCTATTCCTAACTGGAGTGTGAAATACAATGGTTTAATGCGATACAAATATTTCAAAGACAAATTCAAGCGTTTTTCATTACAGCACAATTATAGAGCGTCGTATACAATAAACCAGTTCAGATCTAATTTTGATTATGTAGAAAATCCGAACGGACAAGATATAAATACCAATTTCTTTAATAAAACAGTAATGTCAAATGTAAATTTGGTGGAACAGTTTAGCCCGCTTATCAGAGTAGATTTTGAATTGAAAAGTTCGCTTCGTCTTCTTACGGAAATCAAAAAAGAACGTGCATTATCAATGAGTTTTGACAATAATTTATTGACTGAAGTAAAAGGTGTTGAATATGTTGTTGGGCTGGGTTATCGTTTTAAAGATGTTATCTTCTCCTCACGATTAGCAGATAATCCAACGGGAATTATTAAAAGTGATATCAACTTAAAAGCTGATTTCTCTTTTAGAAACAATGAAACATTAGTACGCTATTTAGATTATGATAACAATCAATTGGCTGCGGGACAAAATATATGGTCAGTAAAAATGACGGCAGATTATTCATTTAGCAAAAATCTTACGGCCATTTTCTATTATGATCATTCGTTCTCAAAAGCTGTAATTTCAACATCATTTCCATTAACTAATATTAGGTCAGGATTCACACTTCGATATAATTTCGGAAATTAAATTTAAGTTTCTAAACTAGATTTCATTAGAAGATTATTACATTTGTGGCTCAATTATTAAATTATCAATTTTCAAACATACTATTATGAGCATACCAGCAAATTTAAAGTACACAAAAGATCACGAATGGGTTAGCATCGAAGGAGATGTAGCGACTGTAGGAATTACTCATTTTGCGCAAAAAGAGTTAGGGGATATCGTGTATGTTGAAGTAGAAACTTTAGATCAGACACTTGATAAAGATGAGGTTTTTGGAACAGTGGAAGCTGTAAAAACAGTTTCGGATTTGTTTTTGCCTTTAACCGGGGAAATTATTGCTTTTAATGATAGTTTAGAAAGCGCACCTGAAACTGTAAATTCTGATCCTTACGGAGCTGGATGGATGATTAAAATAAAAATTGCCAATGCATCAGAGATAGATTCTTTATTATCAGACGAAGCTTATACAGAACTTATCGGTGCCTAAACAATTATTACTACTCTGGGCAATACTCTGTTCAGGCATTATTACTTATTTTTGTTTGACAGATTCCAGTAATATACCTGCGATAAATTTTCCGAGTATAGATAAAATTGTACATTTTTGCTTTCATTTTGGATTTACACTTTCGTGGATTTTGTTCTTCAAAAAAGAGCTTAAAGGAAAAGCTCCTGACGATTATAAAGCTTATTTTATTTCCTTTATATTTTCTGTTTTTTTTGGAATTACAATCGAAATACTGCAAAGTGTTTTTACCACTACAAGAGCGGCTGACGTAACTGATGTTTTAGCAAATGCACTTGGAGCTATAGTTGGTGTTTTTACCGCAATAGCTTTGAAAAAGCAAATAGATAAAATATAAGAATATAATTACCCACTTCGGTGGGTTTTTTATTGCCAAAAAATCAAGCCTTATAAATAGTACATTTTTTTGAATTTTAAATGTATTTTTGTCCCATCTGATGTAACTCTAAAATCATGAATGTTAAGCAATACTTAGATTCCACGTACTTAAAAACTGCCTCTCAAGCCGGACTTTCAGAAGAGGAAAATAATGTTGTGGTAAAAAATGCAATTGCCGAAGCAATTCATGAAGGCTTTAAACTCATTATGATTCGTTCTGAGCACATAAGTTTAGCGAAAGAAATGATTCTGAAAGCCAATTCTACATTACTTATCGGAACTGTAATCGATTTTCCGGAAGGGAAGTCAAGTATAGAAACCAAGATTAAGGAAGCAAACGAAGCAATCGAAAACGGAGCAGACGATTTAGATTTTGTCTGTAATTATGAAGCTTTTAAAAATGGAGATATTGCTTTAGTAAAACAAGAAATTTTAATTGGAACCCAAATTGGGCTGGCAGGCAATAAAACTGTAAAATGGATTATTGAAGTTGCTGCCCTCACAGAGAAAGAAATTATACAGCTTTCGGTTTTGATAAAAAATGTAGTAATATCGAATTTTAAAGAAGAAAATTACGCATCGGTTTTTGTGAAATCGTCAACTGGTTTTTATCAAACTGAAAATGATTTACCAAACGGCGCAACAATTCCGACTATTATTATGATGCTGGAAAACGCATCGCCTCTGCCAATAAAAGCAGCTGGAGGAGTTCGATCGTATCAGGATGCGGTCGAAATGATTCGTCTGGGTGTTAAACGCATCGGAACTTCGGCAGCAAAAACAATTGCTGACGGAGAAAATACCACAAATCAATATTAAATAAAACCCAAATTTACGTGAATAAGTTTTTTTTATCTTTTGCCTTATTATCTGCCTTATTTGCTTTTTCACAAGAAAAAAGTAATTCTTCTGTTCAGCCGGGTTTTACGGTAGAACAGTTTCCTGTATTTCAGAATTGTGAAAATTTACAATCTAAAAACTTAGAAAATTGCTTTTATAAAGAAGTTCAGGATTTTGTATTTCAGAATTTTGAAGTTCCTGAAAATTTAAAACAGAATAATTATAAGGATGAAGTAAAAGTGCTTTTTGAAGTAGACGCCAATGGAGAGTTTAAAGTAATTTATGTAAATGCTGCAAATGATGCTTTAGGAGAAGAAGCAAAACGTGTTTTTGGAAAATTCCCCAAAATTAAACCGTCAACTTATAACGGAAAACCGACTTATTCGAAATATACCATTACGATTAATATTCCGCTGAAAAGCGCCGATCAAATTGCAAAAGAAAATTTGGCAGCGGCAGAAATCTTAAAACCAATAGAAAAACCGATGACAGAACTGGATAGTATTGTATATAAAAAATACAATAATCCTGAATTCGAAAGTCATTTGAATATTCCCTTTTCTCATAGTTACTACGCACAGTTTGACGGTGCCATGAATCAGGTAGGAACCAATAACCATACCGCTTCAAAACCGTATACTTATGCTGAGGTTGCAAAATATTACAATTTAAAAGCTGTAAATGAATCGCTTCAAAAAAAGACTTCGACCTGGCTGGGAAGAAAATTTTGGAATGAAAACTTAGTGCAGATTCAGGGCGAAGATTATTGGCTCGCGTTAAATCCTATTCTTGATTTACAGATGGGAAAAGCTTCGGATATTGATGCTTCTTATACGTATGTAAACACCCGCGCATTAAATTTTAGAGGAGGGTTAGGAAAACAAATCAATTTTACGACCACAATTTTTGAAAGCCAAGGAAGATTTGCAGGTTATTTTAATGATTATGCCGAAACGCTGAAACCCTCAGGAGGAAACCCGGCGATTATTCCCGGAATTGGAATTGCAAAACGATTTAAAACAGATGCCTACGATTTTCCTTTGGCGGAAGCCAATATTACGTATGCGCCAAGTAAAATTTTTGACCTGCAGTTAGGCTATGGAAGAAATTTTATAGGTGATGGTTATCGTTCTTTGTTAGAAAGTGACGGGGCGAGTCCGTACCCGTATTTTAAAATCAACACCACTTTTTGGAAAATAAAGTACACAAACACGTATATGTGGCTTAAAGATGTTCGTCCTGATGTTACGGTCGATAAAACGTATGCTACAAAATTTATGGCAAATCATTATTTGAGCTGGAATGTTTCGAATAAGTTGAATTTAGGTTTTTTTGAATCGGTTGTCTGGACGGATTCAAACAATAGAGGTTTTGATGTTAATTTTGTAAATCCGATTATATTCTATCGTTCTGTGGAATTTGCATCATCGTCAAAAAGTGGTAACGCACTTTTGGGAATTACCGGCAAGTATAAGTGGGATAATAATATCAATTTATATGCTCAGTTTTTGCTTGATGAATTTTCATTAGGAGATATAAAAGAAGGCGATAACAGCTGGAAAAATAAATTTGGTTATCAGCTGGGTGCAAAATATTATAATGCTTTTAAGGTCAAAGATTTGTTATTACAGTTAGAATACAATCATGTTCGCCCGTATGTATACTCGCATAGTGCTGTAATTACGAATTATGGGCATAACAATCAAAGCATTGGCCATCAATGGGGTGGAAATTTTGAAGAATTTGTGGCAATTGGCCGTTATCATAAAGGACGTATTTTTGGTGATGCTAAATTTACAATTGGTACGAGAGGTTTGGATTTTGATACTGCTCAGGACAGCTTTAACTACGGGGGGAATATTTATAAAAGTTATGATGAAAAACGTCCGTATGACTCGGGCGTAAAAGTAGGGCAGGGGAACAAAACGAATATAATTATTGCTGATGTTCAAGGCGGCTATTTAATAAATCCTATTACCAACCTAAAGCTTTTTGGAAGTTTTATTTATAGAAATTTCGATCCTGCGCAAGAAACTGCTGCTACATTTAAGCAAAGTACGACCTGGTTTACTATCGGGCTTCGTTCAGATATTTTTAATTGGTATTTTGATTACTAGTCTTATTTAATAAGATTTTTCGAAACAATTGTGTTAAAGATTTTGCAGGCGGTTGTTTTGTAAAGGTTTTATTGGAAAAATCTAATTGTATAGGTCTGAATTCTACAATCTAATTTGTACATTTGCAGCACTCAAAAAAACATACAAACAACTACCGTATTGAACGCTGCTAAAAATACATTTTCAATAAAATCAATATTTCAGGATTTCAAAGAGATAACTAAAGCTGGTTTGGCTATTAGTGTATTGTTCTCTTCAATAGCCGGATATTTGTTAGGAGTTAATGATGAACATCCTTTTAAGTGGAGTGTTTTAGCGATTTTAGCAGTTGGAGGGTATTGCATGGTTGGAGCTTCGAATGCTTTTAATCAGGTTATCGAAAAAGATATTGATTCTTTAATGGATCGTACTAAAAATCGTCCGGTTCCTTCAGGACGTATGTCTCCTGCAATGGCTTTGTTTGTAGCAAGTCTGCTTACAATTATTGGTATCGCTTTGTTGTATACCATCAATGCAAAGTCGGCAATGTTTGCAGCAATTTCAATATTTTTATATACAAGCATTTATACACCATTAAAAACGGTAACTTCGTTATCAGTATTTGTGGGTGCTTTTCCGGGGGCAATTCCATTCATGTTAGGCTGGGTAGCGGCAACGGGAGAATTTGGTATAGAAGCAGGTACATTATTTCTGATTCAATTTTTCTGGCAGTTTCCTCATTTTTGGGCAATAGGATGGTTTCTTTATGAAGATTATGAAAAAGCGGGAATCTTTATGCTTCCAACAGGAAAGAAAGACAAAGGAACAGCTTTGCAGGTTATATTATACACCGTTTGGCTTATAATAGCCTCATTATTGCCGGTTTTAGGATATACAGGGCAATTGTTTATTTCGCCAATAGCGGCCGTTTTAGTATTTTTGTTAGGTTTGTGGATGTTGTTTTACGCAGTGCGACTGTACCAGTTGCGAACCGCAAAAGCAGCCAGAACATTAATGCTGGTAAGCGTTTCGTATATCTCTTTACTGCAGATAGTATTTATAGTAGATAAATTTTTAAGATAGTTATGGAAATGACAATGACAACAGGTGAAGAACAGGTTAGAAAATCAAAATCGGCAAAACTGATTTTGTTATTCGCGATGGTAAGTATGACTATGATGTTTGCCGGACTTACAAGCGCATTTGTAGTAAGTAAATCAAGGGCAGACTGGTTGAAGAATTTCGAATTACCATCGGCTTTTTATTATAGTACAGCCGTAATTATTGGCTGCAGTGTGACTTTTTATCTGGCAAAAAAAGCCATTCAAAAAGATAATAGAAGCGCTGCGACAACGTTCCTTTTAGGAACATTAGCTTTAGGGGTTTTATTTGTGGTTTTGCAGTTTCAGGGTTTTGGACAAATTGTAAAAAGCGGTTATTATTTTACAGGAGAAGGTAGCTCTATTACTACAACTTTTCTTTATGTTGTAACGGTTACACACTTATTGCACCTGGCTGGAGGGTTAATTTCACTTTTAATTATAATTTATAATCATTTTAAACAAAAATACAATTCGACTCAAACTCTTGGTATAGAACTAGGTGCGATGTATTGGCATTTTTTAGATTTATTGTG
>Ga0247811_1000195_pt1 | contig 21168 bp, 37 predicted proteins | sample UWRJL134311R1_FD_189018 | JGI IMG/M metagenome (GOLD analysis project Ga0247811, IMG submission 189018) | Plant litter microbial communities from Arlington Agricultural Research Station in Wisconsin, United States - UWRJ-L134-311R-1 | ecosystem: Environmental > Terrestrial > Plant litter >...
ATGATGGGTGATAAATCTTTTTTGCATTTAGGTACGCCTGGTGCGCTTTAGATTTATCTTTAAAATATCCCAAATGTATTTTCTTTTTATTAACAACTATTTGTGCTGTGTAAGAATCATTTGCTTTGTAAAAGCTAACTCCAATCGTTTTAAGTTTACTGTTTGATTGAGATTTTCTGCGGTTGTGCATATTTATCTGATGAGTGACATCACGCAAATTGCACCATCTATTGTCGCTAGGATTGCCATTAACATGGTCAATTACATACTTAGGCCATTCGCCTGTCATGTAAAGCCATGCAAGCCTATGAGATAGATATTTTTTACCGCCAAACTCTATCCTAAGATTCCCATTGAGTTCTAAATAACCTATTTTAATAAAAAGCTTTGTTCTATTTGATTTCTTTTTAATCCAATTAAATTCGCCAGTATCGGGGTCATAATTTAGATATTCTTTTAATTCAGCTTTTGTAAGCATTTGATGTTCTCCAACTAGATTTGAGTGAGTTTGTCAGCTTTCCAGTGAGTTGGCACTTTCAACTTGCGCGGTCTCCACCGACTGACAATTAAATTATATCATACAAAATTACTTAGTGATGAACCAGAAACAAATGTTTTGCTACTGGATTTAGTGTACAAACTCATTTGCTTGCCGTAGTTAGCGTTTAGAGTAGGTTTGTAAATGGTTGAATTGCCATTTTTAACGAACCAGTCTTTTGTCGGCGCGTCAGGGTCAGGCTTCAGTCTTTCATCTTCGGCTTTTGGCGTTCTAACGTAATCCACTGCAAATGGTGTTATTCCGTAGTAAATGAATCTAGCGCCTTTCTCAACTCTTGCTTGGCGGAATAGATCACCAGACTTTACCCAATCTTCAAGCTTCTTATGCAATGCAGGTATCATTGTTTCAGTGACAAGCTGGTAACGATGCTTTGGTATGAATAAATGATGTTTAACAATCGCTAATTGTGCGGCTAGTTTTTCAGGTGTTGTTTTGTTGTAATGTGCCATTATTTATCCTTAAAATGGAATGTCATCTTCAAAATTCATAGGGTCATCAAATCCAGCTTTTTGTTCGTTTGGCTTTTCTGCTTGCCGCTGTGTGTTACCAGATGATGATTCGGATTTTGAGCCTAACATTTGCATGTTGTCGGCAATGATTTCTGTGCTGTAACGGTCTACTCCGTCTTTTTGCCATTTTCTTGTTTGCAATCGGCCTTCAAGATATACGCTAGAACCCTTTTTTAGATATTCGCCCGCAATCTCTGCAAGCTTTCGATACATGATGATATTGTGCCACTCGGTTTTTTCCTGCTTAACGCCAGCTTTATCTTTCCAATTTTCAGTAGTGGCAATGCTAAAGTTACAAACAGCTTCACCGTTTGGCATAAACCTAACTTCTGGATCACGCCCCAAGTTTCCTAAAATAATTACTTTGTTTACTGATGCCATTTCAATTCTCCGTTTTAATTTACTGTAGGTAACGCCAAAGCTTCTTTAGCGAGTTTTAATGATATATCAGGGTAACGGCTTGGGTTATCTACAATCTTGCGCGCCCAAGCCCTGTAATCGCGTTTTGGCTTGATGTTTGCAGCAACATAATCCATTACTTCTTTTACGTGTTCGCGGTTTTCTTCAATAGCAAGCGGACTTGGTAAGCGCGCGTGAATGGTTACTTTGTGCTGGCATAGTTTTAGAATGTCGCTAGGGGTTGGCGGTTTAGCCATTTCTTTAACCCATTTATCAAGAGCCGCTTCAACATCAAGATATTCGTATTTAGAAAGCATATGCCACCAAGTTAAAATAGCTTCCTTGCTTAATGGATTGTGATTAGTCAACTCCATAGCAACGTTTACCATAAGCCAAAACTGTTTTTTATGTGATTCTTGCATTATTTTCTCCGCTGTTTAACCAATTTTCAAACTGTTCATCCGACATAACATCGCTTTTATTTTTAAACTTTGTTTTTCCGTTTACTGTTCCTAATTGCAAATACCATTCAGCTTTAAATCCAACCCAATTGCGCTCAATGCAAACCCTCAATGCTTGCGATACATCAATTCCCGCTAAATTTGATTCTCTGACTAATCCATCATAAACAGTCTGTGAAACTTTAGGTGCGCGCTTTGCTTTACGAACTGCCAAGTAATCATTAACAAGATTTAAATCAATACCAGCGAAAAACTCTGTTTTTTGCGTAGTGTTTTTAGATACTGGTTTATGGTTATTGGTTAGTGGTTTATGGTTAGGTGCCGATTCGTGGTCTAACCGTTCACGCTCTTGCACGCCTTGTGCACGCTTCGTGCGTTTATTAGCTTCTCTTTCAATGGCAATTCGCTTGTTAGTAACACTTAATTTGTGATATTCATCAAGTTCTTCTTGCACTCTTTTTTGATGATAAACACCATTAATTAGTGTGAAAAATCTAGACAAAACAACTCTAACTGCCGATATTTCATCGTCAGTTGTTGCCCAACACCATTCGATTGCTTGTTGCTCTGTGGGGAATTCTTCTCGGTCGTAACATGCATCAAGAAGTAGCGTATAAACGCCATGTTGCATAATTGATAGCCTGCCAGCTTTTTTGTGGTAATCGCCTATATTGCGCTTGAAATAATGCATTTAGAAATCCCGATATGATTATGTGTAGTGTGTGGGTAAGTTCCAATATCGGTGGAACAGGGATAGCAAGTCCGTGTCCCCACACACATAAATTTAAAGTATTACTTACTGCTTGTCAAACTATTTATGCTCTTTTATTCCATTCTTCAATCCCTTCAACTAATGCTTGTTTTTTTGCATCATCTTGGTCAATTGAAGTATTGAATCTATATTCGCCACATTGAGCACCGCAGTCATCACAACCAACATAAACCCATCTAAAACTACTACCTTCGTGCAATGAAATATTACTGCTACCACAAAACGGACATGGCTTAAAATCTGTATCTTTCATTTTTTACCTTCCAGTGTGTAAAGTGTTTGTTGCTAGCCTAAATACTAATGAACAAAGTTAATCCGTTATTAACTCATACTGTGCGAAACTGCATGGCTCGTTAAACTTGTTCATCACATCAACTTTGGTTGTTGTTATATTGAAACCTTGCTTGCGTAATTTATGCACCACGTCCGCGAGTCTATACGCCCCACACTTTTCCCATGCCTGGATAGGGTTGATCGTTTTGTTTGCTAGTAGGTAATTGATTAATCTGTCTTGCTGGTTCAATTTGATTCCTTTCGATGTTTAAGTTTAAACTCCAGCAATTCTATCAATTGCATCTTTAAGGTCTTTTGCAGAAACTTCGTATTTCTCACCTTCAATGAATAGGTTGATAATACTGCACCCAATGCCTGGCTCTGGATTTCCTATTAACTGCACAGAGTCTGCTTTCTTTTCTTCATCGTTGTAAATCTTCAATATTGCTATGATTTCCATTTTTATATTCCTTTCTACGGGTAAAGTGTAACGTCAAGTCATTCGATCGTATTGACAATAGGGGTTTGGGTTTCTTCTTCTAATTCATTAAGAGGGTCTATTTTCTTTAGTCTTGCAATTTCAGTAAATCTGTTTGGTGAGCTTTCAACAGTTGGAACATCAGCCCTTGTATTACCACATAAAGAACACTTAAGTATTGCAGATATTCTAGTATCTATAACCTTAAATACCGCTCCAACAGTACCAGTTCCGCAACATTCTCTACGCTTAACCACCATAACTAAATCGCCTGGCTTAATCATTTCTAATTCCTTTCATAGTATGTATGGTTAAGATTTAGATTGCTCAATCACTTCGTTAATTTTCCGTTGCGTAGCTACATGCTCAAGCTTGGCAAGCTCACAACATTCAGGCATACCGTCTGCATCAACTTCCCACAGATTTTGGCAATGTTCGCATTGGTCTTGATATTCTTTTTCAACTTCTAACGTAATCCAATCCATTGAGCGATGGTCACGTACAAAGTCATTAAATTCAGACGCTAGTGATTCCATTTCTTTTGCTTGAGTCTCTAGCGTTCTTGCACGCCATGATGAAATACCACGACTTACATCGGCGACTACTTTCACATCAATTAATATACGTTTTTTCATCATTTACTCTCTTTCAATATTAGGGTTGTGTCATTCATCTGATGAGCTAATTGCCAGCATTTCTAAAATAATCAGCAATCACCTTCAATGTTGATGGGTTTGGGTTTTTAGTCTGGCGCAGCTTAATCTTACTTAAAGTGTGCCGATTAACGCCCATATCTTTAGCCACAATAGATAGGTTAAATATGTCGCTATCTAGCTTTCTAAGTACGTAGTCTTTAGTTTCTTCCATTTATATCTCCTTTGTTGACGGTTCTAATATATAACATATTTGTCATATGTGCAACACCTACGTAATTATTTGTGCCAAATGTGTTGACATTGATAATTCACTGTGTTTAAATAGCTACATCAACAAACGAAACGGAGTAAACGAAATGAAAGACATATCAAGATACGCTTTTTATATTGGCCACCAAATAGAGGGCGCTACTACTGATTCAGAGAAAATAACAGATGTGTTTTTGGAAGAAAATAAAGTTTTTTGCATTATTGATGATGATTACGAGGCTGAGTTTGATTGTGTTATTTTGGATATAAATAATGGCGGATCTTTCGTTAGAGTTAAATAAAAATATGTTTAACGAACGTAGAAAACAACCACACTTACCTTCTGCTAAATACATGGTTTGGTGTGTTAAAGGTTTAGCGGTATTAGTACTAGTGTTTATTATTTTGATTAATATGATAGGAAAATGAGATGAAACTAACAGCCACATTCAACAACTTGGGAGTATCCACTACAGCCCGTAAATTGTTCAGGGCTATATCTTGTGTACAAAGCAAACGTATATCTCAACGTAAATTAAATTCTTTAGCCAAAACTTGGCTACGTTATGGAAAATAACCATGTTTAAATTTATATTAAGACTATTTGATAAATCCGCTGAATCACTTTTGAATGGCGGTCTGCGGAGTACAAAGTTTAACCAAGCGAACAATCGCGGAAAGAGTTGGGCTGATCTATGAAATATTTAATAAAGATAGCAGCATGGTTTAAGTTGCCTCATCATGAAACAGAGGCGGAATATTGGGAGCGTCAAAATGGAGAGGCTTGGTGAAATGATTAAATTTATTAAACAATTAGTGTGCAATCACGACATGCATCGCTTAAACAATCAGCCTTTAAACGCAAACGGTTGCTTTAAGTGTAAATGCAGCAAGTGTGAAAAAGTTGAGCGCGTTTACGATGAGCTAAACGACATTTACAGGAGCATGTAATGGCATTTCTAGACAAATACGGTAACAGCACAGACGACATACAAGACGCGGCCGACATGACCGATAAAGATTACAACCAACGCATCACAGACCGCGTTTCTGAACTGCTGGACGAAGATTCAGACCTCGATGATGCCATTATCAACGATGAGCAGACTTTGCAAGCCATACGCGCATTATATCGCGCTCATGCCACAGGACAACCTTTGCAAGCTTGGACTACGACTATTTGCATGAAAATTGACAGCTATTTGATTAACAGAGCGACTAAGGAGCTGAAATGACAGTTTCAGAATTAATTGACGCTCTAAAAACTTACAAACAAGACATGCATGTTGTGTATAAAGCTTATAGTGAGCATTGCATGTTAGCTTCTACTGATTTGGTGGTTCAAGAGCTATGTGTCGCTAGACCTGATGGATGGGTAGAAAACAAGCGCGGCGATAAGGCCACTGTTAATTATTTAGTATTCCCAGGGAATTAAAATGATTGATCTAAAACATTGCAAAGTATCAACAGAGCCATGCTTAAAAGTGAAAGCACTGGAAGGCTCATTATTTATCGGCGTTATCGCATTAGGTGCTTTACTGTTAGCAATCGCTAGTACGCCAGCTAAAGCAGCGTGTCAGACTGTTAATGGCTATGTTTATTGTCAGCAGGATTATAGAACTGACTACAACAGTCCGCGCATTTATGACCAGAGTGGCAACTATCGCGGGAACGTTAACGGCAACCGATACGATCCTAACAGTATCAGCAATCCTTTCGGCAGATACGGCTCTAAGTATTCGCCACAAAGCATTAACAACCCCTATGTGGTGCAACCAGCGCCTTACGTTTATGTTCGTTAGAATTAACTTGCAAATTAAAAGGATATGATATAGATTTATATTTAGTTTGATTCGGTGGGCGAGTTGAATAGAGGCACTAAGCTTCGATTTCTTAGGGATAAAACCCGAATGCGCCCACCGCAGAGGAATCGAGCCTTAGTGCCTTTTTTATTGGATAAACGATATGGATGACGACAGCTTAAGATACTGGCAAGAATATCAGCAACAATTTGAACAACAATTATTGGAGTTAGAAAATGAAGTTAATCAGCACAGCATTGGTGAAAGCTCAAAAAGAGTTTGCTCCAGCATTAAAGACATCGCTAAACCCCCATTTTAAATCCAAATATGTTGGTTTAGATGGTTGTGTTGAAGCGGTCATTGATGCACTTAATAACAACGGAATTTATCTACTTCAAAAATCGCATGACTGCGATGATGGGGTAAAGGTTGAAACGGTTTTAGTACACGAATCGGGCGAACAAATTAGCGGTGGCGTGCTTCACGTACCAGCAGCTAAAAATGACCCTCAAGGATATGGTTCTGCATTAACTTATGCCAGGCGCTACAGCTTAATGGCAACGTGCGGAATCGCGCCAGAAGATGATGATGGAAACCAAGCCACATCATCCTATAGGAATCAGCCTAAAGTTGAGCCAAAAGCGCAGGAATCGCAACCTATGGCTATGTACACAGTTACACCAGAACAAGATTTAAAGTGTAAAGAAATTGCGGCTGATGTTGTGGACTTTGCCACAAAACTACAGTGGGATGATGCTTTCATTACATTTGATAATGTTACCGATCATGATGAGCGCATTTGTGTATGGACGCATTTAAAAGCCAATAGTCCAGTGCGAACCAAGCTAAAACAAATGGGCGATGCTAAACAACAGGCTTTGAAAAATGGTAGCGCGGTTATTACATCCATTGAATAAATAAACAATATGGTTTGTGAGTATGACAGTTAATTTAGGTGAAAGGTTTGTATGGCTTTAAATTTTTTAAATAACATTACTCATACTGATCTAAAAGAAATACTTACATACGATCAAGAGTCTGGTATTTTTACTTGGAATATTAAGCCATCAAATAACATTCCAAAAGGAAGTGTTGCAGGATCATGTAAAGGAGGTTACTGGGAAATAAGGTACAGAGATAAAAAGTTTCTAGCGCATAGACTTGCATGGTTTTATGTTTATGGAATATGGCCTGATGGCATGATAGACCATAAGGATTTAAACCCATCAAACAATAGGATTGATAATTTAAGAATTGCTACATACGGACAAAACAACGTAAATAGGCCAGTAAGTAAAAATAATAAGCTTGGTGTTCGTGGAGTTTATTACGCCCCACACGCAAAGAAATATGGGGCTAGAGCGGTTCTAAATAAAAAACATAATTTCTTGGGCTATCACGACACCATTGAGCAAGCTAGTGCAGCATATCAAAAGTTTGCTAAAGCGAATCATGGCGAATTTTATAGTGGCAAATAAACAATAAGCTTTTAGCTTTTAAGGATTAATGATGAATAAAGAGAACGAACTACTTAAATCACTACGCACTAGGCTAATTGAAATTTATGACATATCAGAAGCCGAGCTAGACAATTATGAAAGTGCATTGCTTGATGCTCAACATCAAGATTGGCTAGATGGTGCGATAAAGAAACATTTTAACGCTCAACCAACATCGCTATCTGCAAATGAACGGTATGAGGCTGTAGGCGGAGTATTTTTAATGAAACAGCCAATTAACAGGGTTTACCCATCTGCCACTTTTAACACAACTGATTTGCAAGATGGCGATATTTTGTATGTTAAACGCCAAGCCATTACAAAGAAAGCAGAGTGAATGATGGATACTAAAACAGTAATTGAATTAGCTGGCGAAGCTGGATTGTTTAGTAAGCTCGTCAGGAACGGTTTCACCAACGATTACATTAAAGGACTTGAAAAGCTCGTGCAACTAGCCTCTCAAAAGGAACAGGCTGAAACTGAGGATGAGCCTTACGCATATGTTACTGATGAGCTTCATGAGTTTGTTTTGTTTGACTATGTAAAATTAGCTCATGGATTTCCGCCTTTAAGTGCGCCTGATACACAATGGATACCTTTATTCCTTAAAGCTCAACTAACTACCGCAAAGCCTTCTACCAATAGTGATGCAGGTACAGATTTATACAATGAAATTGGCTATTCGTTGATTAAGGAGCGATAACGTGGGTATTTGGATGGAAGTTAGATGCGAAAACCGTAGCGAGGAAAACGCTTACACGGGCTATGACAACGCTTGTTGGTCACATGAAAATCAAGGTTCTATGGAGATGGCGGCAGATACTCAAGCCTCAGTAAAAACTGTATTTAAATCTATTGAAAAAGATTCTTTAAAAAATGGGTGGAAAAAGATTAAAGGTGAATGGTTTTGCCCACATTGCGTGCCTATAGTTGAAGCCATTAATGCCGCCATTAACAGTGAGAGGGGTTGAGAAATGGATATTGTAGATTTACTTAACAAGCAAGCGGATGAAATAGCTAATGCTGGTCACAATGGATGGGGAAACACAATGTTAAGCGCTGCTGAAATTATCACAGCCCTACGCGCTCAACTATCACTAAGTAAGCCAGTGGATGGTTGGATAAGTGTAGAGGATAGATTGCCACAGGAATCAACATTTGTTGATGTGATATGGAGTTCTAAGTTAAGGGATGATTATAAAGTTAGACAAACATCCGTTGGTTTTATTAATGGGAAATTCAATCCATTTGAGCCAGAAAAACGTCATCCAGCAGAATACATTAGCCATTGGATGAAAGAGCCACCTCACCCTATTAACGCAGCACCCAAGCCCATTGATGCAGATAAGGAATCCTTGCAAGGTAGTTAGATGCAATAAAGCTCGCGAAGGTGTTTGAGTATCTAGCCTGTAGCACCAATGACCAGGAGTTTGCATCTGCGGTGTTATGGAGTAGGTATTTAGAAGTATTAGAAACAGAGAAAAACCATCATGTTAATTAATGAAAGTGAGTAGTGAAATGGATATACAAGCGTTTATAAATGCAATTAGCGAGGCTGGCGATAGAGAGCGTAGTAACTACCACCTAACTCTAGGCAAATTGATACAAGGCCTTGAAGTCGCAGAGCCTAATGCAAAAGTTGTTTTTGATGTTGGCGGAAGTCCTTGCGAACCTAATAGTTATCGTGGCTATTACAGTGATTTAGCATTTGCAACTACAGAAGATGACGTTTCAGTGGCGGAGTTATTGGAAATGGCTAAAGAGTCACTTGGAAAAGAATTTACAGGCTACAAAGGCGGTGAGTATGTAATGACTGAAACAACACCACTATGGAAATCTGAATATGGTACGTCTGGAAACAATGAAGCAATTATGGGGCTGATTGTCGTCGATGGGAAAGTAATTTTGACCACTAAAGTAATTGATATTTGACCCAATAATGTTTTGCAAGTCAAGTGAATAGGAGTTGAGATGGCATCCTTTATTTTAATGATGAATTATAAACGTTGCGTAAGGTGGCATCATAACTTTAGGCGATTACGCAAGGATATGCACTTAGGGAAGTCCTTTGGTATTGTTAATGGAAGGGAATACAACTGCTTAATCAGTAAACGTAAAAACCTTTACGTTGTAGAGCCGCAACGCCAAGCCCTGCAATCGAATAACCCATAAAAGATTTGGAGTTGAGATGAATAAGAATACAGCAGATGAAGAATTTATGGCTAAAGAATATTTAGCATGGAAAAAACATAAAGGTGACCAAATAATTTACTCATCCGAAGCTTTTATGAGTGGGTACAGGATTGCAATAGCACATACAAACAATACGGCTGAACCTGTAGCAGATGGATGGATTAGTGTTAAAGAAAAGCTGCCGGAGTTAGAAAAATCAGTATTTCTCACAGATGGGAAACATGTATTGACTGGGATGTATGGAAAATATGACCATCAACCAATAGGAACTGGTGAAAAGTGGGTTAGTGGAGTTATTGGATTTTGCGGTTATAACTTAGGAATTGAAGGCGACCCGGGTAAGTTTGATGCAACTCATTGGATGCTATTGCCAAATCCGCCAAGCAGTCCAATAGAGCAAGCAGACGCACAAAAGGAAACATGACTTTTTAACAACAGGAGCATTATCATGAAACGTACCATATTAACAGCAGCACTTTTAATTAGCTTTAACGCAATGGCAGGACATCCGCAACAGAATCAAGGTGCAAACGCGCTAGCAGGGGCATATTCCAGCGCTTCTAGCTCGTCATCTTCAAGTATCAAGGCGACACTATCAAATAGCTCTATCGTCAATGCTAACGCTTCAAATGGCGGTGTAGAATTTAACGATAAATTGCAGATTCCTAACGCACCTGGCTTGTCATCTGGATCAAGCAATACGACAGCACCACATCGCATTTATAAACAGCGTCAAGTTAGTACAGTCTTGGGTGGATGGACTAATATTGACATGGAATTGGACTTAGTTAGTTTTATCGGCAGCAAGCCAGACGAAGATAGCCAATTAGCTGCTTGCATTCAATCTAGTGACTTTAGAGAGTTCCGTAGATTGAAAGGCGCTGCTTGTCCTAATTAATCAGTAACAACCTCATATACTGGTATTAACTCAAATTCCGCCACATTAATTTTTGGCGGTTTTTCTTTATAGAACTTAGGCGCACAAGTGTCGTTTAACTTACTTCTTAGAACATAACCTATTGGGTTTTTAAGCTGTACCTGTACCCATGACCATTCACGCATTATTTACAAGCTGGCAAACCAACTGCCTTTATTCCATCATAAATCAATGCTAATTGTTCTTTAGTGATGGTGACTCTAGGGCAAACAAGAACACTGTTTTGTGTTAAGTCAAAGGTAATCCCAAAATCGCTTTCGCACATAAAAGCATCACATTTATTTGGAACAATGACAGGCGGTGTTGGCGTAGTAGTGCTGGACTTATAAAAGCATTTCTTATTGTGTCCAAATGCAGGATCTTTGCCGAACGATCCGTTATCGCATTGTATTGTGCCTGTTATATTTTCTTTAGCAGCCCATTTATCAAGCGTGCCATACCAAACGGTTGCCTTTGTTCCTGATGGAATTGCACATGATTTTCCTTCATCAGCGCAGCTAATTGCATCAGTTGGCGGGGCTATAATTGAAACTTTTGGCTTTCCGTAACAATCTAGGCTTTGTTCATAATACTTTAACGATCCGCCGTCTGATTTGCATTGAATATATACTTTATCGTTTTGCTTAACATACGTCTTAGGAATGGAAACATCAACCGAATTAAAGTTGATATATTTATTTGCTGTGCCTGACTTGTACCAATTGAACTCGCCAGGCTGTTGCGTCCAAGTTGTAGCTGATATGGCGTGTTGTGCCATTGTGCCAAGAATGAACCATAAACAAATACTAAAGATTAATACTGCCATTAAAGGTCGTCTCATTTCTCAACTCCTAGTCTAGCCTGCTCTTTGTCCACGTAAGATTTGCAAAAGTTGTAATCACTAGCCGAAATAGCACCAGCTTCACGACACACCATCAGTTCGCCTTCGACTTCTTGTAGCTTTCCAAATAAGGCTGTGTTGCTGTCTGCTGCGGTAAATCTATGGCTGTCATTGCTGGACAGTCTAATGGCTTCGTAATCACTCGATTGTTTGAGCAGCTTACTACGCAGATCAGCAATAGTGCGCTTGCTAGTATCAACTTCATTTTTCAGACCTTTCTTTTCATTCAGGATATAAGCTAATTCTTGCTGATGCGTATTGGTTAATTCTGCTACTTCTCTTTTGCCTTGCTCTGCCTTCTGCGCATTCTCAATCTTGCGTTTAGCATCTAACTCTACATTTAGTTGCACATAATCGTTATATTTAGCCTCTAATCGTGCATTTGTAGCGCGCAGGCTTGCGATATATAAAATTACAGCTATTGCTATCAACGCAGGGATTACAATGCGCCAATTAGCGATGATGAATTTAAATACTCCGCTAAAGAATGATTTGAAAAATAGTAAGATACTTGCAATCATGGGAAAGCCACATAAGTAGTCTTGCCTTTTGTGAAAATAGCCCTAAGTGCCTGTTGCCGCATTTTTGGATTAAATGAGATATGCACCCATGTTCCCTCATAGATTAACTGGTCAAACTTAATCTTACTCGCAATAATGGCTTTTGTAATCTGTTCAGGAGTACCGAACTTGTTACAGGTGAAGTCAGCCGCATAACCATATACATGGTCGCTTGTTAATGACCCGCCAATAGCTTTATTCAGTTGTATGCAGCGATAACCGCTTGAAATGAATATAGGATAGCCTAAAAGCGCTCTAATCGTTTCTAGTCCGTTTACAAGCGTTCTAAGGTTATCAATAATCGTACCACTTGGCGTGTTATCAATGCCTTTTCTTGTGGCTGTCTGTGATGTGGTGAATTCAGATAGCGTAAAGTTAGGCGACAGTTTCACTGCGTTTCCGATCATATGAGCGTCTATTGCGGTTTTTAGAATAGGCACAATAAACTTGTGATGCAAAGTAAAGCGCGACAGCTACAGATAAAACATGCTCATAATGATTGATTAAAGCAGCGATAGACCCAAGCATCATGCCATACATGCTGACTTTTTTTAATATGTTGCGGGTATTAAAACGTTCTGATGCTTCAAGAAATGCTGCTGATAAACCAATAAATAAATAAATAAAATCCATCTATTATTCTCCGAAGTATTTTCTACGTATCGCTGATATAGCCAATGGAATCTGTAGTTTTGCTTCTGTTAGTATAGCGATCCCTGCCCATCCCAAAACAAATTGAACAGTAAAACCGATAAAACTACCTGCTGGTATATCTTGCCACTCATTGAACGCACTGCCCAATAAAAAGCCAATACATAGACCAAATAAAAAGGCTAAAATTCTAACCTTCGTGCTTAATAACGGCTTATCTCTTTCTAGAAAGATAGAGAAAGCCGACCCAAGTGCTGCCGAGATAAGACCTAACACCCAAAGGCTGGCTTTTGTTGCTACTGTTTCCATGTTAGTCCTTTTTTATATTATCCCAAACATCATTTTTAATAAACTTGAATTGTTCCACAAAAATCTCTGGTCTATTTAGCACCAACCAAAACAATATAATATGGTTGATTCTATTCGATTTATCCATCGGAAGTTTCTTTGCTTGAAACAATCTAATAATAATAAATATAGCAAAGGCATTTAAAAATACTGATGCTGCTACTCCAATTATGGCTAAATATATCATACTATCTCCTTATTTATATTTATTGCAATTGATGGCTTAAGCTTGATCCGCTGGCAAAATATCTAGGATTTTTGCACCTATTTTAATTAGCCAGTCATCATGCATTTTTTCTAGCCATTAATCTTTGAATAGCGGCCAATAGGATAGGTACGATTTTAGCATAGTCAACCAATTGATATTCTTCACCGTCTTTTTCACCAGTGACCGCGCTAGGGAATATGGATTGAAGCTGATGCGCGATAAACACAGGTTCCCGAACGCCTGTTTCTATCCATGTCGCCATGACAGGGCGAATCTGTGAGATAAAATATTCAATCTCATCATCAGTTAACTCTGCTAAATCCTCTTTCAAGCGATAGTCTGATGTCGTGCCGTAGCTAATTCCCGAACCATTCCCGTTAATACCGCCTATCTGTGCGCCAGTATCGCGTCTAAAAAATGCGACAATTGGTGAGCTTGCATTTGGCGATATAAACGCGCCTGCCGCACGAACACCCGCAGTACCTTCTGCTTGGAAAGCCGGAGTACCTACCGTACCGTTGCCCATTTTAAGGCCATTTAACGCAGGGAGTCCGCTAAATAACTGACTAAGATTAAAGACAGGCGGTGACAAGTAATTAGCAATAAATATACCGCCCCAAGCAGAACGTGACCCGTCTGTTCGGTGCATTGAGTTGTCGTCGTGATAGCCTAATCCTGGAATATATGCTTGCCACATATGACCAATAACGCCGCTGAACGGTGTGAATTGTGTTTGTTCATTCGCCCATTTTAAAAAGTCAGTGACAGCGGCTTGCGCATTGGCTAAATTAGTCGGGCTATTTGAAGGTACGCCAACATCTAACCCACCGTCTAAGCGTCCAGCAAGATTATCAAAACCGACTTCCCCGACTAAGATGCAATGCTGTCCGATGTAGTTGACCCAATAACCATTTGCCGTTGGCAACTTGTCAGCTCGAAAATCATTTTCGCCAGTGGCTGGATAATAATGTGGTTGAATAATTAAGTTTGGGTCGTCACGGAATACAGGGTTACTTACTAAAAAAGTGTTTACGAGGTCTAACCGTTCGCCCCATCCACAGGGGTCAAGGCAAATAGGATTAGCGAAGCCAGCACCACGTATCGCGTTAACATGACTAATCATAGTCGTTTGCCACAATGAAGCGTTATTGACGTTTACGCCCCCGTTGTTATAGCCGTTAAGCTCGTTAGCGGGATTGATCCACACGTTCCATACGTTTTTGTATCTATCGGCAAGCCACGCTAAGAATGTGGAGTTTTCGCTAATAGAACCCGTATCGTTCGAGTTTTGAAGCTGTACCGCAATGCCTAAATCCTCTGCATAGTCGATAATTCTATCCAACATATCAACGTCAGGCGGATAGGTCAATCCGTCTACTGGATCAACATAACTTGATGTAGCATATCGTATAGCTGGCTCAATACCCACACGTATGAGATTAGCTCCACTGTTAAACGCTTTTAGTATTTGTGATTTCACATAATCAGAGTCGCGGTATTGTTCACGTGCGTAGTAAGTAGGTTCACTTACACCAGTTGTCGGATGCGCCCATGCAGGAGAATATATTTTGCGATAGTTGTAATTAGCACGTCCAGTTTCGAACGAACAAAACAGGTAGTCAAACATCTGCACACCTCGTGCTATGAAGCGTTGACCGCTTAATGCAAGAGTTTTATTCGGCTGTACTTTGAACATTATCTCAGCTCAACATAACTAGACGTGGATACATTGGTGTGGGCAAACTGATATGATGATGCAACTGGAATGAGGTAATTGGCATTCCCGCCTACCTGACCTGATGCACCGCCGCCGCAGCTTAATATTGTTATAGCAGCCCCGCCATTAATTACTAATGTGATTGTTGCGTTTGTGTTAGAAACATTTGCTATATTGATAGTTCCATATATCGGCTTGCCTGTGGTGTTGTAATACGGGGTTCCTGGTGTTCTTGTTACAGGCTGGTATATCTGACCATAACCAATAGATGAGTTAGCCGCTATTGCTTGACCACCATAACCTTGTTTCTTGGAAGGGCTGCTTGCCCAAACGCCAGCGGATGCGCATGTAATGTCAACGAAACCAACCACCCTATAAGCAAGATTAGAACGTGCCGTAGTGGAGTAAGCAACTAAGTTACTGTCTGATGATGTGTTTAGAATGGTGGTTGAAATTAAGTCTGTTTCATCAAGATTTAAACCGCCGCCCATGTTGTGAATAGCTAGTTCAATTGTGCCAGCGTTATTCATCGCGATTAATGCGTATCTTTGCAACTGCGTAGCGATACCGCCTAATGTCGCGCCGCTTGGAACTGTCAGGCTAATAGCGGCTGCTAATGTGATAGTCGTTACTGTGCCATCGCTTAATGTTGCATTCCTGAAATCCAATGTCGTAGGGTTTAGTGTCACCGTTAAATTGTTTCCTGATACGCTTGCATCAATCGGCTGAATCTTATTTCCTAGCAAAGCGCCACCTGTCACATCCGCCACGCCTGCGAAAGTAATGTCTTTGTCAGGCATGGTCGCTGTGCGTGTTGTTGCAGCAGTTAGTCCATCTACTTCAATCTTTAATAGCTTAGTCGCATCTACCGAACCTTTTATGATAGCGGTAGAATCAACAAATGGCGCACGGCCAATAGAAGGAATTGAATTATTAGAGTTGGTCAAAATACCATAACTAACCGATGACAATCCGCTGTCTAGCTGGATGCTGTCAAACACGGATGTGACAGTCGTTAATGCCCCAAATACGCTAGAAGTAATCGTACCGTAAGCCGTGCCTGCCGTTACTGATGCTTTGATCCTGCGTCCTACCTCAAACGCGGTAGTCTGGTCGCCTGGCAACGTGAAGGTTGTGGGATTAACATAAGTCGGCGTAACGCCTGAAACAATCCATTGATCAATCGTCAAGCTTGCATCATTAATGCCTGTTACGTTGTCAACATCCCAAATAGGACTGACAGGCGGGTCTGAGTCGGTAGAAGGCGCAAACACGAACTTGTAACTTAAACCTTCTGTTAGCCAAACAGGTTGTGCCGTTTCACCTCTGCTATCAAGAATGATAGGGTTGGATTGTGCTGTTAACCCATCGGCACCTGTATAGGTTGTCTGTTTCGTGCTTGATCCAGCGGCATAACTAAACAACTTAGCGCCGTTAGCTGGTATTCCGTTAATGAACTGTGCGCTCAAAATGATTGGACTTAGTTTTGCCATGATTTGCCTTTTACATTACTTGTTGTTATATTAACCAAATGAAACCACTTTATATTACTTTAATTGCTTTGTGCTTAATGCCTTTTGCCAAATTCTTTCTGTTTTATATCGCTAGAGTCTGCTTAGTGGCTGTCAATAAATGGATGCCAAAGTCTAAACTCAAATCATTGCTTTTAAAAGGCTACGGTCTGCCTTAATTATTCAGCCCTAAAGCCACGCCAATAGGCACTGCACCGCCTTTAAACGCTTTGCTATTCACGGCTTTAGGTAACAATTTAGCTGTGTTCGATGCCTCATATTTAGCGCCTTTAATCGCCGCTTTCTGTACTGGCTTAGATAACAAAGCACCTCTCAATGCAGGTCTAGCACCAACCAATGCCAATGGTGCAACATTACCAGTTCCACCAGCAGCGATAACAGCAGTCGCATAATCCAACGGGCTAATATCTTTTGGTGTTTCTTTTAACATCTGCATAGATTTCTCAAATGCCTGCGCGGTTTTGGCAACATCCAATAATTCTTTTTCTAGTGGTTTGCCTTTTTTTAAATCACTTGATAACTTGATAGCGTTCACAGCACCAGTTTCGGGATTTAATGCGCCTTGCACTGTATAGGTCTTAGCAATGATCTTTCTAGCACCGCGATAACCGTCTAACAAGTCTTTAGGTGCGCCAGTAGCGACTAGATGCTCATCAATCGCATCTTCTAAGGCTAATGCGGCTTTCTTGTACGCTTTCCCTTCCAAGTTGTTGCCGTTTCTATAGGCAACATCCGCATCATTGCGTAAAATCTTGATTGTTTCAATCGCGTCACCTGCATCAAACTCGCCTGACTTTAATGATTCAATATCTTTTACAACGGATGGAACCGCCCTGTTTGGGAATGATTTAGACGCACTGGTAAATGGTTTAATCGCGTCATCTAGCGATTTTTCGTAAGCGGATGATGGCTTGATAGCACCAACATTAGAAACCGCTTCATAAGCGTTTCCTGCTACTTTGCGGATATTGTTTAAGGCATCCACATCAAGTTTGTCAGTTGGATTTAAACCTAATGACTTCTTAACCAGTTCATTAGTAACAGTCTGGTTTTTCTGGCTGGCTTTCTGTGCGGTTTTAATCTTTCCTGAAATTCCACTCGCCAACTCACTAACAACGCCAGGTTTTAAATCAGCAGGCGGAATAACATAGCCTAACTCTGATGCACGTTTAGCAGCTGCGAATTTCTGTGCGCTGTCTGCTTGTTGTTGTGCGGCTTTTGAAATGGCTTTATTTCCGTAGTTAGTGGCAACCTTTCCAACAGTATCCGCTACACCTTGCCCCAATACACCGCCAGCAGCCCCCATAGCAGCTTGACCTGTTCTTGTGTTTTCACTTGCTACTGGTTGAGTTGCGCCTAACGCTGCACCACCAATGCCAGCCAACGCATATTTACCGACAGTGCTTGCGCCTAGCTTTGCTATCATAGGCACTTTACCTGCCAAGCCGCTTGGTAAAGCAAATTGTGCCGCTTGGCCGACAATATTACCGCCTATTCCTGCTGCTGTATCCATTAAAGGCTTATCAAGTTCAGCGGCGCGGTCTACATCCGCTTGAATGCTTTGCACGGTAGAATCATCAACCAAACCGACTTTATTGCCAATCTCTGCGCCAAGCTGTTTAATACCGCGACCTGTGTCTACAAATGATTTGCCAATACCTGCTAACGCTTTGTCTTTAAAGCTCATATCATCTGTAACAGGCGCTATTTCTTCTTGTGCTGGTACGCTTGGTTTAGCTGTATCGTTTCTAGCTACTTTGTAAGCTTCGGCAACCGTGTCAAATTCAGGCGTGCCTTTTCTTGACTGATTCTTAACAATCCATTCAGCGTATTGTTCAGCAGTTGCCATTTATAACCCCAATATTTTGTCAGCAGCAGAGCGAACATCATTTGATGGCGCATCTGGTGTTGGTGGTTGATTGGTAAAGTAAGTGCCACCCCTCAATGCTTTGGCTTTGCTTTCGTTAAACTTAATTCTACGCTCTGCTGCTTTCTCTGCACGGTCTAAAATAGCTGCGCGTTGTGATGGTGTTTTATCGGCACTGGCTTGAATGTCTAGCAGTATTTTTCTTTCGCCTTCTGTTGGCATACCGCCAAACGTTGCTTTTAAGCTTTCAAGTGCCTGCCCCGTCATTAGGTTATCAAGGTTTACAGTATCATCCGCACCGCCACTACCTAAACCTAAGTTAGATGCAATGATTGCGCGTGGTTTTGCACCAACGCCAGAATAAGCAGTTTTGTTTAGTTTCTTAGCTTCTTGCAACATGCCAATAGCGTTTTTAGATGCCTGTACCATCTCATCAGCTTCAAACACTTCTTTTTGTGCGGCGCTGGATAGTGCTGTTTTTGGTGGATTCAACGCTTTATTTTGTGCGATTTGGTTAGCTTGTATGCCTCTAGCATTCGTTAAATCCTGTCCGCGCATAGCAGTAGAAGCCGACATATTTTGCCCTCTTATTGCAGTGTCACGGCTTAAGTCTTGTCCACGCATTGAAATATCCTGCCCACGCATCGTCACGCCACGATTCAATTCGGCTTCACCTTTCTTGATAAAGTCATCAGCGCCCATTAGATTCTGACCGACCCATTTAGGATTGTATTGTCTAGGCGCTGCTTTTACGATACCTGCGCCCATTTCAGCCGCTTCTTGCATCACCGCATCATAACTGGCCTGGTCTTGAACGCCTGCCAATCTGTCACGCAGATATTTAGACTGCTCGACCTTTGTCGCCAATTCCGCTTTGGCAGTTTCTGCTTTTGTTTTATTTGCTGCCAGGTCTTGCTGGCTAAACTCTTGTTGTAGTTTCAATGCTTCCACAGGATCTGCTTCGTAGATGCTGCTAATCAAGCGCCCTTTGTCTAAAGTAGGTACGCCGTCTTTTAAAGACATGGCACCGCCATAAGCGCCTCTAACTCGCTCTTGCATCGCATCTTGTTTACGCTGCCTGTCCATCTCATACTGCATTTGCTGTTGACGCATCTGCATGGCTTGTTGCTGCGCTTGGTTAGCTCTGGCGTTGTCAATCTGACCGTATATGTCAGCTAAGTTTACTGTATTAAAGTCTGCCATATATTGCCCTTAAGTTAGATACCAAGGAGTGGTTGGTTGAGAATAACCGCCTTGAGGCACTCCTACGACACCCCTATCTTTAGCACGCTCTGTGCCGTAGATGTAATTGCCGATAGCGCCCTGAATACCGTTATTTAATGCGTTTGCGCCTTGCATGTTAAACATGCTAGCTTGATTCTGCCCATTCTGTGCAATTTGATTTTGAGCGTTAGCAGAGTTTTGCATAATTCCAGCCTTAGTTCCAGCGGCTTGCAGACCTTGTCCTGCTGTGCCTGACAACATACCATAAAGGTTATTTTTATATGACGTGTCACGGTTAAAAGCGTTGGTAAACTCGTTGCTAGCATAATCTTGGTTATAACGCGCCAATGCTTTCAAAGCCGATCCAGAATCAAAACCGCCTCTTGCTGATAATTGGCGATTAACGCCTTTTTCACCTTCTGCTTGCCTGAAATCATATCCAGGGTCTTTTACAAAGTCCTCGTTAGTGAATTCTCTTGTTAGCCTGCCAAAATTAGGATCGCTATTTTGTGCATCAGGGTTTTCTGCACGATATTTGGCTAGCCCTGTTTCCCATTCGCCTAAACGTCTTGCATATTCAGCATCAATTGCATTGTTCTCTTTGCCCATGTTTGAGCTTTTGGCGGCATAACCCCTGCCAAATTTGTCATAATGGGAAGCCTCAAATTCGTTTGCAACTTGGTCGCGTGATGGCTTTGGCGCGTAACCTTTAGGGCTTGAAATGCCCAAATAATCAGACAATAATGCGTTAGCTTCTTGCCCTGACCTAACAAAAGGCTGCACATCCGCCTTGACGGAATTTGCTGTTTGAAACTGCAAGTCCATCTGTTCTCGTGCGATTTTCTTAGCATCTTTAGCGGCTTTTTTAGAAGAGCTGCCTCCTAAAGCGCCACTTAAAAGCGATCCGCCTACACTTAATCCAATACTCATCCAAGGCATGATTATTCCTTAATTAAAACTTTATCTACTTTGTTAACGTCTGTTTCTTCTGTTTTATGAATACAGAAAAACGTCGAATCTTTTAGTGCATATATCTGATGCTCAACACCAGCCAGTATTTCTATGCAATATGGTGCTTTAAACCTGCTTTTAACGCCGTTTAACGTGATTTCCACGTGTCCTGTAGCCAATATACTCAAGTGACTGTAGTTATGCTTATGCGTTATTGCGAGATGACCTTTTTCAAGACGCATCTGTTTAGCATAAACACCATCACTAAAATGGTGAGATATAGCTTCAACTGTCATACTATTGCCCCTGTGCTATTCACCCATACATTAGGATTGACTGATCTTAACCAAACTGGATAGCCTAATGTCGTATCAAAATACGGCAATCCCACCCAAAGCCCCTTTGTCGGCCTGCTGGCGGTATTGCCGCTTTTTTGCATTCCA
>Ga0247811_1000197_pt1 | contig 20724 bp, 19 predicted proteins | sample UWRJL134311R1_FD_189018 | JGI IMG/M metagenome (GOLD analysis project Ga0247811, IMG submission 189018) | Plant litter microbial communities from Arlington Agricultural Research Station in Wisconsin, United States - UWRJ-L134-311R-1 | ecosystem: Environmental > Terrestrial > Plant litter >...
GCCGGTCGCCGCCGGCGCGCCGCTCGGTCTCTGCACCCCGCACCTGCTCGCCGCGCACGACTGGGTCGCCGGCGAGGTCGGAGTCACCGACATCCTGCCGTCGCCGTGCCTCGCCTGCGGGTCGCGCCTCGGCGTGCACTATCCGTCAGGATGGTTGTGCGCCGTGTGCGAGTGGAGGGTCGGCGACGTCGCCGACCCCGAAACGGCCGCGACGGTGCGCGTCGACGTCGTGTACTACCTGCGGTTCCGCGATCAGATCAAGATCGGTACATCCGGCAACCCGCGACAGCGCTTCGCGAGCCTGCGCTTCGACGAACTCCTGGCCTTCGAACGCGGCGACCGCCTGCTCGAGCAGCGTCGGCACGCCCAGTTCGCCGCCCACCGGCTCGCGACGTCGGAGTGGTTCGAGGTGCACCCTGCGCTGCTCGAACACATCGACGTTCTGAGGGGCGGGGCGGGTGACCCGTGGTCGCAGTATTCGCTGTGGCGCAGCCAGCGGCTCGCCCTCGGCTGAACCCCGGGGTTACGGCACGGTGCAGCTGCTCGTGCCGAGCAGGATTCCGAGGATGGCGTCGGTCTTGCGGTAAGTGCCCGTCGCCGGGGTCGAGACCCAGCCGCTCGCGCTGCGCGCGACCACCTTGAAGTCGTAGTAGCCCGCGGCGGGAACGACGGTGCCGGTGATCGCCGCGGTGCGGGCCGTCGTCGTCGTGGTTCCGGAAGAAATCACCGTGGCACCCGACGTCAGCGTCCAGTGGTAGTCGGTGACCGGCAGCGCGTTCGGCAGAGTGCCGGCCGCGGCCCAGGCGAACGTCACCGTCGGGGGATTGTTGCCGAGCACGAACGTGCCGCCGCCGCTGCAGCTCAGCACTCCGGGCGGCGGCACCACGGCCGTGGCGAGAGTGGCGCTCGTGTACTCCCTGTCCTGCCACGCGGCCCTGGTGGCTCCGATGCCGAACAGGGTCACGAGCATCAGCACGACGCCCATCGAGACCGCGAGCAGCGGTCGCAGCCTCCTGTGCCTGCGCCGAGCCGGGGCATCGGCGTACGTGATCATTCGCTCGCCCCCCTGATGAAAAGATTTCGCGAAACTTACCAACGAGTGTAGGCGCGATCCGGCGCAACGGCTAGGGCGGCCGACTGCCTGCCACGCAGACAAAGTGCAAGCCCTCGCATCGCATTACGGCGCTACCTACCGTGAGGGGCATGGCGAAAGAAACCGGCGAACGCGCGAGCAGACGCGCGAAGACCGCACCCGATCCCGACGACCCGCGCAAGCCCGACGAGATCAGCGAGATCACCAAGCCGTCGTGGATCTACGTGCTCAAAAAGACGGCGCGCGAGTTCGGCGCCGACCAGGCCACCGACCTCGCAGCGGCGCTCACCTACTACGGAGTGCTCGCGGTCTTCCCGGCGCTGCTCGCGTTCGTCTCCCTCGTCGGGTTGTTCGGCGACCCCGGTGAGACGACCGACACCCTGCTCGACCTGCTCGGCGGACTCGTTCCCGCGACCACGCTCGACGCGATCCGCGAGCCGATCCAGAACCTCGCATCGTCGCCGTCGGCCGGGTTGGCATTCGTCACCGGTGTCGTCGGCGCGCTCTGGTCGGCGTCTGGCTATGTCGGCGCGTTCTCCCGTGCCATGAACCGCATCTACTCGATCCAGGAGGGCCGCCCGTTCTGGAAACTGCGCCCCGTCACCCTGGCCGTGACGGTGCTCGCGATCGTCGTCGCCGTGATCGCCGCGCTGCTGATCACCCTCACCGGGCCCGTCGCCGAGCAGGTGGGCGACCTCATCGGCCTCGGCGACACGGCGCTGTTGGTCTGGAACATCGCCAAGTGGCCGATCCTGGCGTTTCTCGCGGTGCTGATCGTCGCGGTGCTCTACTACGCGACGCCGAACGTGAAGCAGCCGAAATTCCGGTGGATGAGTTTCGGTGCCCTCTTCGCGTTGATCGTGTGGGTCGTGGCATCCGTCGGCTTCGCGTTCTACGCGGCCAACTTCGCCAGCTACAACGAGACCTACGGTTCGATCGGCGGCGTCATCGTCTTCCTGCTCTGGGTCTGGATCTCGAACATCGCGCTGCTGTTCGGTGCCGAGCTCGACGCCGAACTCGAACGCGGTCGCGAGCTGCAGGCGGGCATCGAGGCCGAGGAGACCATCCAGCTGCCGCCGCGGGACACGAAGAAGAGCGACAAGGCCGAGGAGAAACACCGGAAAGACGTCGCCGACGGTCGTGAGCTGCGCACGACCGCGGGCCGGTCGAATTCCGACGACACCGACGGGACCCCGGATGACACGGACGCCGAACACCCGGGCGAGGGCGGCTCGCTGATCACCCGGGTGAAGAAGCGGCTCGGCCGCAACTGACTACAGGGCGTGCGAAGCGCGCAGGATCGCGGCGAGTTCGGTCATGTGCGCGGCCTGCGCCGTGTAGTCGAACGACGTGACGATCCAGCTGTGCGTCTGGCCGGCGGCGAGCGCCGGGTGCGTGGCGAACGTGGGCTGCGCCTCGAGATCCGCGAGCTGGTAGCCCTCGTTGTCGATCAGCAGCACGTCGCCGCTCATCGTCTCGGCCGCGTTCTCCCAGCTGTAGGTGTCCCAGAAGTAGTCGCCGGTGGGGTCGTTGTCGGTGAACGTCACGCCGAGGCTCGCGTAGAGCGCGTCTTCGGGGTTGTCGGCGGGCTTGTACAGGTAGAGGCCGTCGGCGTCGGCGTAGAGGTGGGTCACCTCGACGTCGGACTCGGAGGCGGCCGCGGTCAGGTCGGCCGCCGCGGCGTCGTAGGCCGTCTTGGCGGCGGCGATCAGGTCGGCGTCGCCGCCCAGGGCTTCGGCGAGCTTGTTCTCGCTGGCGATGATGTCGGCGCCGTTGCCGCCCACGGTGATCGTGAGGATCGGAGCGATCTTCTCGATCTGGTCCTGCTGCTCTTGGTCGGCGAAGCCGTAGTACGGCTGGTCGATCGTGCCCTCGCGGTCGCCGGGGGAGGCGCCGACGATGATGACGTCGGGTGCTGCCTCGGCCAGGGCCTCGAGGTCGATCTCGCCGTAGCTGTTGCCGACGATCTCGGTGGTCGAGAGGTCGTAGTCGGCGAAACGCTCGTCGCTGGCGACGTCGGTGCGGCCGAAGACGGCGACCGGCTCGATACCCGCGCTGAACAGGCCGGTCGCATAGTCGGTGAAGCTCGCGACGCGCTCGGGCTCGTGGTCGAGGTTCACGGTCGTGCCCACGTCGTCGGTGTAGCTCCAGACGGCGTCGGCGGCCGACGTCTCGGTGTCTGCCGGGGCACAGCCGGCGAGGCCGGCGAGAAGCAGCAGGGGAGCAATGACTAGGGCTGAGCGGCGCAGGCCGGCGGAATTCTTCACCCGCTTAGGTTAGCCCACCCTAACTAGTGGGCGGTGACGCGGGCGCGTGGGTGGTCGCCGTGCGCACCACCGGAACCACGAGCGGGCTGCCGCTGCTGGGGTCGGGTACCACGAGCGCTTCGAGGTCGAAGGCATCACGCAGCGTCTGCGGGGTGAGCACCTCCCACGGCGTGCCGTCGGCGAGCACGCGTCCCTCGCCGACGACGACGAGCCGGTCGGAGTAACGGCCGGCGAGCGACAGGTCGTGCAGCACCATCACCACGGTCGAGCCGCGCTCGCGGTTGACGGCACGTACCAGTTCGAGCACGTCGAGCTGGTGGCTGAGGTCGAGGAAGGTGGTCGGCTCGTCGAGCAGGATGGTCGGTGCCTCCTGCGCGAGCACGAGCGCGATCCACGCGCGCTGCAGCTGCCCGCCCGACAGCGATCCCGCGTCGCGGTCGGCGAGCTGTTCGAGCCCGGTCGCCGCGAGGGCGGCGTCGACGACTTCGCGGTCGCGCGGGGTGAACGGCCGGAACAGGCTCTGGTGCGGGTGCCGTCCGCGTGACACCAGTTCGCGCACGGTCGTCGCCGTCGGGGTGAGCGACTTCTGCGGCAGGATCGCGAGGCGGCGGGCGATCTCGCGGGTGGGCAGTTCGCGCAGTGGGCGCCCGTCGAGGTGCACCGAACCCGAGTCGGGGGTGAGGAGCCGCCCGAACGCCTTGAGCAGCGTCGACTTGCCACTGCCGTTCGCGCCGATCAGCGTCGTGATGCGGCCCTTCTCGATCTGCAGGTCGAGGCCGTCGAACACGACGGAGCGTTCGTAGGCGAGGGTGACCCCGCGCACTTCGAGGGCGGGCGTGGTCTCTGTCATGCGAGGTTCTCCCGTTGCTTGCGCCTGGTGAGCAGCCAGATCAGGTAGGGGGCGCCGACGATCGTGGTGATGATGCCGACGGGCACCTCGCCGGGCAGGATGCTGCGGGTCAGCGCATCGCCGCCGACCACGATGACCGCGCCGACCAGCCCGGACGCCAGCAGGGGCGGGCGCGCGGTCTTCGCGAGGCGGCGCGCGATCTGCGGCGCGACGAAGGCGACGAACTCGATCGGGCCGCTCGCCGACACCGCGGCCGCCGTGAGCACGACGGCGCAGACGATGATCAGCAGGCGGTGACGCTGCACGGTCACCCCGAGCGCGGTCGACATCTCGTCGCCCAGCTGGCTCACCTCGAGGTCGCGCGACTGGGCGAGTGCGATCGGCGTGATCACGAGAACCGCGACGAGCACGGGCCAGACGCTCGCCCACGAGACGCCGGAGAGACTGCCGACGAGCCACTGCGCGGCGGCGGCTGCATCCGTGATCTGCGCCCGGGCGATCAGATAGGTGGTGATGCCGGTGAGCACCGCGGTCGCGCCGATGCCGATCAGGATCAGCCGGTAGCTGTCGACGCCGCCGCGCCAGGACAACCCGTAGACGACGGCCGAGGCGAGCAGTGCGCCGAGCACGGCGGCGGCGGGCAGTCCGAGCGCGAGCAGGCCCGCGCCGACCGAGTAGCTGCCGCCGGCGAGCACGATCGCCGCGACGGCCCCGAAGCTCGCACCCGACGTCACGCCGATGATGTCGGGGGTTGCGAGCGGGTTGCGCGCGAAGGTCTGCGTGAGCGCGCCGGCGAGTCCGAGCGCGATACCGACGAGCAGGCCCGCGGCCACGCGGGGCAGACGCAGGTCGAAGACGATCAGCTGCTGGCCCGCGGTTCCGCCGCCGAGCAGGGTGCGTGCCACGTCCGCGACGGTCAACGACGACGAGCCGGCGGTGATGCCGACGAGCCCGAGCCCGACCGCTACGACCAGGCAGAGCAGCGTCACGACGACGCGCCGGCGGGCGGTGCGTACCGCGATCACAGCGCGGCCATCCGGGTGCGCCGCACGATCGCGATGAAGACGACGCCGCCCAGAACCGTCAGTACGACGCCGACCGGCACCTCGGCGTTGCCTCCGATGAGCCGGCCGACGACGTCGCAGACGAGCAGCACGCACGAGCCGATGAGGCCGGATGCCGGCAGCAGCCAGCGGTGGTCGCCGCCGATGGCGGCGCGCGCCACGTGCGGAGCGGTGAGACCGACGAATCCGATCGGGCCGGTGATGGCCACGGCGCTCGCCGTGAGCAGGGTGATCGCCGCGAGCCCGACGAGTCGGGCGCGCAGCAGGTTCACGCCGAGGCCGCTCGCGAGTTCGGTGCCGAGCGCGAGCGCGTTGAGCGAGCGGGTGTTCGCGATCGCGAACACGATGCCGGCTCCGGCGAACAGCAGCGCCGCGTCGACGCCCGAGAGCGTGCGTCCCGAGAGCGAGCCGACCACCCAGATGCGGTAGGCCGCGAGCGTGGTCTCGTCCGAGAGCACGAGGTACGACGTGAACGCCACGAGCAGTGCCGAGACCGCGGTACCGGCGATCGCCAACGGCACGGGGCTCGACAGCCCGCGGCCGAGTGCCGCCACCGAGAAGACGACGATGCTCGCCACGGCGGCGCCGCCGAGCGCGAGCCACAGTGTTGTGAACATCGAACTGGTGCCGAGCACGTAGACGCCCACGACCACGGCGAGACTCGCGCCGGCGGAGACGCCGAGGATGCCCGGGTCGGCGAGCGGGTTGCGCGTCTGCCCCTGCATGACCGCGCCGGCGACCCCGAGGCAGAACCCGACGAGCAGCCCGAGCACCGTGCGTGGCACACGCGAACCCCAGACGACCGAACCGACGTCGCGGTCGGGGTGAGCGAGTCCCTCGAAGACGGCGGCGGGCGAGATCGGGTTGCTGCCGAGCAGCAGGCTCACGAACACCACGACGACCACTCCGACGCCGAGGCCGGCGAGAACGAGGATGCGCTGTCTGACGACGGCGGACGAACGGGGCACCGGGTAAGCGTAGCCTTAGTAAACTGGGCGCAAATGACCATCACAACCGTGCGCGACCATCCGATCTACCACGAGGTGCACGGCACCGGCGAGCCCGTGCTGCTGTTGCACGGTGGATTCTGCTCGCTCGAGATGATGCGCCCGCAGCTCGAAGCGCTCGCCGCCGAGTACACGGTCTACGCCCCCGAACGCCCCGGTCACGGCCGCACCGCCGACCGGCCCGGCCCGTTCGGCTACGCGCAGAGCGTCGACGACACGGTCGCCTACCTCGACGCCGTCGGACTCGACTCGGTGCACGTCGTCGGCTTCAGCGACGGGGCCATCATCGGGCTGTTGCTCGCGCTGCAGCACCCGGGCCGCATCCGCTCGCTCGTCTCGATCAGCGGCAACCTCGACCCCACCGGATTCGTCGAGAACTCGTCGGACGAGAACAACCAGACGCCGGATGCTGCGCCGGAGCCCGACCGTACCCGCGAGTTCTACGACCTGCTGTCGCCCGACGGGCCCGAGCACGGCGACGTCGTGGTCGACAAGCTCATGACACTCTGGACCACCGAGCCGTCGATCGCCCCGGCCGACCTCGCCACCGTCTCCGTGCCGACCTTGGTGATGGCGGGAGACCACGACGTGATCAAGCTCGAGCACAGCGCGCTGATCGCGACTTCGATCCCGCGCGGCGAGCTCTGCATCGTGCCGGGCGCCGGCCACGGCCTGATCGAGTCGCGCGGCGAGTTCGTCACGTTCGCGGTGCAGCAGTTTCTGCGCGGCCTCTAGTCGCGACGCCGTGCTGACCGCCGCCGACCCGCTCGACCCGCCGCCCGCGCGGGTCGCCATCGCCGGTGCGCCCGGGGCGGGCAAGACCACGCTCGCGCGATCGCTCGCGCCGCTGCTGAACACCGAGGCGATCGAGCTCGACTCGCTCGCGCACGGGCCGAACTGGACCATGCGGCCCGAGTTCGCCGCCGATGTCGACGCGTTCACGCGTCGCGACCGGTGGATCACCGAGTGGCAGTACGACGAGGCGCGTCCGGTCATCGCGGCCCGCGCCGACACCCTGCTCTGGCTCGACCTGCCGACAGCGGTGATCATGAGCCGCCTGGTGCGCCGCGTCGTCGCCGACCGCCGGTCGAGGCGCGTGCTCTGGGCGGGCAACGTCGAGCCGCCGTTGTGGACCGTGCTGGTGGAGCCGAACCACATGATCCGGTGGGGCTACCGGTCCATTCGCCTGGTGCGCGCGCAAGTGGCCGCCGCGCGAGACGACTACCCGCGGTTGCGTGTTGTGCGGCTGCGCTCGCGGGCCGAGGTCGACGCGTTTGTGGCCGGGGCCGCATCCGGTACCGATACCTGACAGGATCGACCCATGCCCGTCACCTTTGTTATCGACTACACGATCGACCCGAGCAAGATCGAGGCGTTCGAGACGTACTCTCGCGAGTGGATCCGCCTGGTCGAACGCGAGGGCGGAACGCACCACGGCTACTACCTGCCGTCGGAGGGCGCCAGCGACAAGGCGCTCGCGCTCTTCACCTTCGAGAGTCTCACCGCCTACGAGGCGTACCGCACCAACTTCGGTGTCGACCCCGAGTTCGTCGCGGCCGACAAGCTGCGCACCGACACGGGCTGCGTGCTGCGCTGGGACCGCACGCTGATGCGGCCGCTGACCGCGTAACGGGCGTAACGGGCATCACTCGGCGGAAGCCGCCGGGATCACGAACGTGTTGAACGAATCCGCCGGCAGCTCGACCTTCAGCGCGCGGCCGTCGACGAGCACGCTGATCGGCTGCACCGCCCCCGAGTCGTTGTGCACCACGATCACGAGCGCGCCGTCGGGGTTGCGGAAGACCAGCTGGTTTTCGAAACCGGTGTAGCTGAGCGTCTCGACCACGCGTGCCCCGGGCTCGACGAAGTGGCTCACGTGCTTCAGCAGGTAGAACTCGGGGGTGAAGGCGAACTCTCCAGCCGCGGCATCCACCACGACGAGTGAATTCTGGGCCCAGCCCCACCGGCTCAACCCGCCCTCTTCGAGCGCCATGTTCCAGTACATGTAGCCGGTCGCGCCGTGGGCGAAGTAGTGCTTCATCAGCGTCCACGCGTAGCGGCAGTACCGCCAGTCGTTCTTGCCGTCGCCGCACTCCTGTTCGGTCTGGAAGATGCGTGCCGACGGATGGGCGCGGTGCAGGTAGGGCAGAGCGCCCTTGCCGTGCCACTGCACACCGAAACCGTCGATGTGCCACGCCGCCTCCGGGTCGTCGAGTACGGTGCTGACGAGACCGTCGTCCGACCGCTCGAGCGTGCCGAGGAAGACGTCGACCCCGCGCCGACGCATCTGGGGACCGAGGTGTCGGATGAACCGGGCCAGACCCTCCGGCGTCCAGGTGCAGCTCGGAAACGGTTGCGCGGAGTTGAACTCGTTCTGCGGCATCACCATGCCCACGGCGATCCCGCGGTCGGCATACTCGTCGACGAACCTGCCGAAGTACGCGGCATACGCGCGCAGGTAGCGGTCGTCTTGTTTCATCATGTCGGTGCCCTCGGCGCCGACCTGGTCGGCCCGTAGGCCGTTCTCGACGTCTTGGAACCCGGGGATGGGCATCGCGGCCGCGTAGTGACCGTTGGTCTTCATCCAGGTGGGCGGGCTCCACGGCGACGCCCATAGCCGCAGATCGGGCTGGTGCGTCTGCGCCGCTCGGATGAACGGCACGAGTGTGTCGTCGTCATTGGCGAGTGAGAAGTGCGCGAGGTCGAAGTCGTCGGCGACCTCGTCGAACGAATACCAGTCGCGGGAGAAGTCGTTGGCGCCGATCGGCATGCGGCAGAGCGTGAAGTTGAGGCCGACGCCCGGGGCGAAGAACTCGCGCATGATCTGTTCGCGCTGCGACTCGTCGAGTGCGGCGAGGGCCTGCCAGCCGAGCTCGTTGAATGACGCGCCGAATCCCTCGAGGGGCAGTGCCGACACCGCGTCGGTGACGAAAACGTCGGGCATACCTGTCACCGCTCCGAGAGTGATGCCCGGGCGGGTCTGCCAGGGGTCGTGCTCGGTGGTGACCGTCCAGGCGATGTCGTTCATCGTCTCGCTCCTTTGTGAGATCGGGTGTTCGCGTGAAAACCTTATCGTCATTCGGTTTTCGAGCACCAGCGCGGCGGCCGAGAACCGCCCGTAGAATCGCACCGTGACCAGGCCAGCGATCTCGCCGAAGGGCATCGCGAGGCGCGAGCAGATTCTGCAGACCGCCACGGCGACGCTCGCGGTCGACGGCTACCGCAATTCGTCGCTGCGCGGCATCGCCCGGGCGCTCGGGGTGGAACCCGCGCACATCCTGTACTACTTCGAGAGCCGCGAAGAACTGCTGCAGGCAGTCGTCGAACGCTGGGACGACGACGCGATCGCGGCCGTCGGCGGCGCCGTCGACGCGCGCACTGCTCTCGATTTCTACGTCGCAACGGTGCAGCACAACCTCGAGATCCCGGGCATAGTGCACCTCTACCTCACGCTCGCGGCCGAAGCGGTGCACCCCGGACACAGCGCCCACCAGTTCTTCCTCGACCGGTTTCACCGAGCGCGCGGCCTGCTCGCCGACGGCATCCGGTTCGAGCAGGCGGCCGGCGCCATCGATGCGGCCTACGACGCCGACTTCGAGGCGCGCACGCTCATCGCCCTCGCCGACGGCCTGCAACTGCAGGCGCTCGTCGACCCCGCGGTCGACGCGCCGGGCGACCTCGCGCTGGCGATCGCGAAGTTGCGCGGCACCTCCGCCTAGCGGCCCGCGCCGATCTGCCGCAGCGACTCGTCGATCGTCTCGAGGATCGACACCGTCTCGTCGAGCGTGTGCACGGGAGACTCGGTGCGCCCCTCGCCGACGAACCGGGCGAGCGCCGTGGCCTCCCAGGACAGCCCGTCCATCAGCTGCACCCCCGTCGGGTCGTTCCACGTCGCCGTCTTGCCGAGAAACTGGTTGTCGGCGAGGGTCAGGCTGGTCGGCACGTGGAATGGACCGGCCATCTCGATGCGGGCCTCGGTGCCGGCGATCACCGCGACCGTGGGCGTGCGCGCGATCATCGAAGTGGTCAAGGTCGACTGGGCGTCGCCGCCGTGCCCGAGCACGAGCGTGGCGTAGGCGTCGACCCCGGTCTCGGTGAGCGCGCCGACCGCGGTGATCGACGTGGGCGCGCCGAGCACCATCGAGTCGAGCTGGATCGGGTAGATGCCGAGGTCGAGCAGGGCGCCCCCGCCGAGGTCGCGTCGGTAGAGCCGCCCGTTCGGGTCTTTCGGGATCGCCTGGCCGTGGTCGGCGCTCACGCCGACGACTTCGCCGAGAGTCCCCTCGGAGATCAGGGCCCGGATGACTGCGGCCTGCGGCTGATAGCGGCTCCACATGGCCTCCATCAGCAGTACGCCGGCGGCGCGGGCGGCGGAAGCGAGCGTGCGCGCGTCGGCAGCCGAAGTCGCCAGCGGCTTCTCGATCAGCACGTGCTTGCCGGCGCCGATCGCCAGGAGCCCGAGCGCGAGGTGCTCGCTCTGCGGTGCGGCGATGTAGACCACGTCGACGTCGGGATCCTCGGCCAGAGCGCGGTAGTCGCCGTAGGCGCGGCCGATGCCGTGGGTCGCGCCGAAGGCTTCCGCGCGGTCGAGCGCGCGCGACGCCACGGCGACGATCCGCTGCCGCGTGTGCCGGTTGACGGCGGCCGCGAAGTAGTGCGCGATGCCTCCCGGTGCGATGATTCCCCAGCGCAGAGCCGGCTCGCCGGTGCCCGGGAGAAATAATTCGACGTCGGGAAACGGGGTGGTCAGCATCGACAAAGCTCCTTTGCTTTACTTACGAATTCGGCGCTGTGCAATGCGCGCACTGCACGATAGCATCACAACTTATCACTGGTAAATAAATTCACACGGAGGTCAACAATGGGGTTGGAAAACGCGGCGAGAATCGCCGGACTCGAAGCGGAACTGCGCGAACTGGTGTTTGCGTCGTTCGATACCGCCGATGCCTGGCGGCTCGGCTGTCTCATCACCGAGCGCGCGCTCGACGAGGGGGCGGGCGTCGTGATCGATATCCGGCGCCCCGGGCTCATCCTGTTCCGGACGGCCCTCGCGGGCACCACGCCCGACAACGAGCACTGGGTCGACGGCAAGGCGGCGGCCGTGCTGCGTCTCGAGTCGAGCAGCGCCCTGCTCGCGGCGAAATTCGCCGAACTCGGCATCGATCCCGCTGCCGCCGGCTGGTTGCCGGCACCGCAGTACACGATCGCCGGGGGTTCGGTGCCCGTGCGGGTCGCGGGGGTCGGCACCGTCGCCGCCGTCACCGTGTCGGGGCTCTCCTCCGACGACGACCACCAGCTGGTCGTCGACGCGATGCGTGCCTACCTGCGCGACGCCGCATCGGGAGCAGACGAATGAGCGAGACGGTCTCGTACCTGCGGTCCCTCGCCGACGGCCAACGCTGTCGCGTGTGGGTCGTCGATGTCGAATCGGGAAGGTCGCAGCTCGTTCTCGAGACCGACAAGACGCTGTTCGAAGCGCCGAACTGGACACGCGACGGCCGGCTGATCCTCAACGGCGACGGCGTGCTCTGGTCGCTGCGCCCCGAGGCGGGGGCTCAGCCCGAGCGCGTCCCGATCGACGGTGTACCGGAGCTGAACAACGACCACGTGCTCGCCCCCGACGGCGACGTGATCTACGTCTCTGCGAACGACTGGCACATCTACGCCGCATCCGTCTCGGGAGGGAAGGCCCGCAGGATCACCCACGATCACGACGGACGTATGCACTTCCTGCACGGGGTCAGCCCTGACGGCACGACGCTCGCGTACATCGGTCTGCAGCCGACCGGCGACGACGCGTGGCCGGCCGGAAACGTCTTCACGATCTCGGTCGACGGCACCCGCGAAACCCAGCTCACCCGAACAACGAGGCCCGCCGACGGCTCCGAGTACTCGCCCGACGGCGAGTGGATCTATTTCAACACCGAGGTCTTCTCGGCCGACGCCGGTCACGCCCAGATCGCGCGTATGCGGCCCGACGGCAGCGGGCTCGAACAGCTCACCTTCGACGACCGCGTGAACTGGTTTCCGCACCTCGCGACGGCCTCCGACGTCGCCGTCTATCTGAGCTTCCCGCCCGGCACCGTCGGGCATCCGGCCGACCTGCCGGTGCGGCTCTGCGTGGTGCGCGGCGAAGCGTGGACCGAGCCGGAACGGGTCATCGAGCTCTTCGGCGGGCAGGGCACGATCAACGTCAACAGCTGGGAGCCGGACGGCGACCGGTTCGCGTACGTCGACTACCCGCTGGACTAGAAGCCGGCCGCGCGACCCGGTCGGCGACCGTGGGAGCGCGGCCATCGCCGTGACGGCGCGAGACGCGGACGATGGGCGACAACGGGCGTTTTTCGAGCAAACATCCGGTCGAAATGAAAACCTTGTACTCACTCGGATTTATGGTAACGTCCATCTCCAGACAACCCAATGACGGGTTGCACAGCTCGAAAGGACCGAAGATGTTCCACTGGAAACGTGCTGCTGTCATTGCCACAGCGGCCGCCCTCACACTCGCCGGCTGCAGCGCCAGCCCCTCAGGCTCGGGCGGGGAAGGGGACACCCTCACCCTCGGCGTCATCCAGCCCCCGAACTCGCTCTCCGCCCAGAACGCCGGCTGGGCCAACCAGTCGCCATACACCCAGGCCGTCTACGACTCGCTCATCCAGGCCGACCCGGACGGCAAGCTCGTTCCCCACCTCGCGACCGAGTGGTCGTACAACGACGACAACACCGTGCTCACCATGACGCTGCGCGACGACGTCGAGTTCACCGACGGCAGCAAGTTCACCGCCGATGTCGCGGCCCAGAACCTCATCCGCTTCCGCGACGGCACCTCGCCGAACGCGTCGTTCCTCGTCAACCTCGCCGACGCGAAGGCGGTCGACGACACACACCTCGAGATCACCCTGTCGCAGGCAGACCCCGCCCTGACCACCTACCTCTCGCAGAACGCCGGCCAGATGGAGAGCGCCGAAGCGTTCGACAACGCCGACGTCGAGACCAACCCCGTCGGCTCCGGCCCGTACACGCTGAACGTCGACGAGACCGTCGCGGGCACGAGCTACGTCTACGACAAGAACCCCGACTACTGGCTCCCCGAGCAGCAGCACTACGAGAAGGTCATCATGAACTTCTTCGGCGATTCGACGTCGCTGCTGAACGCGATCCAGGGCGGCCAGGTCAGCGTGTCGACCACCATCGACAACACCTCGCTCGCGCAGATCACGGCCGCCGGCTACACACTGAGCCCGGTCGAGAACAACTGGTGGGGCCTCATCATCGGCGACCGCGACGGCACGATCAGCCCGCCGATCGGCGACCCCAAGGTGCGCCAGGCGCTCAACTACGCGTTCGACCGCGACGCGATGCTGCAGGCATTCGCCGCCGGCGAAGGAACGACCACCACGCAGATCTTCCCGACCAGCTCGACCAGCTACTCCGACGACCTCGACTCGTACTACAGCTACGACCCCGAGAAAGCGAAAGAACTGCTCGCCGAGGCCGGCTACCCCGACGGTTTCGCCCTCACCATGCCCAGCTCGGCCGGCTTCGGAGCCTCGAACTTCGCCATCATCCAGCAGCAGCTGGCCGATGTCGGAATCACCGTGACGTACGAAGACCTGCAGGTCAACGACTACATCAACGCGCTGATCGCCGGAACCTACCCCGTCGCGTTGATGGCGCTGCAGACCGACCCGACCGACTGGCAGGTCGCGCAGTTCTCGATCGACAAGACCGCGAACTTCAACGGATTCCACACCGACGACCCGACCGTGCAGGGCTACATCTCGCAGATCCAGACCGGCGACGAGGCGACGGCCGAAGAAGCCGGCAAGGCGCTCAACGAGTACATCGTCGAACAGGGTTGGTTCGCACCTTGGTTCCGCCCGGCGCTGAACTTCGTCAGCAACTCCACCACCGCGATGGAGACCCAGGTGGGCAACTCCTACCCGTACATCTGGAACATCGAACCCAAGTAGCACGCGAGTGCCGGGTCGGAGCCACCTCCGACCCGGCACCGCCGCTCTTCGTCACAGCCAAGTAAGGACCGACGATGCTCTCCTTCACTCTCCGCCGCCTCGTGAGCGGCGTCATCCTGCTCTTCGTCATCTCGAGCCTCGCCTACCTGCTGCTCTACCTCGGTGCGGGCAACGTGGGCCGCCGCATCCTCGGATCGCAGGCGAGCGAGGCGACCGTGGCGCTCAAGAACCAGCAGCTCGGCGTCGACGAGCCGCTGATCACCCGTTACCTCTCCTGGCTGGCGCACGCCGTGACCGGCGACTTCGGAACCTCCTGGTTCACCAGCCAGCCCGTCGACCAGACGATCACGTCGCGGCTCGCCGTGACCATCTCGCTCGTCATCGGCGCCACCATCCTCAGCGGGGTGATCGCCACCGTGCTCGGCGTCTGGGCCGCCCGCCGTCGCGGGTGGGCCGACCGCGTCGTGCAGGTCGTCTCGGTGCTCGGCTTCGCCATTCCCGGCTTCCTCATCGCGATCTTCCTCGTCAACGTCTTCGCCCTCGGCCTCGGCTGGTTCAAGCCCACCGGCTACGTGCAGATCGCCACGTCGTTCTCCGGCTGGCTCGGGTCGGTGACGCTGCCGATCGTCGCGCTCTCCATCGGCGCGATCGCTGCCATCGTGCAGCAGGTGCGCGGTTCGGTCATCGACGCGCTGCGCCAAGACTGGGTGCGCACCCTGCGCAGCCGCGGGCTCAGCGAGAACCGTGTCGTCTTCAAGCACGTGCTTCGCAACGCGGGAGGGCCCGCCCTCGCCGTGCTGGCCGTGCAGTTCGTCGGACTCGTCGGCGGCGCCGTCATCGTCGAGCAGATCTTCGCCATCCCGGGCCTCGGCCAGGTGTCGGTGACCGCGACCTCGCAGGGCGACGTGCCCGTGGTGATGGGCCTCGTCGTCGCGATCGGCGCGATCGTCGTCATCGTCAACCTGCTCATCGACCTCATCCAGGGCTTCCTCAATCCGAAGGCGCGTGTCTCATGACCCAAACTGCCCCGCCCCTCAACGTCGAGCCGGCCGCCGAAGTCGCCGCCGTCCGTTCACACCTCGTGCGCCGGATGCTGCGCAACGGCTCCGCGGTGTTCGCGATGGTGGTGCTCGCGATCGTCGCACTCGGCGCGATCCTCGCGCCCTGGCTCACCTCGGCCGATCCCGGAGTCGCCGACATCCAGTCGCTGATGTCGCCGCCGAGCGCCGACCACCCGCTCGGAACCGACGCCGCCGGCCGCGACGTCCTGGCCCGGCTGCTCTACGGAAGCCGCTTCAGCATCCTCGGCGCCATCCTCGGCACGGTGATCGCCGCGGTGCTCGGCGTCATCGGCGGCCTCATCGCGGGCTACTACCAGAAGTGGTTCGAGAACGTCTCGTCGTGGGTCATCAGCGTCATCATGGCGCTGCCCGGCATCGTCGTGCTGCTCGCGGCGCGCGCCGTTCTCGGCCCGTCGCTCTGGATGGCCATGGCCGTCTTCGGTGTGCTGCTCGCCCCGGCCTTCTACCGGCTCGTCTACACGGCCGTCGTCAACGTGCGCAACGAGCTGTACGTCGACGCCGCCCGCGTCTCGGGCGTCGGCGACGTCAGCATCATCGGCCGCCACATCCTCTCGGTCGTGCGGGCGCCCATCATCATCCAGTTCGCCTTCGTGATGGGCATCGCCATCGCGATCCAGGCCGGACTCGACTTCCTCGGACTCGGCGACCCGACCATCCCCACCTGGGGAAACATGCTCAATGACGCGTTCGCGCGTATGTACCAGACCCCGCTGCTGCTGGTCTGGCCGAGCATCGCGATCGCGCTCACCTCCGTCGCGCTCGCCATGTTCGCCAACGCCCTGCGCGACGAACTGGAGCGCAGCGGCCAGGTCAAGCGCAAGAAGCGCACGACCCGCGTCATCGCTCCGGGCGCCGTCGTCGCCGAGAACCAGCCGGTGGTCCACGAGGAGGCGCTCGCCGACACCCGCGCCGACCTGCTCGCCGTCGACTCCCTCGTCGTCGGTTACGACCAGCCCGACGGGTCGATCAAACAGGTCGTCAACGGCGTCTCGCTTCGTGTGAAGCGCGGCGAAGTGCACGGCCTCATCGGCGAATCCGGTTCGGGCAAGACCCAGACCGCCTGGTCGATCCTCCGGCTGTTGCCCCAGGGTGGCCGCATCGTCTCCGGCACCGTTATCTTCGACGGGCAGGATGTTGCGAAGCTCGGTGAGAACGACGTGCGCAAGCTGCGCGGCCGTCGTATCGCGTACATCCCGCAGGAACCGATGTCGAACCTCGACCCGTCGTTCACGATCGGCAGCCAGCTGGTCGAACCGATGCGGGTCACACTCGGCATCTCTCGCGGCGAGGCGCGTACCCGGGCGATCGATCTGCTCACCCGGGTCGGCATCCCGAACCCCGAGCGCACCTTCGCCGCGTACCCGCACGAGATCTCCGGCGGAATGGCCCAGCGCGTGCTCATCGCCGGCGCGATCTCGTGCGAGGCAGACCTGATCATCGCCGACGAGCCCACGACCGCGCTCGACGTGACCGTGCAGGCCGAGATCCTCGACCTGCTGCGCGGCCTGCAGAACGAGCTCGGTGTGAGCATCCTCATCGTCACCCACAATTTCGGCGTCGTCGCCGATCTGTGCGACCGGGTCTCGGTTATGCAGAACGGGCTGATCGTGGAGACCGGGCCCGCCCGTTCCATATTCGCCGGCCCGCGTCATCCGTATACCCGATCGCTCTTCGACGCGATCCTCGAAGACGGCGCCGCGCGCGGAACCCTCGCTCACTCGTCGGAACGCAACATCATCACAGAAGGTGGCCGCTCATGACCGAACCGCTTCTCGTCGTCGAGAACCTTGACGTCGAATACGCCGTGAAGGGTTTCCGGCGCAAGCCGTTCCACGCGCTGAAGAGCGTCTCGCTCGACATCATGCCGGGCGAGTGCGTCGGACTCGTGGGGGAGTCGGGGTCGGGCAAAACGACCCTCGGGCGGGCCGTTCTCGGGCTCGCGCCAGTCACGGGCGGCAGCATCACGTACAAGGGCAAGGAGATCGGGCATCTCGGCCGGCGTGCGCGGCGTGCCCTGTCCGACGAGATCCAAGTCGTGTTCCAAGACCCCTACTCGTCGCTGAACCCGTCGCTCACTATCGAGCAGTCGCTCACCGAGCCCCTGCGTGTCAAGAAGGTCTCGTCGGCAGACGCCTCGAAGCGAGTGCGCACGCTGCTCGACCAGGTCGGGCTGCCCTCGAATTCTGCCGACCGGCTGCCGCGCGAGTTCAGCGGCGGCCAGCGCCAGCGAATCGCCATCGCGCGTGCGCTCGCCCTCTCTCCCGAGCTCATCGTCTGCGACGAACCGGTGTCGGCGCTCGACCTCTCGACACAGGCGCGTGTGCTCGACCTGTTCAAAGACATCCAGGAAGCGACGGGCGTCGCCTACCTCTTCGTCTCGCACGACCTCGCCGTTGTGCGCCACCTCAGCCACCGGGTCGCCGTGATGTACCACGGCGAAATCGTCGAGTACGGCGACGGCGACAAGGTGACGAGCGACCCGGAACACCCGTACACCCAGCGCCTGCTGCTCGCCGCTCCCGTGCCCGACCCGGTGCGTCAGGAACAGCGCAGAGCCGACCGTCAGAGACTGCTCGAAGAACAGCGTGAGATGGAGCTGCAGGCCAGTGTCTGAGCCCGCCGCTCCCCTGAACCGCGGTGTGTTGTTCGGCGCCGCGTACTACCCCGAATACCAGCGTTCGCCCGATGCCGAGAAAGACTTCGCGCTGATGCGCGAGGCAGGATTCACCGTGATCCGCGTCGGCGAATCGGTCTGGTCGACGTGGGAGCCCGAGGAGGGCGTCTTCGATCTCGACTGGCTCGAGCCGACACTCGACGCCGCGGCCGCGAACGGCATCGGCGTGATCCTCGGCACCCCCACCTATGCGGCGCCGATGTGGCTCGCACGCCGCCACCCCGAGATCGTGCACGCGCCGGCCACGGGCGTCAGCGGCCAGTGGGGTGCGCGGCAGGAGATGGACTTCACCCACGGCGCCTTCCGCTTCTACGCGGAACGTGTCATCCGTGCCGTGATCGGCCGGTACAAAGACCACCCGGCGATCATCGGGTACCAGGTCGACAACGAACCGGGCATCCGCGTGCTGCACAACGACGGAGTGTTCGAACAGTTCGTCGACCGGCTGCGCCACCAGTACGAGACTGTCGAGCGCCTCAACGACGAGTGGGGCCTGGTCTACTGGTCGCACCGGCTGTCGACCTGGAGCGATCTCTGGCGGCCCGACGGCAATTTCCAGCCGCAGTACGACCTCGCCTGGAGACGCTTCCAGACCGAGCTGGTCACCGAGTACATCGGCTGGCAGGCCGACATCGTGCGCGAGATCGCCGGCCCCGGCACCTTCGTGACCACCTGCATCTCGTACGACCAGCCCGGAGTCGAAGACGTCGACCTGTCGGCCCGCCTCGACATCGCCTCGGGCAACGCGTACTACGAGATGGAAGATTCGCTCGCCCACCCGTCCGACGCCCCGCGGTCGTCCGGCCCGATGGGATGGGTCGTGCGCGGAGCGTGGGCGGTGAGCCAGCTCGCCGACCTGATGTACTCGTCGCGCCAGGAAGCGTTTCTGGTGACCGAGACCAACGCGGGAGCGATCGGCTTCTCGGCCATGAACGAGTCGCCCTACGACGGCCAGTGGAAGCAGGCCGCGTGGCTGCTCGTGGCGCGCGGCGCGCGGATGATCGAATACTGGCACTGGAACACGCTGCCCTTCGGTGCCGAGACCTACTGGGGCGGAGTGCTGCCGCACAGCGGCATCCCCGGCCGCGCCTACCGCGAGATCGCCGCGCTCGGCGCCGAGCTGGGCAAAGCCGGGGGTGCTTTCGCCGGGGGAGAGCCCGACTTCGACATCGCCGTGCTCTACGACTCCGACAGCAAGCTCGCCTTCGGCGCGCAGTCGCCGGTCGCCGCACCCGGAACCTACATCGACCCCGACGGCTATCGCCGCATCGTCGCCGCTTTCTCGCGAGGCATCTTCGATGCCAAACGCCAGGAGCGGCTCGTGCGTCCACGGCAGCTGTTCCCGTCGCGGGGCGGCACGTTCACGCCGCAATCCGCCGCCGACCGTTTTCCGGTGCTGGTTGTGCCCGCGTTCTACACGGCGTCCGACGACGACCTCGACTTCCTCGCCGACTACGCGACCGCCGGAGGGCACCTCGTGCTCGGGCCGCGGTCGGCCTACGCCGATCGCGAGGGACGCGCACGCACCGAGCGCCAGCCGGCTCGGCTCGCCGACCTCGCCGGCGCCTGGTACGACGAGTCGGCCGGGCCGACCGAGCCGGTGCGACTCGACTTCGCCGCGGCCTTCGTCGGCGAAGGATCGGCGGTCGACTACCTGCAGGGCCTGGTGCCCGATGGTGCGCAGTCGCTCGCTACCTACCGTCATCCGCATCTCGGCCGCTGGTCTGCCGTCACGACGAACCCTGCCGGCAGCGGCCGGGTGACCCTCGTCGGCGCGATCCCGGATCACGACCTCGCGCGGTCGCTGGCCCTGTGGCTCGCCCCGCAACCGGTGGGCGGCTGGAGCGGACTGCCCGAATCGGTCACCGCGACGACGACCACCGACGCCGACGGAGCCACCGTGACGGTACTGCACAACTGGGGCTGGAACCCGGCGGCGGTCACCGTGCCGGCCGGTCTTGCCGACCTGCTGCGCGACGAGCGCTACTCGCCCGCAGACACCCTGAACCTCGGCCCGTGGGACGTGCGCGTCCTCCGTGCCCACGCACCCGCGACAAAGGAGAACACCGAATGACCGACACCACCGCGCAGGGCATCGACCACGAGGTCGACGAGGCGCTCGCCAAACTGACCCTCGAAGAGAAAGTGCTGCTGCTCACCGGCCGGGACTTCTGGGGCACCCACGCGATCGAGAGCATCGGGCTGCGCAGCATGGTGCTCTCCGACGGTCCGTCGGGCGTTCGGGGGCCGGTCTGGGACGAACGCTCCCCGTCGCTGAACCTTCCGTCGGCGTCGGCGCTCTCGGCGTCGTTCGACCCGGAGTTCGCCCGCCGGTACGGAGCCGTCGCCGCGTGCGAGGCGAGGCGCAAAGGCGTCGACATCGTGCTCGGCCCGACCGTCAATCTGCACCGTTCACCCCGCGGCGGCCGACACTTCGAGGCGTTCAGCGAAGACCCGGTGCTCACCGGCGAACTCGCTGCCGCCTACGTGACGGGCATGCAAGACAACGGGGTCGGCGCGACCCCGAAGCACTACGTGGCGAACGACTCCGAAACAGACCGCTTCACGGTCGACGTGCGCGTCGGCGAGCGTCCCCTGCGCGAGCTCTACCTGCTCGCGTTCGAGAAGGCGATCGTCGAATCGCGCGCCTGGCTCGTTATGAGCGCCTACAACTCGATCAACGGCGTCACCGCCACCGAGAACGACCTGCTCGA
>Ga0247811_1000200_pt1 | contig 20663 bp, 18 predicted proteins | sample UWRJL134311R1_FD_189018 | JGI IMG/M metagenome (GOLD analysis project Ga0247811, IMG submission 189018) | Plant litter microbial communities from Arlington Agricultural Research Station in Wisconsin, United States - UWRJ-L134-311R-1 | ecosystem: Environmental > Terrestrial > Plant litter >...
TCCAATTTGCCCGTATGAAACTGGACAAATTAATATAAAAATAAATAAAACGAGTGGTTTTAACATGCTTTTGGAGCGTTCCTATGTGGGAATAACGCAAATACAAATATAAAATTATATAATTTAATAAATAAATTTTATAACTATCTAAAAATCAATAATTATACCATATTTATTAATTCAAAATTAACCAAAAGGCATAAAAAAATTCCAAATTCTAACCTGTTACTTACAGTTTAGAATTTAGAATTTAAGATATTGGAAATTTATTTTTAGAACTATTTCAGTGTTTTAGCATTTTTAGCATTTTGATCTGTCAAAGCCAAAGTCAATACTTCGCTCATTTCTTTTACGTAATGAAAAGTAAGGCCTTCTAAATATTCAGCTTTAATTTCATCAATGTCACTTTTATTTTCATGACATAAAATGATTTCTTTGATGTTGGCTCTTTTTGCTGCTAAAATCTTCTCTTTGATACCGCCTACTGGAAGCACTTTTCCGCGAAGTGTGATCTCTCCTGTCATGGCAAGGCTTTTCTTTACTTTCTTTTGGGTTAATAAAGAAACCAGTGAAGTCAACATGGCAATACCGGCACTTGGCCCGTCTTTTGGCGTTGCGCCTTCAGGAACGTGCAGGTGAATATTATATTTTTGAAATAATTCTATTCCTAAACCTAACTTTTTTGCATTGGCTTTGATGTATTCCATTGCAATCGTAGCCGATTCTTTCATGACATTTCCAAGATTTCCTGTAATTGTCAATGAGCCTTTTCCTTCAGAAATTAACGATTCTATAAATAAAATATCGCCGCCAACACTTGTCCAGGCAAGACCGGTTACAACTCCTGCAACATCGTTATTTTCATATTTATCACGTTCTAGTCTTGGTACTCCCAAAACTTTTACGATATCTTCATCTGTAACTTTTTTGTTGTATTCTTCTTCCATTGCTACAGATTTTGCAGCATTACGAATTACTTGTGCAATTTTAGTTTCTAAGTTACGAACTCCGGATTCACGTGTATAACCTTCTACAATTTTTTCTAATTGTTTTTTTCCAATGGTCAAATCTTTAGCCGTTAAACCGTGCGCTTCTAATTGTTTCGGAAAAAGGTGTCTTTTTGCGATTTCTGTTTTTTCTTCAATCGTATAACCTGACATCTTGATGACTTCCATTCTGTCGCGAAGGGCCGGCTGAATCGATGCCATATTATTAGAGGTTGCAATAAACATCACTTTAGACAAATCATAACCCATTTCAAGGAAATTATCATAAAAAGCATTGTTTTGCTCCGGATCTAAAACTTCTAATAAAGCTGAAGATGGATCACCGCTGTTACCGCTTGACAGCTTATCAATTTCATCTAAGATAAAAACCGGATTTGAAGTTCCTGCTTTTTTCAAACTTTGAATAATTCTGCCCGGCATGGCGCCGATATATGTTTTTCTGTGCCCGCGAATCTCTGCTTCGTCACGTAATCCTCCTAAAGAAATACGTACATATTCGCGTCCTAAGGCTTCGGCAACTGAACGTCCAATAGAAGTTTTACCAACACCCGGAGGTCCTGTCAAACAAATAATGGGCGATTTCATATCATTTCTCAGTTTTAAAACTGCCAAATGTTCTATCATTCTTTTCTTTACCTCTTCAAGTCCAAAATGATCTTTATCTAATATTTTCTGTGCGTGTTTCAAATCGAATTTATCTTTAGAATATTCGCCCCAGGGCAATTCTAAAAACAGCTCTAAATAATTGCGCTGAATACCGAAATCTGGTGATTGCGGATTCATTCTGCGCATTTTAGATAATTCTTTTTCGAAATGTTTCTGCGTTTTTTCATCCCATTTTTTGGTTTTCGCCTTCTGCCCCATTTCGTCCATTTCTTCTTCCTGCGAAACGCCTCCCAATTCTTCCTGAATGGTTTTCATTTGCTGGTGCAGGAAATATTCACGTTGCTGCTGATCTAAATCAAAACGAACTTTTGACTGAATGTCATTCTTCAATTCTAATTTCTGCAGTTCTACGTTCATATAACGTAAAGTTTCAAGCGCTCTGTCCTTCAATCCGTTTATCGATAACAAACCTTGTTTTTCTTTTACGGATAAATTCATATTCGAAGAAACAAAATTGATTAGAAACGACTGGCTTTCGATGTTTTTAATCGCAAAAGTAGCTTCTGACGGAATGTTTGGACTTTCTTTTATAATTTGAATAGCCAATTCTTTTACTGAATCTAAGATCGCAGTAAACTCGCTGTCATTTTCTTCAGGACGCGCTTCTTCTACTTCTTTAACGCTTGCTGTAATATATGGTTCTTCTGAAATAACTTCATCAATTTCAAAACGTTTTTTTCCTTGCAGAATAACGGTTACATTTCCGTCGGGCATTTTCAAAACGCGTAAAATTCTCGCAACCGTTCCAATTTTGTGTATATCATCTTTCGATGGATCTTCGTCTTCTTCGTTAATCTGCGAAACAACTCCTATAATTTTGCCACCGGCATTGGCATCGTTAATCAGTTTTATAGATTTATCTCTTCCTGCAGAAATCGGAATTACAACTCCCGGAAACAATACTGTATTTCTTAAAGGCAAAATAGGTAACGAAACAGGAAGTTCTTCGTTGTTCATTTCCTCTTCGTCTTCTGGCGTTAATAATGGAATTAATTCGGCTTCTGAATCAAATTCTTGAAGTGACAGATTGTCAATCGTGAGTATTTTATGGTTTGACATAATAATATATAAGTCGTTTTGTCATTAAAAGTTTAATCCTAACTGCAAATAAGGGCGTAAATTCATTTGTTATTTATAAAACTAAGATAAGCATTTCATTTACAGCATAGGTCGTAAAAATAGACAATCATTATGCCAAAAGCAAAAAAGAAAATTTTGAAATGCTCCTCATAAAAGCAATTAATACAGGAAACCAAGGTATTTTAAAAAAAAATACAATTAATTTTATCAAAAGTGTAACAAACCAAAAAAAGGAAAGTCATTATATAAAACCAGCAACCCGAATACTTGAATATAACCAATCAAAATATCGAAGAATTAATCACGCTTTGTAAAAACAATAATCAAAAAGCACAGTTCGAAATTTACAATCGATATTGTAAAGCCATGTATAATGTGGCTTACCGTATCGTAAAAGACGAGCATTTTGCACAAGACGTCATGCAGGAAGGTTTTTTGAAAGCTTTTACAAAAATTAACGATTACAAACAAGAAGTAGCTTTTGGAGCGTGGCTTAAAAAAATCATTATTAATTATAGTATTGATTTTTATAAAAAAAACAACGCATTTCAGGTCGAGGATTTAAGTAAAACACTTTATAAGATTGAAGAAAGTGACAGCTTTTTTTCTGAAAATATCGATTTGAATTCACTTAAAGTGAAACAGGTTTTAGATACCATTCTAAGCTTAAAAGACAATTACAGAATGGTTTTGACACTCTTTTATATTGAAGGTTACGATCAGGAGGAAATTTGCGAAATTTTGAATATCAGCTATGCCAATTGCAGAACTACACTGAGCAGAGCGAAAGAAAGCTTACGAAAAAAATTAGAGGAGATATGAAAAAGGAAAATGACAATTTAGATCAATTATTTGAAAAATTTGAAAATCAATGGGATGTACAGGAAATAAATCCGGACCATCAAATTGACTTCTTAAATAAATTAAACAAAAAACAAACTACAAGAAAGTATTGGTATTTTACAGCCATTGCAGCATCGATTGTTTTACTGTTAGGAATATCTGTTTTTTATAAAAATGAAAAACCGAAGGAATTCAAATTTGCATCTAAAGAAACACAGCGAACTGATTCTATTTTCAGCATTTTAATTGATAATGAGCTTGTTAAATTAAAAGAAAAAAGTTCGCCAGCAAATGAACAAATCATCAATGATGCTTTAAAACAAATGAAAGTGTTTGATGCAGATTATGACAAAATCATACATGAACTGCAAAAGAACGGCGAAAACAAACAAATTATTTATGCAATGATCAGTAACCTGCAAACCAGAATATCATTTTTGCAAACGGTCTTGCAGCGCATTGAAGAAAACGAAAATTTAAACAAAACATCTGATGAAAAAACATTATAACTTACTTATTCTATTCATTTTAATGCCGATTTTAGGTTTTTCAAATGATGATACTGCCGTTTCAAAACAAAAAAACATTAAAAAAACTTACATCGTCAACTCAAATGCCGGAATTGATATTGATAATAAATATGGAAGCATTACTGTTTCCACATGGGATGAAGACAAGATTGATCTTGATATTACCATAAAAGTAACGGGCGGTAATGAGAATTGGGTAAACGAAAAACTAAACAGCATAGGTGTTGATATTACTGCTCTTAAATCGATGGTTTCTGCCACTACAAGCATCGGAAATTCGTCTTTTAAAAGTAAAGGAAGCAGTAATAGCTTTGAAATTAATTATGTGATAAAAATTCCGAAAAACGGAACGGTAAAATTAAACAACAAATATGGCAATATTACCGCACTTGCTTTAGAATCAACGGCTGATATTGCCTGCAGATACGGAAAAGTAACCTTAGGGAAACTCAACGGATCGAGTAACAGAATTCAAATTGAATACTGCCAGAATTCAACAATTGACTATATAAAAAATGGAACTGTACTAGCCCGTTATTCAGGTTTAAAAGTCAATGACTCCGGTAACTTAAATCTTGATATGAACTATACGGATTTAACAATGTCTGACGGTCAGAATATTAAGTATGATTGCAATTACGGAACTTTAAAATTTCAAAAGATCAATTCGTTTGTAGGTTCAGGAAATTACCTTACGGTTTCTATCGCTGAAATTTCGAATAATTTGAGTGTTGATGCCAATTACAGCAAAATTAACGTTGGTGCTTTGAGCGAAAAAGCAAATAATGTAAATATCAATTCAGGTTATTCTGATGTTTCATTAGGATACAGTCCCAACTATTCTTTTGATTTTGATATTACAACCCGATACGGCAGCATAAAAGGCGGTGATGATTTAGAAATTGCAGTTACGGAAAGTAAAAGCAATACCAAATCGATCAGCGGTTATCATAAACGAAAAGGACAGAATAAAGTTTTTATCACGTCTAATTACGGAAACATCACATTAATCAAAAAACAATAATCTTAAAAATCAAACAATGAAAAAATTAGTTCAATTCATCACTTTTAGTCTATTCATCGCTGGCTTTGCTTCGAATGCACAATCAGAGAAAATTACAGGAAATGGTAAAATTGTTACCGAAACAAGAAATACAGCCGATTACGATGCCATAAAAGTTTCAGGTTCTTTTGATGTGGATTTAGTAGCCGGAAAAGAAGGAAAAATTATAATTAAAGGAGAAGAAAATATTCTGGCAGTCATTAAAGTGGAAGTGCAAGAAAATACACTTAAAATTTATGTGCAGAAAAATACCAATATTCGTTCTAGTATTGGAAAAAAAGTAGAAATTACGGTTCCTTTTGATAAAATATCAGAAGTAAGCTTATCAGGTTCCGGACATATTGAATCTAAAAATACCATCAAAAATGACAAATTTGCCGCTAAATTATCAGGTTCCGGAAATTTCAATCTTTCTGTAGATGCAAATAATCTGGACGTTAATCTGAGCGGTTCAGGAAATGTTCATTTAAAAGGAACCTCTGATCACTTTACCACTAAACTTTCTGGTTCAGGTGATATTGATGCAGCCGATTTAAAATCTAAAAATGTTGATGTAAATGTTGCCGGATCTGGAAACAGCCGTGTATTTTGCAACCAAAACTTAACGGCCAGAATTGCCGGATCAGGAAACATTAAATATCTTGGAAATCCGGAAAAAAGAGATGTAAAAGTATCGGGTTCAGGAAATATTTCAAAAGGTTAATTGTGTCAAAAGCTCAATGGTGAAAAAATTCAAAATCATCCCTTCACCAATCAAAAAATAAACAGTTACTTTTTTTTATTATTGAGCTTTATTTTGTCAGCAATTAGCTGATTACTTTTTAACTAGTAGACATTGTTGCTGCTTCCGGCCATTTAGCAGCATCAATAAAACAAACAGCGAATTTCAATAACTTTATGTTAACTGAAATTCGCTGTTTTATTTTTATTTATTAATGCCTATTTTTTATGCACTCTTCTCAGTAAGAAAATGGCAATGATAAAAAAGACTCCTAAAATTTCAAAAGCCACGCGTGGACTTCCGGTGATTTGATCGATAATACCATAAATGCACATTCCAATTACAATTCCGATTTTTTCAGCTACATCGTAAAAACTAAAAAATGAAGCTGTATCTTCTGTTTCGGGCAGTAATTTTGAGTACGTTGAGCGTGATAATGCCTGGATTCCTCCCATTACAAAACCTGCAACTGTTGCCATTACATAAAAATGTATTGGTAAAGTAACTAAAAAGGCAAGTGCACAACAAACGGCCCATATAATATTGATCACAATTAAGGTTGGAATATTTCCGAATTTTGCTGATGCTCTCGAAGTTAAAACGGCTCCAACAACTGCTACTAATTGAATGATCAAAATGCATTTGATTAACCCAATAGTACTTTCTTCTTCAGAAGCCCACTGAATTTCCTGTGCTCCAAAATAGGTTGCAACCAGCATTACCGTCTGCACTGCCATACTCGAAACAAAAAAGCCGCCCAAATATCTTTTTAATGGAATATTGTCTTTTAATATGGCCCAAACTTTCTTTAATTCTTTAAAACCATTAAAAACAACAGATCGTGATAATTTTTCACCTTTTCCTTTGCTCCCTTTAGGTAAATAATAATAAGTATATTGACTGAATAAAATCCACCAAACACCTACCATTACAAATGAATACCGCATGGCTTTCATGGCTGCTTCACCATCTGTTCCTGTTATTCCAAAAAGTTTTGGTTTCATTATCATTGCCAGATTCACAATCAATAAAATGACACTTCCAATATATCCCAAAGAATATCCTTTGGCACTAATTTTATCCTGCTGCTCTTCAAAAGCAATATCCGGCAGATAAGAATTATAAAAAACCAAACTTCCCCAGTATCCTAATAACCCCAGAAAATAAAAGCCTAATCCCATATATATATTAGAAAGATCAAACCAATACAATCCCATACACGATAAAGCGCCCAGATAGCAAAAAAATTTCATGAATGCCTTTTTATTCCCCACATAATCTGCAATTCCTGATAATAAAGGCGAAATAAAAGAAACCACTAAAAATGCTGCCGCAGTGATAAAACTAATTAAAGCTGAATTTTTTAAATGAAGTCCAAAAACATCAATATAATGATCACGCTTTGCAAATAAAGCTTCATAAAAAATTGGAAATACTGCCGATGCAATTGTAAGCGTATAAACTGAATTTGCCCAATCATAAAATGCCCAGGCATTTAATAATTTTTTATCTCCTTTTTGTAGGTTTTTCATAGAAATGGTTTTTAATGCGCTACGAATTTATCCTTTTATTATTATAATTAAATATTTTTTTACAAAAAATCGCATGTTAAGAAATTGATTCTGCCAGAGTTTAATTTTAAGACATTTTACGCTAATAGCAACTTTAAGTTATCGAATTATGGTCTTATTACTATGCAACAAAAACTTATACTGGCACTTTTAATTTTTAGATTATTTTATAATTGCTTTCAATCTTATAAAAATAGTTATGAAAAAATTCTTTTACGCACTAACTGCCGGTCTGCTTGTTCTTACGTCATGTTCAAGTGATCTGAATGATGAGCTTCAAAATCATTCTTCTGCCAATGCAAATCATTCGAGAGTAATAAACAGATCCGGATCATCAGACGGAATAACGTATAACCTTCGTGATTTGGCTGTTAATCCAGATTTGATAAAAATTTCATCTGAAAGCGCTGTTATTTCCAGTTCAGACAATGAGATGGAAAAGGGAAAATTCAAACTTGAGATTTCATCCTTAGAAATAGGCAATAAACTTGCCGCAGGAAATTTAATATATCTGAAATCAAGTGATGCTAAAGTATATTTTAGAAAAATAGCTGCTGTCTCTCATAGTGGTAATACTTATAATCTGGAAACTACAGCTGCCTACATTGGAGATTTATTTCAAAGTGGAACTATTGAACTTTCTGTAAATACTCAGGAAAATGAAAAAGTTTTAAGATCTGGAAATAATTCAATGCTTAGTAAAAAAGACTATAACAATAGTTTTACATATGATATTTTTAACCATATTACCGAATATAAATCTGATGGTTTTACCATAAACCCAAATACTTCTATAACTTCAACTTTGAATATGAAATTAGGTTTTGGACAATCTAAAATGCTTCCAAATGAGATTGAAGTGTATTATCAGGTTGATGCGTCTATTAACCCATTCTATACGTTTAATGGAGCACTAAATAAAAAATACTCCTACGATCTTGTAAAAAATGTTCCAGCAAACCTTTTAGACTTGCTTAAAAAAGTAGAAATCGATGTTACTATTCCGGGTGGAGATCTTTTAGGAGATATTCCGGCCACGATAAGTATAGATGAAATTTCTTTTCCTATGAATGTTGAAGCTAATATCTCTAAAGCGTCTCATTTTGCTATAAATTCTAATGGAACCTTTAAAATTGGTTTTGCTTATTACAACAATGTGCCCGGAAAAGAAAATCACTTTATCTATAAAAATTCAATAACAAATGCAAAAGTTACAGAATCTGATGTAACAGGAGAAGCAATCTCAGATATGAAAATCGTTATAAAACCTAAAATAAAGCTACTGGAAGCCAGCATTCTGGATATAAAAGGAAATATAGAATTTGGAATAAAAAGTTTTACAATTGGTAACGGAAGTATGACCAGTCCGTCGGCATTTGCTTCGACAGGTAATTTTTATTCTGCCGGAACTTTTTCTTTTGGTGCTTTAGGACTGACTTTATACACAACTGATTTATTTAAAGAAAATAAAGAATTATGGAATGTTGGCAGTTTTAATAAAACCATGATTTTGTCTAATCAGAGATCTGTTAAGACATCAGCATTACCCTGCAGTGGGCTTTATTCGTATAATTTTGATATTACAGTAGATTATAAATACCCAATTGCAGGAAAAGTACTTTCTGGTGACTTAGATATAAGTTATGATGTTTACTCAGATATTGGAACTGTCCTGGAAACAGGAAAAACAGTTAAAATTACACCTAAAGAAATTACAGCCAATAGCTTTAAATTTAATTTGTGTCTTCCTTTCAGAAAAATTAATATTTTGAGTGTTGCCAAAACAAGTAACATCAAAAATATTATGATAAAAGATGAAAACGGTTATATAGCTTCCGGAATAATAAACCCGGCGACAAACATTTTATATCCACAAATAACTCTTACTAAATAACATAAACAATACAGCATAAAAAAAAGATTGGTCTTTTGGACCAATCTTTTTTTATATGCTGTATCTAAAACTTAATACTTAATTAAGTATAAACTTTTTTATTTTATAACTCCCACTTTAAGTGCAATAGCTTTTGCTTCAGGAATTAGAGATCTAATATTAGCAATTCTAGTTGCGTCTGACGGGTGCGTACTCATGAACTCCGGTGTTCCGGATGCGCCGCCTTTTGCAGACATTCTTGTCCAAAAAGCAATAGCATCTTCTGGATTATAACCCGCAATTGCCATTAAAGTTAAGCCAATTTTATCTGCTTCACTTTCATTTCCTCTGCTAAATGGCAGCATTACTCCTACTTCAGTTCCTAATCCGTAGGCTTGAGAAAATATTTGTCTTGTTGTCTCAGATTTATTGCTTGTTACGGCTCCTAAAGCAGCTCCGCCAATTTCCTGCAGCTGCGCTGCACTCATTCTTTGTGCACCGTGATTGGCTAAAGCATGAGACACTTCGTGTCCTAAAACTGTGGCTAATCCTGAATCATTTTGAGTAACAGGCAAAATTCCAGAATACACTACAATTTTCCCTCCTGGCATACACCACGCATTTACTTCTTTATTATCAACCAATTTATATTCCCAACGATAATCTTTCAAGTATTGGGTTTGGCCTAAATAGGTTAAATATTTTTCAGCCGCAGCTTTTATCCTCATTCCTACATTTTCAACTCTCTTTGCATCTGCAGTACCAGTAATAACTTTGTTTTCAGCGATAAAAGCGCTGTATTGTTGAAACGAAGATGGAAATAATTCGCTGTTCGAAACAAAATTTAAATTTTGTTTACCTGTAATTGGATTTGTTGCACAACTGCAAACTAAAACAACTGTAAAAAGTCCTAATAATATATGTTTTTTCATGGTTTTGATTTTTTAACACCAACAAAAATACAATTTAAAATTATTTTTAATTTTATATAATTCTTAAAAAATTTACCAGAATTTACTTATTCTCCTGTGATATGAAGTTCGCTGAATTCTTTATCAATAAGTAAAAAGCGGTTTTGTTCAAATGCAGCGGCGTCAAATTCCAGCTTTTCGTTGTCCAGTTCAATTTGCGTCACTCTAAAAGGAAGTCCTATTAAATTAATTTTATATTTTGAATATGGAGTATCATACTTTCCTTCTTTATGAAGCTGTACTATAAGTTCTTTTTCTTTTCCTATTGTTCTGAAAGATAAGAAGCTGTAACGGCCTTTTTTATAGTCATAACCATCTTGAGCATCTTCATAAACAACTGATTTTTCCTTACCATTTTTATAGTAAAGATCAAGTGTCAATTCATCAAATTCAAGTTCTCCAACATATTGCTGTACGGGATATTTTGGAATTACTGCGCCGGCTTTTATAAAAAGTGGAATTTCATCAAATTTAGTATCAACCCAAACTTCTCTTCCACCGGTTAAAAACTCATTTGTCCAGTAGTTATACCACTCACCTCTCGGGATATACATACGTCTGCCTACAGCATTAGGTTCAAGTATTGGACACACCAAAATTTGATTTCCAAAGATGAATTCATCATTGCGATAATGCGTCTGCGTATCATCCTGATCATAATATACCAGCGGTTTTAACATCGGTATTCCTTCCTCAATATACTGCCAGAACATGGTATATAAATAAGGTAATAACTGATAACGAAGACTGACAAATTTGCGTGTAATATTAATAACTTCTTCATCAAAAGCCCAAGGTTCCTGATTACCATGATCTCCAGAAGAATGCGTTCTGCAGAATGGGTGAAATACCCCTAACTGAATCCATCGTGCATACAATTCGCCTGTTGGCTGTTCAGCAAAACCTCCAATATCAGAACCTGTAAAACCCATTCCTGAAATAGACATTCTCTGTACCTGGATATTAGCAATCCATAAATGTTCCCAAGTTGCGACGTTATCTCCTGTCCATGAGGATGTATAGCGCTGTGCACCTGAATAAGCTGATCTTGTAATTACGAAAGGACGTTTAGGATAAGTAAATCGTTTTACACCATGATACGTGGCTCTCGCCATCTGCGTACCGTAAATATTGTGTGCTTTTCTATGACTGCAGGGGTTGCCGTCATAAGAGTGACGCACATCCATTGGAAAAGTCTTATTAGGAACCTCCATCACGGCAGGTTCGTTCATATCATTCCAAACTCCCTTTACTCCAATTTCTGAAATTAATTCTTTAAATAATCCTGCCCACCATTCTCTCACTACAGGATTTGTATAATCGGGAAAATTGCATTCTCCGGGCCATACTTTTCCTTTCATATAGGGACCGTCAGCTCTTTTGCAGAAATAATCTTTTTCCAAAGCTTCCTGATAAACCCAATAATCTTTATCGATTTTAATTCCCGGATCAATGATTACAACGGTTTTAAAACCATCTTCTGCCAGCTCAGCGACCATTCGTTTTGGGTCAGGAAAATGCTCCTTACTCCAGGTAAAACATCGAAAACCTTCCATATAATCAATATCCAGATAAATGGCATCGCACGGAATTTTCAATTCCCTGAATTTTGAGGTAATTTCTTTTACTTTACTTTCCGGATAATAACTCCATTTACATTGATGATATCCTAATACCCACAATGGCGGCAGTTCAGGTTTACCAGTCAAATCTGTATATGTTGTTACGACATCCTGCATTTGCGGGCCGTAAATAAAATAATAATTCATTTCGCCGCCTTCAGCCCAAAAGCTGGCAACATTTCTTCTTTCCTGACAAAAATCAAAGAAAGTCCTAAACGTATTATCAAAGAAAATTCCGTAAGATTGTTTGTTGTGCAATCCGATATAAAAAGGAACTACTTTATATAATGGTTCCTGATCTTTTTGGTAAGCGTATTGATCGGTAGCAAAATTTTCAAGTCTTTTGCCTTTTAAGTTCATTTGAGTGGCTTTGTCACCAAGGCCGTAAAAACATTCTCCATCTTTAGAAGACTTACTCATTTTTACGATATTACCGCCATATTCATAACTTTCTTCCCAATGAAACCCAAGTTCGTCTTCTAAAATTAAAAAATCATTTAGGTCATAAATAGCCAAACGAAGATCTGACTTTTGAATTTTACATTTAACCTTACTGGTTCTAATCTGAAAATAAGTTTCTTCTTCTGTAAGTTCTAAAAAATTGTAGCCGTGAAGCTGCGTTTTATCTATCGCATAAGAAAAATCATTGCTAAAATACCCTTTTGTAGTAAAACGAAAGCGTATTAAACTATCTCTAAGAATAGTAACTTTTAAGATTACTTTATTGTCTGTATTAAAGCATATAGAGTCACCCTCATGTTCGTACGAAACAATTTTTGTGGGATATAAATCGCCTTTATATTCTAATGATGTGTTTGTAATCATAATGTAATAAATTAATTATTCTAACTTGATCTTTCATTTCAAACATACAAAAAAAGTTAGTAAACCTCTATCATTATCAGGTTTATTCACGAAAACGTTTTTTCTGTTTGACTGATAATTTACTTCTCTTAAAATCGGTAATTCAACAATTTAAATATCCTAAACTGATAAATTCTCATTGCAAAAATTACAAGGTTATTGATGTAAAAGAATAAACAGTTACACTTAAAGGAGGTAAAATTAATTCGATAGAATAATCTCTTCCGTCATAAGGCGAAGACTCAATTTTTAAAGTTCCTGAATTCGTAACGCCGCTCCCGCCATAACGAGTGGAATCACTATTGAAAATTTCTTTTAATTCCCCTTTTTGAGGAATTCCAATTCGATAATTTTCTCTTACCACTTGCGTGAAATTACAAACTATCACTAAATTTTCTTGCAGCTTATTTCCTTTCCGGATGTAAGACAGCACGGCATTTTGATGATCAGAATAATTGATCCATTCAAATCCTTCTCCGGTAAATTGCTTTTCGTACAGTGCAGGACTCGATTTATACAATTGATTTAAATCGGTAATTGTGTTTTTTATTCCAGAATGATAATCGTATTGCAATAAGTGCCAATCCAGACTATTTTCAAAATTCCATTCGTCACTTTGTCCAAATTCTGAACCCATAAATAATAATTTAGTTCCGGGATGCGTAAACATATAACCGTAAAGCAATCTCAAATTAGCAAATTTCTGCCATTCATCACCAGGCATTTTATTCGCAATAGATTTTTTTCCGTAAACTACTTCGTCATGCGAAAACGGAAGCATAAAATTTTCAGTAAATGCATACGTCATCGAAAAAGTCAAATCGTTTTGATGGTATTTTCGATATACAGTTTCTTTTTGAAAATATTTTAAAGTGTCGTGCATCCATCCCATCATCCATTTCATTCCAAATCCTAAACCACCGGTAAAAGTGGGTCTTGAAACCATCGGAAAAGAAGTACTTTCCTCTGCAATAGTCTGTACGCCATCGAAATTAGCATAAATAACTTCATTAAATTCTTTAAGAAAACTAATGGTGTCCAGATTTTCTCTTCCTCCATAAATATTCGGTTCCCACTCGCCTTCATTTCTTGAATAATCAAGATATAACATCGACGCAACAGCATCAACTCTAAGCCCGTCAACATGATAATGCTGGAGCCAGAAAACCGCATTGCTAATTAAGAAAGCCCGTACCTCATTTCGGCCATAATTAAAAACTAAACTTTTCCAATCCGGATGATACCCTTTTCTACGATCTGGATGTTCATACAAATGAGATCCGTCAAAAAAACCTAAACCATGCTCATCATCAGGGAAATGTGATGGAACCCAGTCTAAAATAACGCCAATTCCCGCCTGATGCAGTTTATCGACCAAAACCATAAAATCCTGTGGTTTACCAAAACGAGAAGTGGGTGCAAAATAACCAACCAGCTGATAACCCCACGACGGATCATAAGGATACTCCATAATAGGCATAAATTCTACATGCGTAAATCCCGTTTCTTTAACATATTTTACTAAATCATCAGCAAGTTCTAAATAAGTCAAAAAGCGATTGTTTTCTCCTCTTTTCCAAGAACCTAAATGCACTTCGTAAACTGAATACGGTTTATCTAAACCATTATTTTCCTGGCGGGACTGCATCCAGTTTTCGTCTTTCCATTTATAATCTAAATCCCAGACAACAGAAGCTGTGTGAGGCGGTTTTTCGCAGTATAAAGAAAATGGATCGGCTTTTTCTGTAACCACACCGTTAATACTCGATTCGATTTTATATTTATAAACAGCACCTTTTGCGATACCCGGTATAAAACCTTCCCAAATTCCGGAAGAATCCCAACGCACCTGCAGTAAATGTTCGCCTTGTGTCCAATAATTAAAATCACCAACAACAGAAACAGATTGTGCAGTGGGAGCCCAAACGGCGAAGTAAACCCCTTTTATTCCGTCAACTTCAATTAAATGCGCTCCTAATTTTTCATACAATTTGAAGTGTTTTCCCGCTTTGAATAAATCAATATCAAATTCAGTAAATAGAGAGTGCGTAATGACTTTATTCATAATTGGTATTTAAGGCAATAATTATTATTTTTTATTCGATTCTAAAATTATCCGAAAGAACAACTCCTTTTTTAATGACTACAATACCATCTTTAATGCTGTATAATTCATTAGCAAAATTATCCAGATGTTTTCCTCCGTTGATATGCACATTGTTTCCAATTCGCACATTTTTGTCAACCAAAACATTCTTTATAAAACAGTTTTCACCTATTCCAACATGAATTTTATTCGTGTTGCTTTCGTGATGCAATTCATCAAGATCCTGGTAAAAATCATTTCCCATAACATAACAATTTTCCAATACAGTTCCTTCTCCAATTCTCGAACGAATACCAATCACTGAGCTTTTTATTTCTTGAGCATTAATAATGCAGCCTTCAGAAATTAAAGATTGATTGATAATAGAATTCCTGAATTTTGATGGTGGCAGTAATCTCGGACGAGTGAAAATTTTATTGTCATTATCAAATAAGTTAAATTCTGGAATATCAGCGGTTAAACCAATGTTAGCCTCAAAAAAGGATTCAATATTTCCAATATCGGTCCAATAACCTTCATATTGATAGCTCAAAATTTTATGTTTTCCAACGGCTTGCGGAATGATTTCTTTTCCAAAATCTTTAGTGTGCGGATCAGCCATCAAATCTTCTAATAACTGTCGATTAAAAATATATATTCCCATTGAGGCCAAATATTTTTTACCTTTTTCCTGCATATGTTCGCTTACTTCAGATTCCCATTGAGGCAAAAGTGAAGCATCCGGCTTTTCTATAAAAGATTCAACACAGTTTTCATGATTTGTTTTAAGAATTCCAAATTCTGGCGCATCTTTAGCATTTACCGGCAAAGTTGCAATAGAAATAGCAGCATCTGCAGCAATGTGAGCTTCTAACATTTCGTTAAAATCCATCTGATACAATTGATCACCTGATAAAATCAAGGCATGATCAAACTCATGTTTTAAGAAATGCGACATACATTGTCGAACGGCATCAGCCGTACCCTGAAACCATGTCGGATTATCCGGAGTTTGTTCTGCAGCTAAAATATCTACAAACGACTGACTGAAAATACTAAAATTAAATGTGTTTTTGATATGTGCATTTAACGAGGCAGAGTTAAATTGTGTCAAAACAAATATTTTAAAAATATCCGAATTTATGCAATTTGAGATAGGAATATCTACCAGCCTATATTTCCCCCCAATTGGAACTGCTGGTTTTGATCTCGTTTCTGTTAACGGAAACAAACGGGATCCTTGTCCTCCTCCTAAAATAATAGCAATTACATTTTTCTTTTTAAATTTCATTTTTCTCAATTATTAGGTTGTATATCTCAATATATTCTTGGCAGACTCTTTCCCACGAATGGTCAGCAGCCATTCCGATCTTTCTTATTTTATTGAATTCGATTTTATCAGCATATAATTTCACGGCACGATTGATAGAATAACAAATATCTCCAACCGAAGCCTGATCATGGCAGATTCCGTTTCCATTATCACCAAAATCAATTACAGTGTCACGCAAGCCTCCGGTTCGCCTAACGATTGGAACCGTGCCATAACGAAGCGCATACATTTGATTTAAGCCGCAAGGTTCTACCCTGGAAGGCATTAAAATATAATCTGAGCCTGCATAAATAGAATGCGCCAGTTCTTCATTATAACCAATAAAGACATTATAATTGCCCTTATAATCGTCACGCAAATGCACTAATTGCGATTCTATGACTGCATTTCCTGAGCCTAAAATCAGAATATTAATATTTTCAAAATTTTTAGATAAAGCAAGTGCAGATGCTTGTGGCAGCAAATCACCTCCTTTTTCGTCAAATAAACGTCCTATAAAACTAAATAAAGGTTTAGACGGATCAAGATCAAACTGTTCGCATAATTTTTCTTTATTTTTCTGTTTTCCAATTTCAAAAGTAGCTATCGAATAATTCTCTTCAATCATGTTATCTTTAGAAGGATCCCAAACCTCAATATCAATCCCGTTTAAAATTCCTCTTGATTTCTCTCTCACTGAATTAAATAAACTTTCCAGACCATTGGCTGAATGGTTTATTTCATCTAAATAACTTGGTGAGACAGTTGTTACGGCATGAGCGCATTTAATCGCAACAGCCAGAGAATTTATGCAATTATCCCATTCTAAAAATCCAACATGAATTAAATCAAACTCTGGCAGATAGTGTAGTTTATCAAAACCAAACCAGCCCTGATAAAGCCCGTTATGAATTGTAATTACTGTTTTAACCGATTTTAAATTTTCGTATTTATAAGCATATTTTATCAAAAACGGAATTAACCCCGTGTGATGATCATGGCAGTTGATAATATCAGGGACAGTTGTTCTCGTTGAAATCCAGTTTAAAACTGCGATTTGAAAAGACACAAAACGCTCAATATCATCTTCGTAGCCATACACATTCGGACGATCAAATAATTCTTCAATTTCTATAAGATACAATTCGCATCCAAGTTTATCCTCTGTCTCTTTTAAAACATTGAAAGGAAATTCAAAATTCCCCAGCTTCACAGATCCACTATGAACACAGTCAAAATTACTTTCCTTTTTAAATTTTGTATCGTAGCACGGTACTACAACCTGAACTTTGTGACCTGCCTTTTTCTGATATTTTGGCAATGCCCCCACAACATCAGCCAAACCGCCAACTTTTGCCATAGGATAACATTCTGCACTAATATGAAATATTTCCATTCTAGAAATGTATAACGTATTATTAAAAATTAATTTGCAAATTATTTTTTCTGTAAAGAGATCTAATGTGCTACTTTTATGTTTCCTAAATTTAGGAAAAAATAAACGAAATAAAGACTCCAAAAAAAAATTATTGATATGGCAAAAAAGACTGTTAATCCTACTCAATCTTTAAAAATTCCACAGCTTATCATATTATCCGGCAAAATATGCGCCTTAATTTCACCTAAGCTTGCTACTGCATTTGCTTCACGAATCTTTACAACGCCAATAAAACATAAGGTTCCTAAAAGAGAACTTGAAATGGATAATAAAAGTCATCAAACTACAATTTCAGTTCCTGCCATTAATAAAAATGTTGTGGTCTATGAATATGGTCAAAGTGACAAAAAAGTACTATTGGTTCATGGCTGGTCTGGCAGGGGCACACAGCTATTTAAAATAGCAGATGAGTTAGTAAATAATGGATATACGACCATAAGTTTTGATGCTCCGGCTCATGGAAAATCGGATGGAAAAACAACCATTATGTCTGATTTTATACATGCCATTTTAGAAATCGAAAAACATTATGGACCTTTTGATTTTGCAATTGGACACTCATTGGGAGGCATGTCAGTTTTAAATGCAATTAAAGATGGACTACAGGTAAAAAAGGCTGTCATTATTGGTTGCGGCGATATTGTACAGGATATTTTAGACGACTTTGTTTCAAAATTAGGTTTAAAGCCTGACATTAGTAATCGAATGCGTGAAAATTTTGAGAAGAAATATCAAACAAAAATGAATGACTATTCAGCTTATGCAGCAGCTCAAAAAATTAAAATTCCTATTTTAGTGATTCATGATAAAGATGATCCGGAAGTTCCTGTAAAAGCAGGCATTCATATTCACCAAAACCTCGAAATTGGAAGTCTTTTTTTGACAGAAGGTTTAGGACACAGAAAGATATTAGGGAATCAAAATGTTATTAAAAAAATCATAGATTATATTAAAAGTAATTAATTTTGTGGGACTTATATATTTATTTTTAGTAATTTGTAAATAAAAGTAAAATGGATTTATTTGGAGAAACATCAAATTGGGATATAAAATTAAAGCCAATTTTAAAAAAATATAAAGGAAGACAGCATCCTTTAGAATACCAAAATATTTACCAATTAATGGTAATGGTAGTATTATCTGCACAGGATTCTGATGCCAATATTAATAAGGTTGCACCTCCCTTATTTGCGAAATATCCCACATTAAAAAGCTTAGCAAAAACAGATATTGAAACTTTTAAAACATATATCAGTAAGGTTAGAAATTACCCAACCAAAGCAGGCTGGCTTTTAGAAATTGCAAAAATTATTAAAAATGACGAAGATATTCCATTGACAATGGAGGAATTGACCGCCTTAAAAGGTATTGGCAGAAAGTCGGCAAATGTTATTATGCGTGAAGCCAATAAACCCGCAGAAGGTATTATTGCAGATTTACATGTTATTCGTGTAGCTCCCAGAATTGGAATAATAAAGGAAAGTAAAGACGGAAATAAAGTCGAAAAAGAACTGATGAAGGCATTGCCAAAAAAGATTTGGTCAGAAATCGGAATGGCAATATCTTTCCATGGAAGAGAAATCTGCAGGCCAAAACCTAAATGCGAAGAATGCGAATTAACAGATGTCTGCCAATATTATCTAACTTACGTAATTTAAGTAAGTCATTTTCTTCTGGTGTCTATTAAATATATAATTTTCCAAACATCTTTTTCTTTAAACAAAGTAAAAGTGTTTACACCTGAATGACTCAATTTATCATTCAAATAAAATTCATATGGTGCCCATACATGAGCCATTGCTCCATCAATTTGAATATTATAACTCAAGATTTTTTCCTGAAACTTTACACTTGCCGGAATTGAAGCAATAGATTTAAAAAAAATATTTGCATTTTCATCAGATAATTTATTTCTAACAGAACTTTCACTTATAGATTGTAAAATAATTTTTGAAGAGCAGACTGATTGTATTTTTAAGGTATCTTTCTGATGAAATCCATCAAAAAAGATTTCTGTAGTTTTCTGAATCTCTTGTTTCTGTGCATTAGATGAAAATGCGACAAATAAAAGTATAATGGTATAAAATTTCATAGTAACAGGAATAAGATTAAATAATTGAGAATCTAAATATAGAAATTTAAACACAAAATTGATTTAAGTGATGCTCTAAATGTTTAGTAAACATGTTATTCCATTCCTGAGAATTAAGTTTACCAAAAGAATGAGATTCTTTTCCTTCAAAAGCAATTTTTCCTAATTCATGATTTTTAATTATATATGCAATTAAACGATTTTTTTCAGTTACGAAATCACGATTATCTCTAATCATAAGCTGAGGAGCTGTTTTGATTATTTCTAGGATAAGGTTTTTCACTCACTACGCTATTTTTAACAAATAGCTTTAAAATTAATTTAATGATAGGGTTAGGCTTAGGATGTTGATTATCATAAACCATTTCATAAGCAACATTACATTGAGCCAACATTTGAGCACAATTCATTTTCCCCCAAATCGCTTTAGAATCAAGCGTTAATAAATGAATCCGATAATTAATACATTAGAGTCTTCTTTTCAAAAAATATTTTTCATAATGTTCAAGGTTAACGAAACTATGAAATTCATTTCCAAAAGTATTAATTTTATTTCTAAAATCATTTTCTGTAAGTAAAATCCGCTTAACTGGAATAATTTGTGAATTTCTCATTCGCGGGCCGTACGCTGTATCTTTTGTCTCGGGTATTTAGTGCAGACAGTCCCCCTATTCTGCCGCAAAAGGATGCTCTTTTATCCCTTTCGCAGTTCCGGATTAAATTCAAAACCCGGATTTTCTGGAAATTTCCGGATTTCAGGTTCCAGAAACCCTGTAATTAAGAGTTCTTATTCTTGAGGGTATAGAGCAAAACATATTTAAAACAAAAAACCCTGTTTCGTTTAGAAACAGGGTTTTCAAAAGAAAGGCGACGACATACTCTCCCACATAACTGCAGTACCATCTGCGCAGGCGGGCTTAACTT
>Ga0247811_1000203_pt1 | contig 20534 bp, 18 predicted proteins | sample UWRJL134311R1_FD_189018 | JGI IMG/M metagenome (GOLD analysis project Ga0247811, IMG submission 189018) | Plant litter microbial communities from Arlington Agricultural Research Station in Wisconsin, United States - UWRJ-L134-311R-1 | ecosystem: Environmental > Terrestrial > Plant litter >...
CTTTAACAAAGCTCGTAAAACAGATTCACTAGTATTTACACAATTATTCTAAATTATTACATAATAAATTTAGATTTTCTCATAATAGACATCGCTTTGTTAGTATTAATTCAATTTGCATTATTTTAATTATTTAGGTAAAATAAAAAGACCACAACAAAATGCTGTGGCCTTATATAATAAAAAGAAATTTTTTTGAAGCTAGTTATTTACTGATATCAATTTAACATCAAATATAAGTACAGATCCGTCAGGTATTGGGCCGCTGCCTTTGCTACCATAACCCAAATGAGAAGGAACTAAAAGAATGCCGCTTCCGCCTACCTTAAAATAAGGAATTCCTTCTGTCCATCCTTGTATAACATCAGTTAAATTAAAAGAAAGCCCGTTAGCAGTGCTTTTGTCAAACACAGTTCCGTTTGTATAAGAACCTTTGTAGGCTACAGTTACATTTGAATTTGCAGTGGGTTGTTTTCCTGACCCTGGAACATCAATTACATAATATAAACCTGAACTGGTTCTTTGTGCTGTTAAGTTGTTTTTTGCAATATAATCTGTAATTTCTTTCTCGTTTTGAGCGGTATAATCTTTTTCTTCATCTTTTGAACAAGAGACGAAAAGCGTTAAAGCAAGAAGAGCAGTAAAAATGTTTTTCATGAAATGTGGTATTTTATTAGATGCGCAAATATAGTAAAAAGGATGTTTTTGTTTCACCGAGATTCGCTAAGCAAAAGAAAAACAATAGTCACAAGGATTTAAAGGCTTTTGCGCTGCTATCTGGTTCGTTCATGTATCTCTGTGCGATAAACTATCCCTCTATTTTAGCCGAAAGCTCAAACCAGCGTTCTTCTTTTTGATCTATTTTAGTAATGATGTTTTGCAGTTCATTTGCTTTTTTCTCGATATCGGCATCAGCCACTTTTCCTTCAGAAAATAATTGTTCGATTTTAGTTTTGTCTATTTCTAAATCTTTAATTTCTCTTTCTAGTTTTTGATATTCTTTTTGCTCGTTAAAAGTTAGATTTCCTGTCGGATTATTCTGCTTCCAATCTTTCTTCTCGGCTTTGTTCTCTTCTTTTTGAGCAACATCCGCACTATCTTCATAGGCCCTGAAATCAGAATAGTTTCCTGGGAAATTCTCTATTTCTCCATTTCCTCTGAAAACAAATAAATGATCGACAATTTTATCCATAAAGTAGCGATCGTGAGAAACTACCAAAAGACATCCTGGATAATCTAACAAGAAACTTTCAAGAACATTTAGCGTAACAATATCTAAATCGTTCGTTGGTTCATCCAGAATTAAAAAGTTTGGATTCTGAATCAAAACGGTACATAAATACAAACGTTTTAATTCTCCTCCGCTTAATTTTTCGACAAAATCATATTGTTTTTTGGCGTCAAAAAGAAAACGTTCCAACAATTGCGAAGCCGAAATCATTCTGCCTTTTGCCAACGGTATAAATTCTCCGTATTCTTTAATAATATCAATTACACGCTGATTTGGTTTAGGATTTATTCCTGTTTGCGTGTAATATCCAATTTTTATAGTTTCCCCTTTTACAACCCGCCCGCTGTCTAGCGGCAATGTACCGGTAAGAAGATTTAAAAAAGTAGATTTTCCTGTTCCGTTTTTGCCAATAATTCCGATACGTTCACCACGCTGAAAATCGAAACTAAAATTGTCCAGAATAACGTGATCTTTGAATTTTTTAGAAATTTTGTGAAGCTCGATAATCTTGCTTCCCATACGTTCCATATTAATTTCGAGTTCGACTTTGTTTTCGCGGCGGCGGCTTTGTGCTTTTTCCTTAATTACATAAAAGTCATCCTGACGCGATTTCGATTTGGTCGTTCTCGCTTTCGGCTGACGGCGCATCCATTCTAATTCTTTAGTAAAAAGATTTTTTGCTTTATCAACGCTGGCATTTTCTGAGTTAATTCTCTCTTCTTTTTTCTCTAAATAATAAGAGTAATTTCCTTTATATTGGTATAATTTTCCGTTGTCTAATTCAATGATTTCATTGCAGACACGCTCTAAAAAGAAACGGTCGTGCGTAACCATAAACAATGTAATATTTTCTTTTGCAAAATAACTTTCAAGCCATTCGATCATCTCCAAATCTAAATGGTTGGTAGGCTCGTCCAGAATCAATAAATCAGGTCGATTGATCAAAATAATCGCCAGTGAAAGACGCTTTTTTTGACCTCCGGAAAGATTTTTTACTTTCAATTTAAAATCTTCGAGTTTTAATTTGAATAAAATCTGCTTGTATTGTGTTTCAAAATCCCACGCATTATGCTGGTCCATTCCGTCAAAAGCTTTTTGGTAAGCTTCTTCGTCATCAGGATTTTCAAGTGCTTTTTCGTATTTCTCGATAACTTTTAATGTTTCATTATCTGATGCGAAAATACTTTCTTCAATAGTTAACTCTTCTTGTAGATTGTTATTTTGAGAAAGAAAGGCCATTTTGATTCCTTTTCGTAAAACTACCTGACCGGTATCAGGCTCATCCAAGCCATTGATAATACTCATTATAGTTGTTTTTCCTGAACCATTTTTGGCAATAAAAGCAATTTTTTGGTCTTTATTGATTCCGAATGAGATGTTGTCAAACAATGTTTTTTCTCCAAACGACTTCGATATATTTTCTACAGATAAGTAATTCACTTTCTAAATTATAAGTTATAAATGATAAGTTATGAAGATTTTATAAAAACATAACTTTTTGCAAAAGTAAACTATTATATTGCTATTTGCGAATTATTTATCGATATAGGATTTCAAAATCGGACGTAAATCTAAATAATGAATTTGCTGCCTGACATTCAGTAAAGGTTTTCTAATTAAAGATTCGTTCGTTACATAATAATGCAGTCCGTCAGTGGTGGTAATTCCTTCTATTTGATGAAAGGGGAGATGAAGCTCTATTCTTCGCTTATTTCCAGATAAAAAATTATGGTCTCTAAAGTCATATAATAATTGTAAAAAAGGTTTTCCCATTTTAGAATAACCACAGAGCACAATTAGTTTTTTTGCTTCTAAGTAAACAGCACCTGTTACTAAACCTTTTGTATTTAAACTATCTTTTAGTTTTGCGATATGATTTCCAGCTTGATTTGGGAGCATATAAATACTTGTTCCAGACGACTTCCATTGTTTGGTAAACAAGTAAATGCTGTCTTTAGAAACAATAAAAGCTTCACAATCAAAATCCGTGGTATTTTGTCTTTTTGGTAAGAAATTTTTTTGATCAGAATAGGTAAATGAAATGGTTTCAATGATTGGATTTCCTTCCAGAAAAGATTTTTTTTCGATTTTTAGAATTGCAAGGTTGGTTCTGTTTCCTGTAGCGTTATTTCCAAAATCTCCTATATATAAATGAGAGCTGTCCTGAGAAATTTCTTCCCAGTCATGATTTATTACTTTATCAAGCAAAATTTTCTTTTTGATCTTTCCTAAAGAGTCCAGACCATAAATGGTTTTGTCATGATCGTCATTATGTGTCCATAGTAAACTATCAAAAGCAATGAGTCCTGAAGTTTCTTTAATTGAATCATTTAATCGTACCGAATATTGCGGTTTGATTTTTATATTTTCATAAAGACAGCTTCCGTTATTTTGTGTTGCATTTGGATCGTAAGTTTTAGCATGGGAATCTGTACAGCCCCAAGTTTGTGCGTTTGCATTTATAGTGCATAAAATAAAAAGCAATAAAAACCTTCTCATTACTACGTTTAATGATTTACCTGTAAAAGTAGTTTATTTTTTTAGCGGTTGCTTTAAAAATAATGTAGTTCCAGATGAAATAATTTCACTGCACGAGCGTTTTTTTTGATGTTTAAATTATTTAAAATAATAAATGTTAAATAAGGCTAATACGTTTTTTAGATATTAAAATAAGGTATTTCTGTCCTTTTGGTTTTTTGTATACAAATTGATATGGTAAGTTTGCAGAAAAAATAATAGAAACTTGGTTTTTTATATTGTATGTCGTTGATAATTAGGGATGTGATGTGTTTTAAGTGTTTTAGCATATACCCTGTTAAATTTTTACGTTAAAAGTCTAAAAATTGTCAATATATTTGCAGCCAATGTAAATTTTTCTGATTTCAGCAATGGGAGTTAGAAGGGCGAAGCTGTGCTTAAAAATAAAGCAGGACAGATATGTTGCAGGTAAAGGAATAGAAATGTATCTTTAATATTCATAATCATATTTTTCTAAAGAAATGATTGAAAAAGAAGATGAATTTATCAGAGTGAAATAAAAATTTTAAACTTTAAAATGAATAAAGAAAGTAAAATTTATATAGCAGGTCATAACGGAATGGTGGGCAGCGCTATTTGGAGAACATTATCAGATCAGGGGTTTACCAACTTAATCGGAGTTTCAAGCAAGGAATTGGATTTAAGAGATCAAAAAGCAGTTCGTGATTATATTGCCAAGGAAAATCCTGATGTCATTATCGATGCAGCAGCAAGAGTGGGAGGTATTCTGGCTAATAATGATTATCCATATCAGTTTATTATGGAAAATATGCAGATTCAGAATAATCTAATCGATTCTGCTTTGCAAAACAACGTTGATAAATTTATTTTTTTAGGAAGTTCTTGTATCTATCCAAAATTAGCTCCACAGCCTTTAAAAGAAGATTATTTATTGACCGATACATTAGAACCAACAAATGAATGGTATGCTATTGCGAAAATTACAGGTGTAAAAACCTGTCAGGCTATCAGAAAACAATTTGGGAAAGATTATGTGAGTTTGATGCCCACTAATCTATACGGGACATTTGATAATTTCGATTTAAATACTTCGCATGTTTTACCGGCAATGATTCGTAAATTTCATGAGGCAAAAGAAAACAACAATGCTCCGGTAACTTTGTGGGGCAGCGGAACACCGATGCGTGAATTTTTATTTGTTGACGATATGGCTAAAGCAGTTGTTTTTGCTTTAGAAAATAAATTACCGGATTACTTGTATAATGTTGGTACTGGTGAAGATCTAACTATTAAGCAGCTGGCTGAAACTATTCAGAAAATTACAGGTCATAAGGGAGAAATTATTTGGGATTCTGCTAAGCCGGACGGAACTCCAAGAAAATTAATGGATGTTTCTAAAATGCACGAATTAGGATGGAAACACCAAATAGAACTGCAGGAAGGAATCCAAAAAACATATGATTGGTTTTTGGAAAACAAAGATAAATTTAAAGAAGTTAAAATGTAGCTGAGACAAGTCTGCCTATTAAATAATTAACATTTAACTTAACTTCATAACTCAAAATCAACAACTCATAACTCAAAACCAATGAGCACAAAAAAAATAGCACTTGTTACAGGAATCACAGGTCAGGACGGATCATATTTAGCCGAATTATTATTAGAGAAAGGATATCAGGTACACGGAGTTAAAAGACGTGCATCTTCTTTTAATACACAGCGAATTGATCATATTTATCAAGATCAGCATGAGTCGCATGTCGACTTTAAGCTGCATTATGGAGACTTGACTGATTCAACTAATATCATTAGAATCATCCAGGAAGTGCAACCTGACGAGATCTATAACTTAGGGGCTATGTCTCATGTAAAGGTGTCTTTTGACTCTCCGGAATATGTGGCAAATGTAGATGGTTTAGGAACATTGAGAATTCTAGAGGCTGTCAGAATACTTGGTTTAGAGAAAAAAACAAGAGTGTATCAGGCTTCAACTTCAGAACTTTATGGAGGATTAGCAGAAAATAAAAATGAAAAGGGATTTTATGATGAAAACTCACCATTTTACCCACGTTCACCATACGGAGCGGCGAAAATTTACGGTTTTTGGATAACAAAAAATTACCGGGAAGCTTATAATATGTTTGCTTGTAATGGTATTTTATTTAATCATGAATCACCAAGACGTGGTGAAACTTTTGTAACACGTAAAATTACAATGGCAACTGCTGCTATTGCAAAAGGAAAGCAAGAATGTCTTTATCTTGGAAACTTAAATTCACAAAGAGACTGGGGACATGCTAAAGATTATGTTGAAGCAATGTGGAGGATTTTACAGCAAGATGTACCAGAAGACTATGTAATTGCTACCGGTGTAACCACATACATTAGAGATTTCGTAATAATGGCTTTTGCAGAAGTAGGTATAGAATTGACTTTTGAAGGGGAACAAGAAAGCGAAGTGGCGAAAATAGCAGCTTGTAATAACCCATTATATCAATTAGAAATAGGGAAAGTAGTAGTACGTGTTGATCCTGAATATTACCGTCCTACAGAGGTAGATCTTTTAATTGGAGATCCTACTAAATCTAAAACGCAACTGGGCTGGGAACCTAAATACGATTTGGCAGCTTTGGTTAAGGAGATGGTGGAGAGTGATTTGAAGTTGTTTTAATACAGTATTTTACAAAAAAAGTTGATATAAATAATTTTTTCAAAGTTTTTACTTTTGAGATTATAAACAAGTAATAATATGAAAATTACAGCTGTTATCCCTATACGTCAGGGTTCAGAAAGAGTAAAAGATAAAAATGTAAAGGCATTTGGTGATACTACTTTATTAGAGTATAAAATCAATGCTCTGAAAAAGGTTAGTGAAATTAGTGAAATTATTGTTAATACTGATTCTGAAAGAGCAATTGAAATAGCAATTAAAAATAATGTAAAATTTCATATAAGAGATCCTTTTTATGCTTCAACTGACTGCCCTGCAAATGATTATTTTTGGTATTTAGGTGAGCACACAGAATGTGATTTAGTTGCGTATACACCTGTAACGGCGCCATTTATTAAATCAGAAACATTTAAGAAGTGTATTCAACTTTTTGACTATGCACCAGATAGAAGTATTGTTACAGCAAGTGTCGTAAAAGAGTTTTTATGGAGAGGTGAAGAACCACTTAATTTCTCATTGGACCGCCACCCAAAAAGTCAGGAGCTTACCGATATTCTTGCAATTAATTTTGGTTTGTGTTTATTATCCAGAGAAACTTTGATAAAATACAGAACAATTATTGGTCCTAATCCACAAATATATTCTGTATCTCATATAGAAGGATTAGATATTGATACGCCTTTAGATTTTTTTATAGCGGAGCAGGTATATGATAAGTTGAAAGAAAATAACTATTTTTATTAATAATTAAGCCAATGTCAATTTGTACTAAAATTATTGAGACAATTAATGCTTCACTTCCAGAAATTCTTGATAAAAGAAATGAAAGAATAATGAAGGAGGACAACAGTTATGTAACTGAAGGTGACTTGCTTTGTGAAAATATTGTTCGGAATTACATAGCACAGAACTTACCAGATTATTTTTTGGTTTCAGAAGAATCACCAGCACTTAATGTCATTAATTCAAAAAAAGAAAAAGTAATTATTTTAGATCCCATTGATGGTACTGAAAACTTTACTTCTGGCTTGAAAGAGTGGGGAGTTGCTCTATGTATTTATGAAAATGGAAAACATGTCGAGTCAATGCTTGCTTTGCCAGAGTTAAATTGTTATCTTAAGACTGGGGACGTTTTTACAAAATTTGAATCAAGGATTTGCGGGATTTCTTCAAGCTTAACTAAAGAAGACATCTTAAAGTTAGCTTCGGGTTTTGAGTATAGAATTATTGGATGTTGTGTTTATAATATGTATAATGTGATAACTGGATCATTTTTTAGTTTTGAAAATCCGAAAGGCGCCAAAGTTTGGGATATTATTCCAGGTTTAAATTTAGCGTTAGAAAATGGCCTGTCAGTATCAGTAAATAATAAAGAATATCATGGAGAACTTCTCGAACCAAATCAGAAATATATTTTCAAAATCCAAAACAGATAGAGTATATATATTAGGTAAAGGAGCCAGCTTAGGAAAAATTGCTAAATCTCAATTAGAGGATGGCATCGTTATAAATATTAATGACTCAGAGCGTTTTTATAGTGGTGATATTGCTTTAGTGCATAGTTTGTGGGCCTATCAAAGTATCAAGGACAATGGTTTTAAGGCGGGATTTTATATTTCGGATAAATCAATGCCTGATCACGTAAATAGTTTACAAGTAAAATATTTTCCAGATACCTATGAAACTACCGAAAGTTATAGGTTCTCAGCACACGGTGAAGAACTCTTTATTTCGGATTTTTTGTTTTTGTCTGCAATTCGACTTGGAATTGTTATGGCGGCACAATTGAATAAGAAACTAGACTTATATTTTTTAGGTTTTGATTTTGGCTCAGATTCTAATTCTATTACTAATATAATTGAGGATTATTCAGGACATAGTCAGCAATATAAAGATGCAGTGTTAAGTACACAAGAAGATACTTTCATCCGAGTTAAATCTTATATTGAGACAGATATTGCTTCTATAAATTTAATACATGTTGGGCGTAAGCCTTATAGTGATCTCTCTATTGGCTTATTCAATCAAGGAAATTTTTCTGATTTTACTGAACACAAAAGTAATAACGAACTTTATTTAGGAATTAAAGAAAAGATTTTTAACGGTATTCCAGTTGTAGTAGCAGAATTGACGAATAATCATATAGGAGATGAAAAAAGGCTTCGCACTATGATTAGGATGGCTAAAGATGAGGGTGCTGATATAATTAAAGTACAAAGAAGAGATGTTGATACTTTCTATAGTGAAGATGAATTAGCAAAGCCATATAAATCTCCCTTTGGAGATACGTTAGGAGATTATAGACGTTCTGTTGAATTAACGGATGAACTATTTAAAGTTCTTATTGATGAATGTAGAAAAAATGAAATTTTTTGGTTTACTTCAGTATTAGATAAAAATTCATATGATTATATTTTACAATACAATCTTCCATTAATTAAATTACCCAGTACAATTTCAAATCACAGAAATTATTTGAAACATGTTGCAGAAACTTTTGATGGCGATATTGTTGTGTCTACGGGATTTACTGACGAAGAATATGAGAAATTTGTACTAAATACATTTGCAGCAAATAATCACTTGTTATATTTGTTACAATGTACTTCCTCTTATCCAGCACCGCCGGATGCTTGTAATATTGCTGTGATTCGTCACTATAATGAGATACGTCATGATCAGTTTGCTAATATAATTCCTGGATATTCAAGTCACGATGTTGGTGCTTTAGCCTCACAAATGGCAATTAGTGCTGGTGCATTAATGATTGAAAAACATGTAAAATTAGGTAATCTGGATTGGGTTCATTTTGACGGTGTTGCTTTAGATCTTACAAAGGGTGAATTACGCCAATTTGTAGAAGAAGTAAAAAAAGCAACAATTATTTGCGGGAAAAAAGAAAAAAAGGTTCACGAAAAAGAACATCATAAATATACTCCAAATAGTAAGAGTAATTAATTTTTTAATGAATCGTTGGGGTAGTTAGCTGAAACTCCTTTCAAATATTTTATTTAAATTGCTATCGGTTTTTGTTACATTATTTATTTGATAAAATATATATTTACTTATGATAAAAAAATACTTGTTCACATTCTCTGTTTTGTGTATATTGCTATTTACGTATTGTAGTACTGAAAAAGATTTGGGAACTTACACACCTCCTGGCGGTTCAACTGATAAGCCAAGTGATTGTTCAGAAACTGATTTTACCCTACTTCCTAAAAATCATATACCAGATTCGGATTTATATATAGAAGGGGAGATTTTACAAAATCAAAGTGCCAATCCTAAATTTATGTTGTCCAAAAGAAGATTTCAGGGTATACCATCAATAGGTAAAGATAGATTTGGTAATTTGTACGCGGCTTGGATAGCGGCAACAAATTGCACAGGTGAATGCAATGAAAATTATCTTACTGTATCTTTAAGTAAAGATAATGGTGTAAGCTGGAGCCATGATAAATTGATATTTTCTGTTAATCCTCAGGATTCGACAAGATTGAAAGATCCCAATTTTTTTAATGATAAATTTGGAAACCTTTATATATATTGGGGTAAACATGTACAGAAGAAGAATGTTGCAACCAAGGAATGGGCTATTACATGGTATTCTAAACTGACACTGTCAACTGATGAAAGTTCGATTTGTTATAGTGCTCCCAGAAGAATTGCAGAAGGGATTATGATTAATAAACCAGTTTATTCTAATTTTTCAGATCAAATACTATTTCCTATTGCTCGATGGTACGAAGCGGGAGCCGATCCTAAATTATGCCAGGCATTTATATATAAAGCAAATTATGGACCTGATAATTTGAATAATTTCACAAATGCAGGCTTTATTCCTTTAGATGCACCTCTTAGAGGAATATACGAACATATGATTGTGCAGCTTAAAGATAATACCTATTTAGGGATGGTTAGAACTGGGGATGGTATTTACTATTCTAAAAGTGCTGACGGAAATATTTGGACAAATGGTAAAAAATTTGTTGATGCTGGAGCTACTACTTCGGCTCGATTTTATTTAGGTAAATTAAAATCAGGTCGCTTAATTCTTATTTATAATAATGCTAAAACGAGAACTAATATGACAGTTTGTCTTTCTGATGACGATGGTGTTACCTGGCCGTATAAAATGCTTGTTGATAATTCAGCCGATGGCTTTTTTGGAGTATCATATCCTGATATGATTGAAACTGAGCCAGGGACATTAAATATAGTTTATGATTATTTAAGAGCTCCGGCGGGAACTATCAATTTTGTCCAAATTAATGAGGACGACATTATTAATAGAAATCAATCGGGAGTTTTCAGAACCAAAATTAGTACACTTAAATAATAATATTTTACCAATATTAAATAGGGTTACAATTAACATAGTGCATGAGTAAATATAAGCGGTTAGGAAAAAATACTTTTTTTGTGTTTTTAGGGAATGCGGGCAGTAAGTTAATTGGTTTTATCATGCTTCCATTCTATACAAAATGGCTGACAGTTGAAGAATATGGTACATCTGACAATGTACTGGTGTATGTTGGTCTTCTGTTAGCGGTAGTTACTTTAAGTATTTCAGACTCAATTTTTATATTTCCTAAGGATCAGGAACTTGAAAAACAAAAGCAATATTTTTCCTCAAGCTTGACGTATTCGATTTTGCTTCTTATTAGTACGGGAATTTTACTTTTTGGTATCAAAGAAATTTTAATAAGTTATAATATTCTTCATAGTATAACGGCTAATATTTGGTATGTTTATTTTTTGATTATTGTAATCTTCCTGCAGACGTTTTTACAGCAATTTTCTCAAAGTATTAATAAAATCAAGATTTATACGATTTCGGGTATTTTATTAACTTTTTCGACAGCTCTATTATCATTTATATTGATTCCTAAGTTTGGTCTGGATGGTTTTTTTGCGGCTCAAATAGTTTCCTATTTAATTGCAGCACTCTATACTTTAATGCATGCGGGTGCATACCGTTATTTTTCTTTTAAGGCAATCGACAGGAGTAGGTATCAGGAAATGATTAAGTATTCGATCCCCTTAATTCCTAATGCTGTTATGTGGTGGCTTGTAGGATCGTTAAATAGGCCCCTAATGGAGGAATATCTTGGAATTTATACAATAGGACTTTTTGCTGTGGCATATAAATTACCCTCTTTGATCATTGCTCTTTTTTCAGTTGTTATGGTTTCATGGCAGATTTCGGTAATAGAGGAGCATAAAAAAGAGGATTATGAAAAATTCTATAATGGAGTTTTTAGATTAGTTTTTGTTATTTTGTCATTTGGTGTAATTTTTCTCAGTATAACAAGTAAAACTTTAATTGGAATAATTGCTGCTCCCAAATTTATCGCAGCAGCAGATTATGTTCCAATACTTTCTTTATCGGCCTTATTTTGTTCTGTATCAGGACTGGTGGGGGCCAATTTTTCTGCAACTAGAGAAAGTAAATATTACTTTTATTCTAGTGTTTGGGGAGCAGCAGTGGCTGTAATTTTTAATATTATTTTGATTCCTCTTTGGGGATTATATGGTGCAGTCGCAACAATTGTTCTTTCTCACTTTGTTATGGCACTATCAAGAATAAAATATTCTTGGAAAATAGTAAAAATTACAAACGCTTATAAATATTTTTTTATGATAATTATAAATGGATTTGTTATCATATCAACATTTTACATTCCAAATATAGTACTTAGAACTGTCGTTTATTTAGTATTGATTTTGGTTTTTGTAATTGTTAATATAGATATGAAGAAAGATTTGAAGACTGCTTACTTACTAGTAAAGAGTAAAGTAAATAAAAAATAAAAGATGAAAAAAATTGTCAAACCTATCTTTGCGGTTATAAAAAGTACTTTTAATTTTTTAATTTTTTTTCTAAAGCTTACATTAAGCGGTTCGTTTAAAAACCAGTTAAAAAACAAAAACAGCGGTACTGTGGCCGTATTGGCAAATGGGCCATCTTTAAAGCTGGAATTGCCAAAATTCACTGCTGATAAAGAATTTGAAGATGTTGATTTTATAGTTCTTAATTTTTTTGCTTTCGAGAAGACTTTTTTTGAAATTAAGCCAAAACATTATTGTTTTGCTGACCCAATGTTTTTTCAGGATTCTAATCGTAAAGAAGATGTACTAAGGATATTTAATATATTAGAACACCAAGTAACTTGGGATTTGAATATCTATATTCCTTCTCGCTTATACCATAATTTCATTAACTTTTCAAAATTAAAAAACAGTCATTTAAATATTGTAAAAAATAATGAACTTGTATATGGTGGTTTTGAATGTTTTCGTTATTTCTTTTACAAACATGGCTTAGCAATGCCACGTGTTCAAACAGTAGCAAATTTAGCTGTTTTTATTGCTTTAAACAGTGGATACTCGAATGTTAAACTTTATGGAGTGGATCATACTTTTTTTGATAACCTAAAGATTAACAGCAACAATCAATTGTGCAGTTCTGAAACTCATTTTTATGATAATGATAGCGCAGTTATTTTAAAACCTCTGTTAAGAAATGACAATGATGAGATTTGGAAAATAAGTGATTATCTTGAAGCTTTAACATATATGTTTAAAAGCCATGACGAGTTAAGTAAATATGCTAAATATTTAAAAGTAAGTATTTTGAATTATACTACTTGCTCAATGATTGATAGTTATCAAAGGTTTGTAAAATAAATAATTATGTTGGCAAGTATATTTAAAAGTCTTTTTTTAAAAATAAATAACTCATATAGAAAATTTTCATTAAGAAAAACAAATGTTTTGCTTTTAAGTGGTGTGTTATTTAATAATAAAACCAAATTTGGATGTAATATAAAAATTTATAAAAATACTTCTATATTAAATTCAGACATTGGTAATGGCACTTATATTGGGTGGAATGCTATTTATGACAATTGCAGCGTTGGAAAATTTTGCTCCATTGCTCCTTTTTCCAAAATTATCTACGGTAAGCATCCGTCATCAGCTTTTATCTCTACTCATCCGGCTTTTTTTTCAATAAATAAACAAGCAGGTTTTACATTTACTGATTCAAATATTTTTGAAGAAAACTCGTATGTTTTGAAGGATGAAAAAATTTCCGTAATAATTGGTAATGATGTTTGGATTGGTAATGGAGCATCTATTATGGAGGGAATTATAATTGGTGATGGAGCGATCATTGCTGCAGGTGCTGTAGTTACTAAAAATGTGCCTCCTTATGCAGTTGTTGCCGGTGTTCCAGCACGTATTATAAGATACAGATTTACAGAAATTGAAATCGAAGAGTTGAAAAAATTAAAATGGTGGGATAATGATTTATCTTGGATTAAAAAAAAATCCCCTCTTTTTAAGGATATTTCTAATGTCAGTTTTTTAAAAGACTAATATAATAATTATGCTTGTAAAAAAAACATCTTCTTAACTTCTATTAAATGAAAAAAATTGTAAAAATTCTAATTGTAACACCCTATAGATGGGTATTAAATATTTACTTTTTATTGTATAATTTTTTAATGCTGATCATTAATAAAGTTGATTTTGCGAATATGCCTAAAATACATGGTAAAATTTTAATAAAAAATAACGGCATATTTTCTATTGGAAAAGATGTGATTTTTAATAGTTCTATAGATTCTAACTTTGTAGGATTATATAAAAGATCAACTGTGGCAGTATTGGATGGAGCTAAGCTTACAATAAAAGAAAATACTGGGTTTTCTGGTATTTCTATTTTTTGCGAAACAGGTATTGAAATTGGTAGTTTTTGTAATTTTGGTGGTAACGTTTCTATTTGGGATACAGATTTCCATCCTTTAGATTATAAATTAAGAAGAGAAGGTCTTATAGGAACCAAAACAAGTTCAATTAAGATTGGAGATGATGTTTTCGTTGGGGCTAACTCTATTATTTTAAAAGGGGTGTCAATAGGAGATCGTGCCATAATTGGTGCTGGTAGTGTTGTAACAAAAAATATTCCCTCAGATGAAATTTGGGCAGGAAATCCAATAAAAAAAGTACGAAGCATTGAAAGTTAAAATGCATAAAAATTATTTAATTTCTACAGGCATGTTTAGAAGTTCAGTTGTCCATTGTATGAAAATATCATTGCTTTTAAAGGAAAATAATTCTATTTATTTAGGTTTTTATTTTACAATTAACTCTTATAGAATATGTTAAAGATTATTTATGATTCTGAAATTGCAGGTCATCACACGGAATATATTTCTCATTTAATTAATTTTATAACAAATGATAAAAATAACAGGGAAAAATATATTTTTCTAGTTCCAGAAGAAATGCAATATAAATTTCCTGATATAATAAAACTTACTGAGAATTATGACACTATTAAATGGGAATTTATACCAAATGAGCAATGTACTTTTTTACAAGCCCTTCCTTTGTACAAACGCTCTTTTGCAGAATTAAAATTAGTTAAGGCGTATGCTGATAAATTTAATGTAAAAGAAGTTTTTTTATTATATTTTAATATTTTTCAATTAGCTTTGATTTTTAAAAGACCTTCTTTTGAAGTAAAAGGAATTTTATTTTTACAGTTTTACAGAATGCAAAGGGATACTATTCTTAAGAAATTAAAATATTATCGAAAATACTGGGTAACTAAACTGTATTGTCATAATTCAAAAATTAAAACTGTTTTTGTGTTAAATGATGATAAAACAGTTGATTTTTTAAATGCTAAGTTTAATACAAGCAAGTTTAAAATCCTCTTCGATCCAATTCCTGTTTATGACGCAGAAATTGAATTTGATGCTTACAAACATTACAATATTCCTAGACATAAAAAAATATTAATACATCCTGGCGCAATTGATCCTCGAAAAGGAACCTATGAGATTATTGACGCAGTTGACATTTTGGGAGAAAAAGAAAGTGAAGAGTTTGCTATATTAATTGTAGGTAAGGCAAAAGCAGATATTGAAAATGTTTTAAAGGAAAAATTAAGTGTTTTAAAAAATAAGCAATTTACTATACTATTTGATAATTCATTTGTGTCTAATATGCGTTTAAAATCACTTATATTGCAATCGTATGCAGTTTTAATGCCTTATAAAAATGTAGAGGCTTCCAGCGGTATTTTAGGACATGCGGCTATTAATAATAAACTAGTGCTTGCTCCAAATTCTGGATTGATTGGAGATATAATTAAAAAATATAAATTAGGAATTCTTATTGATAGAACAACAGCTATGTGTATTGCTAATGGAATTGAAAATCTACATAATTATGATACAGATGAAATATTAGCTGCTGAATTTGTTTCTGAACATACTGCTGCTATTTTTTCTCGCTCCCTGCTAAACTAATTTTAAAAAGAAAAAAATAATTATAGTTGTCTTTTTGAAATAATTAAATGAATATACGTACCACACCACAAAAAATGTCTTTTATTACTGAGTTAGGTCTTGTTTTAGTCCTAATTGGTATGCAATTCGGAACAGCTTTAAGAAATATATTTCCTGATTTAGAGTTAGTATATGTGATAATGGGAGTCAGCGTTATTTGTGTTTGTAATTTTAAAAATTTTTTAAATTATAAATTTCCTATTTATAATAAATGGTACGGATTAATAATCATTTTTCAATTTATATTATTAATTTATGCTGGTTTTGCTGATCGTGATGATTTTTTATTTTATCATTTGTATATTATATTCTTAACCATATCTATTAGTAGTAATAATCGAAATTTAATTTTTCCAAATTTTCTTCGAATTGTTTTATATGTGAGTGGATTTATTTCGCTGGTTGTACTTTATCAGGCAACTTTTGGTTTTAACTATTTAAATTCAGGAGGTTATGAAGAAACTGGTAGATTATGGCTTACTGAAGGAGGGGATCCAATTACAATAGCAAGAGCTTTAACCATTAATATAATTGCGTTATTATTATATAAGCCTACTTTGTATTATGAAAAGCTGCTTAAAATACTTTTTGTAATTTCAAGCATTATTGGGCTTTTTAGTTTTAGTACTAGGGGTGCAATGCTCGCTTTATTAATATCCTTTGTTTTATATTATTGGAATGTCAATGGAATAAAGAGCCAATTAAGTCGTGGAGAAAAAATTAAAAGGGGAGCTTATATTTTAGCTTTCATAGTCATATTAATTTTGTTGTACAATAAAAGCGATTATTTTTATGATAAAATTATTGCTTTTTTTGATAATTTATCAAGGGGAATTACGACATACTTTGTAGGTGCAGGAAATAACAACGTTGATGTTTCAACTATGGAACGCAATTTAAAAATGAAAAGAGTTTTTGACACTTATAATGATAATATAAGCTGGTTTAATATTTTTTTCGGAAATGGTTATTATACGCTATATATTGATATACCTATTGTTCAGGCCTTTTTTGACTTAGGTATTTTTGGTTTTATATATTTCTTGATAACGATGTATCTTCCTTTTAAAGCAAACATTTACAGAACAGCAAATTATTATCCCTATTTATTTATTAAACTGTGTACTATTCAAATTTTTTTAGATCAATTATTTAATGGCCTACCCTACTATTTTACTCAATATACACCAATAATCTTAGTGATTTTTTTTCAAAGAAATATCATATTTAAAAAGAATTAAAAAAATCGATTATGAAAATTTTATATGTAGCGCCTAATATAAACCATCATCAAGTACCTTTAGTACAAGAAATGATGGCAATTGAAGGAATAGAAGTAATTTATGCTGTTCAATTATTGCGAGAAGAAGAAAGACTAAATATGGGTTGGCAGTTATATGATGAAGCTTGGATTTTAGAAATTGATAAAAATAAGGAAGAATTTCAAAAATTATTTATGGAATCGGATGTTGTGATATGTAGTGTAAGGGATTATCATGATTTGATGTCACAAAGACTTCATAATTTAAAACTAACATTTTATTACACAGAAAGATGGTTTAAAATAGGAATCGGAGAATTAGGTTTATTTATCAAAGGAATTTCAAAATTAAGATTATTACACCCTAAATTTATTAAGATAGTATTAGGTTTTAAAAAAATTTCAAAATTTCAAAATTTTTATCTTCTTCCTCAAAGTGTCTATGCGGCTGAGGATTTTAGATTTTTAGGATTATGCAAAAATAGAATATACAACTGGGGATATTTTCCAGAAGTCTCATCACATCCTGTTTCGGAAAACTATTTTCCAAAAGGGAAAATAAATATTTTTTGGTGTGGAAGGTTTTTAAATTGGAAAAAAGTTGATGTTCTTGTAAAAGCATTTAAAAGGGTAACGCTTAAACATTCAAATGTTCATCTAACATTATTAGGACAAGGAGAATGTAGGGACAAAATTAAAAGATTAGCAAAAAAATTCTTACTCAGTGAATCGATTTCTTTTATGGAATCAGTTTCGTCAGATAAGGTTAGAGGAATTATGAATAAAGCTGATATTTATGTACTGCCAAGCAGCGGATTTGAAGGTTGGGGAGCAGTAGTAAATGAGGCAATGGCCGAATCTTGTGTAGTAATAGGCAGTAATATGACAGGCGCAGTGAAAACTATTATAAATGACGGAATAAATGGATTTGTTTTTAGTGATGGTGATTATAAAGAACTTGCTTCAAAAATAGAACTATTACTTAATAATAAAGAATTGTACAATAAGATATTAGGACAATCTTTGATTGATATCAAACAACTATGGTCACCTGAGGTTGCCGCTAAAAGATTGATTTCGTTTTGCGAGGCTAGTTTGAAGGGCGAATCTTTGCCTGAATATGAATCAGGTCCTTTGAAATTGTTGTTTTAATTTAAATCTTTTTAAGGATTGATTCTTTAATTTCAAAAATGGGAGTGTTAGAGAAAATGAATTTCCAAATTACTACGGTTGTAAAATTAAAAGATAAATGAAAACTAGAACAAGACTGGATCAGTTTGATTCTAAAGTGGGTTTTGATAGAGGAGTGTCTAAATGGAAGGAGATATTATGGTATATTATAAAAATGCTTTTCTTTCTTTCGGCTTTTCCTTTTCCTTCTGGTTTTAAATGTTTTTTGCTGCGTCTTTTTGGAGCAAAAATAGGAAAAGGTGTCGTTATCAAACCAAGAGTAAATATTCATTTTCCATGGAAACTTTATATTGGAGACCATACTTGGATAGGGGAAGAAGTTTTTATCTTAAACTTTGAATTTATAATGATTGAGAGTCAGGTTTGCATCAGTCAACGAGCTTTCTTATGTGGTGGTAATCATGATTATAAAAATCCGTCAATGCCATATCGCAATGGAACTATAATATTAGAAGAAGGAAGCTGGATAGGTGCTAATGTATTCGTTGGTCCTAACGTTAAAATAGGTTCAGATACGGTTATTTCGGCCGCTTCAGTCGTGACAAAATCTGTAGAATCTAACGGAATTTATCATGGAAATCCATTAACATTCCTTAAAAATAGATGGTAATAAAAAAATATAAAATAAATGTTAGTATCCATAATCACTATTTGTTACAATCGTAGTCAAACCATTAGTGACTGCATCCAAAGTGTTTTGCAGCAAGATTATCCCCATATTGAATACATTGTTATAGATGGTAACTCTAATGATGGTACAGCTGCAATTATTCAATCCTTCGGAGATAAAATCACAACTTATATTTCTGAACCGGATAAGGGAATGTACGATGCAATTAATAAAGGCTTGGCTTTGGCTACTGGAAATATAGTTGGGTTAATGCATTCAGATGATGTTTTTTATGATACCACTGTAATCTCTAAAATAGTAGAGACCTTTAATCGTAATCCTGATACAGACGCCATATACGGCGATGGTATTTATGTCACTAATGACGATGAAGGTAAAATAGTAAGGAACAGAATTGGTGGTGAATATGATTATAAAAGATTAAAAAAGGGCTGGCTGCCATTGCATCCAACTGTTTATATTAAAAAATCAATTATCGAAAAATATGGAAATTATGATTTAAACTTTAAAATCGCATCCGATACGGAGTTTTTATTAAGATATCTTTTTAAATATAAAATAACGGTAACTTATGTCAATGTTTATATTGTGAAAATGAGAATGGGAGGTTTAAGCACTTCTTATAAAAGGGCATTTGAAGTATTACGCGAAGATTATAAAATATATAAATACCATAAAATTTCAGGTGTAAAAGTGGTTTTACAAAAAAAGCTATTAGCATTAAAACAATATTTAAAGTAAGAGTAATATGAAAATTTTACAACGACTATCCCAGCACCATTTTTCCCGTTATTTTAAACTTTTGTTTGTCGTATGGGATATTGTTTTGTTGAATGTGGCAATTATTCTTTCTGCAATATTAAGATTTGGCAGTTTAGATAAACTTTTTTTTAAAGAAGCAGAAACTATTTCACTTCTTAGCAATTTAATTTGGATTGGATTATTACTATATAAAGACTCCTATCGAATTATAAGGATTGAGCCCATAGAATCAATATTAAAGAGGACTATAAAAAAAGTACTAATTCATGCCTCTTTGATAGCTGTTTTTGTTGTTTTTTTAAAATATTCAGAAATATCGAGATTAAGGCTTTTATATTTTTATTGTTTTTTCTTTGCCTTACTAATGATTTCGCGTTATTTGTCGATGAAGCTTTTAAAATATATTAGAGCCCATGGATATAATTTTAGAAATTTTATTATTGTTGGCGCTAACGATACAGGAGAACGAATCCGTAGGATATTAGCAAAAGATTTAACTTATGGTTATCGTTTTTTAGGTTTTTTTGATGAAAAATTAGATCCATTTGCCTTTATATCCTTTCCTGTTTTAGGTGATTTTAATGCAATAGAAGAGTTTCTTGTGAAAGAAAATATTGACGAAATGTATGTGGCATTGCATATTGATAATATTGATGTAATCAATAAATTGATAAATATTTGCGAACATCATATGGTGAGGATCAAATTTATTCCCGATTTTCAATTGTATACTAAATCGAATAAAGTGGAGATGTCATTTTATGAGAATACACCAATATTAATGTTTAGGCCTGAACCATTGGAATTTACGGTAAATCGACTGCTTAAAAAGGCATTTGATGTCTTGTTTTCTTTGGGCGTGATACTATTGATATTTCCATGGTTATTCCCTATCCTAATGCTAATCATTAAGATTGAAT
>Ga0247811_1000204_pt1 | contig 20493 bp, 19 predicted proteins | sample UWRJL134311R1_FD_189018 | JGI IMG/M metagenome (GOLD analysis project Ga0247811, IMG submission 189018) | Plant litter microbial communities from Arlington Agricultural Research Station in Wisconsin, United States - UWRJ-L134-311R-1 | ecosystem: Environmental > Terrestrial > Plant litter >...
GGCAGCACGAGTATTTGCGTCACGGATCATGGCTATCGACGACCTGGCCAATCGCTTTCATGCGGTGGATTTGTTGCTCGACCAGAATTTTTCAGCGACCCCCGAGGTGTACGCGCCCTGGATCGATGCCCAGTGCGAAACCCTTTTGGGGCCGCGTTTTGCCTTGCTGCGCGAAGCTTTCCAGATGCCATGGCGAGCGGCGCGTGGCGAGGTCAAGCGAGTAGTGGTGAATTTCGGCGGCTTCGACCCGTCCGGCCAGACTTACAACGCGATGAAAGCGTTGCTGGATTATCCGCAGTTGAGCGTGGACTTCGTGGCCGGCACCGATAACCCTGCCTGGCAGGCCATGCAAACCTTGGCCGAGGGGCATCCGAACTGGCGCTTGCATGGTCATGTGGCGGAGTTTGCCCAGATGATGTCCGAGGCCGATCTGTTTATCGGCGCGGGTGGTGGAACGACCTGGGAGCGAGCGGTATTGGGCTTGCCGAGCATCTGTATCGCAGTGGCGCCCAATCAGCAGCGTAATGCCGAGTTGCTGGCCGAAGCGGGCGTGCACCTTTATCTCGGCACGCTTGATGAAACAAACTGCCAACAGTTGCAACAGGGCATTGGCGTGCTGATCGACAATCCAGGCCTGAGATTCAGTCTGGCAGCGCGCTCCCGCCAGCTGGTTGACGGGCTGGGTATCCAGCGCGTGTGCGTGGCGTTGTCGAGCAGGTTTTTGACACTGCGTCAGGCAGTCGTCGATGACAGCCAGCTGTTGTTCAAGGGGCGTAATGCCGAAGGCGTCAGACGCTGGTCGTTCAACGATGCCCCGATCGACCTGAACAGCCACGACCGCTGGTTTTCCCAGAGCCTGAGCAATCCCGAGCGGCTGTTGTTGATAGGCGAAGCAACTGACGGGCCGGTGGGTGTGCTGCGTTATGACCGCACAGGCGAACGAGTGGAAGTCTCGATTTATCTGTTTCAAGGGCGAGGCGGCTTTGGCTGGGGCAGGGCGTTGTTGCGCCAGGGCGAGGTTTTCCTGGGTGAGCATTGGCCGCAAATCACATTGATCGAAGCGCAAGTCATGCCCGGTAATTTGGGCTCATTGTCCCTTTTCCGAAGTGCCGGTTACGTCCAGGCCGATTGCCATTTTCAGCGAGTGCTCAGTAATGACTAGTTTCAAGATCGGGTCGCGGGTCATTGGCGCTGATGCGCCACCCTTCGTCATCGCGGAAATGAGCGGCAATCACAACCAGTCTCTGGAGCAGGCGCTGTTGATTGTCGAGGCGGCGGCCAAGGCCGGTGCCCACGCGCTGAAGCTGCAAACCTACACGGCCGACACCATGACCCTGGACCTGGCTGAAGGTGAGTTTTTCATCAAGGACCCCGACAGCCTCTGGGCAGGCACCTCGCTCTACGCACTGTATGAAAAGGCCCATACGCCCTGGGAATGGCACGCGCCGATCTTCGAGCGCGCCAAGGCCTTGGGCATGCTGGCGTTCTCCACACCCTTCGATGAAACCGCCGTGGATTTCCTCGAAAGCCTGGACGTGCCGGCCTACAAAATCGCCAGTTTTGAAAACACCGACCTGCCCTTGATCCGCCGGGTCGCCGCCACCGGCAAGCCGATGATCATCTCCACCGGTATGGCCAGCGTTGCCGAGCTGGACGAGAGCGTACGTGCTGCCCGGGAGGCCGGATGCACGGACCTGGTATTGCTCAAATGCACCAGCACTTACCCGGCTAGCCCGCTCAATAGCCACATCCGCACCATCGCGCATTTGCGTGAGCTGTTTGGCTGCCAGGTGGGCTTGTCCGATCACACCATGGGTGTGGGCGTCTCGGTGGCTGCCGTTGCCATGGGCGCAACCGTGATTGAAAAGCACTTCACCCTGAATCGGGCGGATGGCGGGGTTGATGCGAGTTTTTCTCTGGAGCCTCATGAGTTGGCCAGTCTGGTGGTCGAGACTGAACGGGCCTGGCAGTCGTTGGGGCAGGTGCAATATGGGGTCACTGCTGCCGAGCAGAAGTCGCTGCAGTATCGGCGTTCGCTGTATGTGGTGCGGGATATGCTGGCCGGCGAGGTATTCAGCAAAGACAACGTGCGCGCCATTCGTCCGGGGCGCGGACTGGCGCCCAAGCATTTCGACGCTGTTATTGGGCGCAAGGCTCGGTTTGCGTTGAGTCGGGGGACTGCGTTGGGGTGGGGGTTGGTGGAGTAATTGGGCTCTACTGTGTGTATATCCATTGCCGTAGTAACGGCTACTTATGGTTCCGCTTTTACAGCGGGTCACTTTTTTCAGACGCCCGGAATGCCGGCCCAGAAAAAAGTAACCAAAAACGCTTGCCCCACCACTCGGTCCCTCGCCTAGGCTCGGCATGCCCGTAATCCGACATTGATTCGGCCAGCGTGGTTTGACGGGGCGCCCAGGATCAAAATCAAAAGCGCGCGAGGCGGCCTGACAGCCGACCTGTTTTCTTTTGGGCGTACCCGCGCTGGATTGGTCGTTTGGTCCATTGCCTTCGCGAATGAATACACACATATCAACCGGCAACCGTTGGCGCGAGGCTTGCCCGCGATGAACGATGACGCGGTATTGCTGATGAACCGCGTCGCCTATCGCGGGCAAGCACCGCTCCCACAGGATTCGGTGAGCATCTGTGGGAGCGCCACCCCGGTCACTCCCACAGAAGATCACCGAACCCGTGGTAGCGAATCCATTCGCGAATGGCGAATGAATTCACACAGATCAACCGGTAACCGTTGGAGCGAGGCTTGCCCGCGAAAAACGATGACGCGGTATTGCTGATGAACCGCGGCGTACGCTTCGCGGGCAAGCACCGCTCCCACAGGATTCGGTGAGCATCTGTAGGAGTGACCGGGGTGGCGCTCCACCTTGCTCGCGATGAACGATGACGCGGTATTGCTGACGAACCGCGGCGTACGCTTCGCGGGCAAGCACCGCTCCCACAGGATTCGTTGATTTTTCTGTGGGAGCGAATCCATTCGCGATTGGCTCAAACAACAAATATTGCGCGGTGAGCACGAACCCGATTCAACAATTCCACCCCCGTCCCAATCACCAGCAGTGTCCCGCCCGCCGCGAAAAGGGTATAAAAGTTAGTGACCTATGAGTCACAACGGGCATCTTCACTGTATCGTGCGCGCGGGCGTTATCGGTGGATGACTGTTTTTATGGCCATCCGGGATGCTTCGAAACACCCCGCAGCCCTTTTTTTATGCGGGCTACAAGCCTTTTGAGTCAAATGCGCCGCCCCACGTGAGAGCGGCGATGTTCAGCTATTTATTACTGGGAAGCCATGATGATTGGCATAAAAAGCATAGCGAGTTATGTGCCCTCGGCCGGTGTGGACAACTACGCCCAAGGCGCTAAATTCGGCAAGGATGATGAATTCATTCTTGGCAAGATCGGTTCCGCTTTTCTGCCACGTAAAGATGACGTGCAGGAAACCTCCGATCTGTGCGTAGAGGCTGTCAATGCCCTTTTCGCCAACAACCCAAGCCTCAAGCGCGAATCCATCGATGCGCTGATCGTCGTCACCCAGAACGGCGATGAAGAAGGGCTGCCGCACACAGCTGCCATCGTTCAGGACAAGCTTGGCCTGCCGACTCACGTTGCAGCGTTCGATATTTCCCTGGGCTGCTCGGGTTATGTCTACGGCATCTACGCACTCAAGGGCTTCATGGAAGCCACCGGTCTGAAAAACGGTCTGTTGGTGACTGCCGATCCGTACTCCAAGATCGTTGACCCCGAAGACCGCAACACCACCATGCTGTTTGGTGATGCAGCCACCGCAACCTGGATGGGTGAGGACGCGCCGTGGCAGTTGGGCAAGGCCAAGTTCGGCACCGACGGTTCCGGCGCCCCGCACTTGAAAGTCAGCAATGGCGTGTTCTTCATGAACGGCCGCCAGGTCTTCAACTTCGCTTTGCTGAAAGTCCCGGCGCATTTGCATGAGCTGCTCGACGAATCGGGCCTGCAATCCACCGATATCGATGCGTTCTGTATCCATCAGGGCAGCGCGGCGATCGTCGATGCAGTGGCGCGACGCTTTGAGGGCGAGCCGGAAAAATTCATCAAGGACATGCTGGAGACCGGCAATACCGTGTCATCGAGTATTCCGTTGCTGCTGGAGAAGCATGTGATGGAAGCGAAATGGAAGCGCGTGGCCTTGAGTGGTTTCGGCGTGGGCTTGTCCTGGGGTTCGGCAATCATCTATCGTCCCTGACCGAACAACGCCTTTGATATAGAAGCGCTCAAGGTGATTTAATCTTGAGCGCTTTTTTTTGACCTTGATTTGAGTGCACCTCATGACCGATAGCTTTGAGCCCAATGCCGCCGTGCTGCGTGATCGCTGGCCTCAGGTGTTTTCTCGGTTGCTTGAAGAGAATGACGGAGACCTTCAGCCCGAACTGGTCCAGGGCAATGATTCGACGCTGGGGATCGGCGGCATCCAACTCACCAGCCGCCATGATCGTATGGCTGAAGCACGGCTGCAGGCCGCCAGCTTGCCGGACCAGCCCTTGCTTTATCTCTATGGAACAGGTCTGGGTGATTTGCAGCGAGTGCTGTTGGAGCGGCCTGGGTTGCAGCAGCTGCGGGTGCGCGTTCTCAATGGCGCGCTGTTTTTGCTCGTGCTCAAACTTACCGATCAGACTTCCTGGCTGAGCGATCCCCGGGTCGAGCTGGCGTATGCAGGGGATTACCGGGAAATCGAGCTGCCATTCTTTGCGTTGCCCGCCGAGCTTGAACTCGCAGACCAGACCAATGCGCGCATTCGTGATCGACTGGTCAGCGAAATTCATCTGCAGTTCAATAACCGCGAATTCGATCCGCAGTCACCGCAAATCATCCAGCGTCTTCAAGACAGTTTCGAACTGGTCAAGGCCGACCGGGATGTGGCAGAACTGTTCGGCACTCAGTCAGGTCGGGAAATCTATGTGATTGGCACTGGCCCGAGCCTGGAACAGCACTTTTCCGGTTTGCTGGCTATTCGTGCCCAGTCGCCGCGACCGCTGTTCATTTGCGTCGATACCGCGTACCGGCCACTGCTCGCTCAAGGTATTCAGCCGGACATTGTGGTCAGCATCGACAAGAACATCAGCGCCGTGCATTTGCCGCCAGAGGATTCAGCCCGGACCACACTGGTCTATGGACCGATGAATGATCCTTTGGTGATGCAAGCCTGGCACGGGACACGCTATGTGGCTTACTCGCCCAGCCCGATCTATGCGACGTTGCGCAAACAGCTTGAGCGCGGCGAGTTGTTCGGCGGCGGCAGCGTGATCCATCCGGCCGTGGATCTGGCGGTCAAGATGGGCGCGCAGCGCATTACTCTGTTCGGCGCAGATTTCGCCTACCCGATGAACAGGACCCATGCCGGGTGGGGCGACGGCGTGCTCGGTTCACCCGTGGCGCAGGCGCAGCACTGGGTGCTGGATGGCTTTGGCCAACGGGTCAGGACGCAGTTGAATTTCCGTCGCTATCTAGGCGAGCTTGAGCGCTACATCCATGATCATCCCGAAGTGCAGTTCCTTAATAGCAGCCGGGCGGGGGCGATGATCTGCGGCGCAGCATTTAATGAAGAGTTCGTGCAATGAGTGACGTTGAACACTGTATTGGTCAATGCCGTGCCTGCGCCGGCCTGTTTCGTCTTGGTCGCAGCGTCGAGGCGGCCCTGGATATGCTGGATGTGTTCGAGGCGGCTGCCAGTCACCTGGACGTTCGTGCGCAACCGGTGGTGCAAGAATGGACGCGCCTGTTGACGCTTATGCTCAACTGCCAGCAATCCCAGGACTGGCTCGGACTGGCCGACTATATGGAATATGAGCTGGCGGCCCTGCTCAGAAGTTGATGCGGTTCACAAAAGTTAACCCTGCCTGGAGCGAACTCTCTGCTCCATAGTTGCTTGTTCTGAAACTGCAAGTCTTTCCATCCCTGCGTTTACGCCGCCAAGTCGTTGTTTTTTATAGAGCTGGCAGGGTGATAGCATTTTTTTTTCAAATTGCGCTAAAGCAACGAGGTATAGCGACGATAACTATTACGAAGGTTCTCTGTGCCATCCCGGCTGTTGCCAGGGCCGGAAGCCGCAGCACCCAACCAATGAGGATTTAATCATGGCTTTAGGCGTAAACACTAACGTTGCTTCCCTGTCCGTTCAGAAGAACCTGGGTCGCGCTTCCGACGCTCTGTCCACTTCGATGACCCGTCTGTCTTCCGGTCTGAAAATCAACAGCGCTAAAGACGACGCTGCCGGCCTGCAGATCGCTACCCGTATCAGCAGCCAGGTTCGCGGCCAGACCGTAGCAATCAAGAACGCCAACGACGGCATCTCGATGGCTCAAACGGCTGAAGGCGCTCTGCAAGAGTCGACCAACATTCTGCAACGTATGCGTGAACTGGCAATCCAGGCTCGTAACGGTACTAACAGCTCGGCTGACCAGAAAGCTACCAACGCTGAATTCGTTCAGATGTCCAACGAGCTGACTCGTATCGCTGACAGCACCAACCTGAACGGCAAGAAATTGCTCGACGGTTCCGCTGGCACCATGACTCTGCAAGTAGGTTCGAACACCGGTACTGCTAACCAGATCGACTTGACCCTGAGCGGCGAGTTCGGCGCAGTCAGCCTGTCCGTAGACAGCGGCACCCTGGCTCTGACCGGTACTGACAGCGCTGTAGCTGCAACCAACATCGACTCGGCAATCTCTGCAATCGACGTGGCTCTGGCAACAATCAACGCCACCCGTGCTGACCTCGGTGCTGCACAAAACCGTCTGACCAGCACCATCTCCAACCTGCAGAACGTAAACGAAAACGCCACCGCTGCACTGGGTCGCGTTCAGGATACCGACTTCGCAGAAGAGACTGCTAACCTGACCAAGCAACAAACTCTGCAACAAGCTTCCCAGGCTGTTCTGGCTCAGGCCAACCAGCTGCCATCCGCTGTACTGAAACTGCTTCAGTAATATCGGAATGAGTTTTGGCGGGTGAGTATGCTAGTCGTGCTCTCCCGCTTTTTTACGTTGAGGAGGTGTTGGAAATGGACATGAGCGTCAAGCTTAGCCAGTCTTACCAGGCCGTTAAACCGATGCCTGTAGCTCCAGAAAAAACGGCTGAGGTTCCTCAGGTCGCACCGGTTGCAACGACCGCTGCGGTTTCGGATTCGTCCGACAGTAAAAAGGAAGCCAGGGTCTCGGAAGCGCAACAGACCGAGAAACTGAAAGCGGCTGTGCAGGAAATAGAAACATTCGTGCAATCTGTAAAGCGCAATCTTGAGTTTTCCATTGACGAAGCGTCGGGCGAAATCGTCGTCAAGGTGATTGCCAGTGATACGGGTGAAGTCGTAAGACAGCTGCCCTCGGCCGAAGCCATCAAGATCGCGGAAAGCCTGCATAATGCGCACAGCTTGTTGTTCGACGCCAAGGTCTGACCCTGGCACGAATCGTGTACGAATCGTCTAAAGGGTGCTTTTGTGTTGCGCCCTGGTCAAAAGACCGACGAAATCTAAGGAGTAGCTCTCATGGCAAGTAATATCACGCCCTCCACAGGCCTTGGTTCCGGCTTGGCAATTGGCGAAATTGTTACATCGCTGGTTAATTCGGATAAAGCTGCCAAGCAAAACCAGATCACCAAGCAGACAGGCCTGACTACCACCAAGCTGTCTGGCATTGCCACGCTCAATTCGGCAATGGATGCGTTTCAGACTGCGCTCAACAACCTGAACAAGAAAGATGCCCCGGCATTCAACGGTTATTCAGCGACCTCTTCGGCGACCAACTTTGTCACTGCAAAGGCAACCAACACCGCTGTAGCGGGTTCATACACCATTGAAGTCAAAACCCTTGCCACCAGTTCAAGCGTCGCATCGGCTTCATTTGACACAGCAGCGGCCAGTGCCATTCCGAGTGGTAAGCTCACTATCAGTCAAAATGGCACTGCTGATACCGAGATAAATGTTCCAGCGAATTCGACATTGCAGTCGGTTCGTGACCTGATCAACGCAAAGACCGGCACCAGTGGCATCAGCGCCAACATCATCACCGATGCCACCGGCTCGCGCCTGGTGTACAGCTCGACCAAGACCGGTGCCGGTTCCGAAATCACCGTCGACAGTGATATTGCCGGTTTCACCATCGGCACTGGTGAGCTGGATTCGACCTCGCCCACCAGTGCGGGGCGAATCGGCAAAGTTCCGGTGGACGGTGAGGTCACGGTGGGTGGCCTTTCGATCAAGAGTTCGACTAACACTTTTGACACCGCAGTCAGCGGCCTGAGTTTTACTGCGGTGGCCGTAGGCACGTCTACTGTGACTGTCGCCGGTAATACCGACGGCCTGAAAACCTCATTGCAGGCCTTTGTCGATGCCTACAACACTGTGGTCAAAGCGGTCGCCTCGGTGACCAAGGCGACTGTCGATGCTGACGGCGTGACCACCTCTGCCGCATTGACCGGTGACTCGCTGCCTCGCGATATTCTGGCTTCCATCCGTTCGGTATTGACCACCCCTGGTCCAGGCGGGAAGTTGTCGACACTTGCGCAGCTGGGGATTCAAACCGATCAGTCGGGCGGTACCCTGACCTTCGATACGGCCAAATTCACCACGGCCATGAACACCAAGGGGTTGGGAAGCGAAGTCCAGCAGTTGTTCAGTGGCACCGACGATACCAATGGCCTGATCAGTCGCATGACCAAAGCCATGGACCCTTACATCAAGACTGGCGGCAGTCTCGACGACCGTACAACGTTGTTGAACACCACCAAAGCCAATCTGACCAAGCAGCAGGAGGCTTTGGATCGGCGTGTTGAAACACTGACGGCGACGCTGACGGCCAAGTACAACGCAATGGACTTGATGGTCGGGCAGATGAAGGCAACTCTGTCCAGCATCACCTCGTTCTTCGATACGTTGAACGCCCAGGCTTCTGCCTGAGTCCGGCTCGCTGACAATAACCCGGCTGCTTTCCTGCACTGCCGGGTTTTTGGCTTATGTCTGGCTTGCTGACTAAAGTAATTCAAGTTATTCGGATGGGCGTCGATAAGATGGTTATACGAATTCGGCAATTTTGACGAGGTACATCATGAACCCGATGTTAGCCCTTCGGCAGTATCAAAAAGTGAATGTCCATGCTCAGGCTTCCGAGGCCAGCCCTCATCGTCTGGTGCAAATGCTGATGGAAGCCGGCCTGGATCGCATTGCTCAGGCTAAAGGCGCCATCGGTCGCAAGGACATTCCTGCCAAGGGTGTGTTGATCGGCAAGGCCATCGACATCATGGGTGGGCTGCGTGAAGGCCTGGACATGGAGAACTCGGCCGATACCCTCAGCAGTGTCGATAACCTTTATATCTACATGATGCAGCGTCTGGCCGAAGCCAATATCAAAAGCGACCCGAAGATTCTGGATGAGGTTGCCCGCCTGCTGATCACGGTCAAGGAAGGCTGGGACGCAATCGCCGGTCAAGAAAACCAATAAGAAGCTGTTGTGCCGAGGAGATTCACATGAGTGCTGCACTCAAGCGTATCGAAGAGACTCGTGAAGCGCTGGTAGGCGCTTTGGCCGAGCGTGACTGGGAGGCTATCGGCAAGCTGGACCTGGACTGCCGTGCGTGCATTGAGGACGTCATCAGCCAGGAAGTGCCTAATGACCCTGAATTACGTGGCAATCTCGAAGAACTGATGACGGTTTACCGCCAGTTAATCGAGGGTGCGACTGGGGCGCGTCAGGCTATTGTCGACGAAATGACGCAAATCACCCAAGCCAAGAACGCTGCAAAGGTTTACCATCTGTTCGATTCGTGACCGGTTGGTCGAAAAGTAAAATACGCCATAAATTTGACTGTTTACGGTTTTTTGACTTAACTAGCGATGTTTACTATTTTCTGGCTTCCCGGTATTCGTAATGGCCGGGGAGGCAAGCTGCCCACCCCTGAGCGGGCATTGAGTTGACTAGGGAAGTTGCTATTGCATGTGGCGTGAAATCAAGATTCTACTGATCGATGACGATAGCCAGCGCCGCCGCGATTTAGCGGTGATTCTGAATTTTCTCGGCGAAGAAAATTTGTCCTGCTCAAGCCAGGATTGGCAGCAGGTTGTCGGCTCTCTGGCGTCCACCCGCGAAGTGCTCTGCGTGCTGGTCGGCAGCGTAAACGCCCCCGGAAGTCTCCAAGGACTCCTTAAGACCGTCGCTGCATGGGATGAGTTCCTTCCTGTGTTGATGATGGGTGAAATAAATTCTGCGGTAGAGCTGCCGGAAGACCTGCGTCGTCGCGTGCTCTCTACCCTCGAAATGCCGCCTAGCTACAGCAAACTGCTGGATTCCCTGCACCGCGCTCAGGTCTATCGTGAAATGTACGATCAGGCTCGTGAACGCGGGCGCCATCGTGAGCCGAATCTGTTTCGCAGCCTGGTCGGTACCAGTCGCGCGATTCAGCATGTGCGGCAGATGATGCAGCAGGTGGCCGATACCGACGCCAGTGTTCTGATCCTGGGCGAATCGGGCACTGGCAAGGAAGTCGTGGCGCGTAACCTGCACTATCACTCCAAGCGTCGCGATGCGCCGTTTGTGCCGGTCAACTGTGGTGCGATTCCGGCCGAGTTGCTGGAAAGCGAATTGTTTGGCCACGAGAAGGGCGCCTTTACGGGCGCCATCACCAGCCGAGCCGGGCGCTTTGAGCTGGCTAACGGCGGGACACTGTTCCTCGATGAAATCGGCGACATGCCGTTGCCGATGCAGGTCAAACTGCTGCGAGTTCTGCAAGAGCGGACTTTCGAGCGGGTCGGCAGCAACAAGACCCAAAGCGTCGACGTGCGCATCATTGCCGCTACCCATAAAAATCTCGAGTCGATGATCGAGATCGGCAGCTTCCGCGAAGATCTCTACTACCGCCTCAATGTGTTCCCGATTGAAATGGCACCGTTGCGCGAGCGGGTTGAAGATATCCCGTTGCTTATGAATGAGTTGATCTCGCGCATGGAGCATGAGAAGCGCGGTTCGATCCGCTTCAACTCGGCAGCCATCATGTCGCTGTGTCGGCATGGCTGGCCGGGCAACGTCCGCGAGCTGGCCAACCTGGTGGAGCGCATGGCGATCATGCACCCGTATGGCGTCATCGGTGTTGCCGAGTTGCCGAAGAAATTCCGCTACGTCGATGACGAAGACGAGCAAATGGTCGACAGCCTGCGCATCGATCTCGAAGAGCGCGTGGCAATCAACGGCCACACGCCGAACTTCTCGGCCGGTGCCATGCTGCCCCCTGAAGGCCTGGACCTTAAGGACTACCTCGGTGGTCTTGAGCAAGGGCTGATCCAGCAGGCGCTGGACGATGCCAGTGGTATTGTGGCCCGGGCTGCCGAGCGGTTGAGAATCCGTCGTACCACCCTGGTGGAGAAGATGCGCAAATACGGCATGAGTCGTCGTGAAGGTGACGAACAGGCAGATGATTGACGCTTGTTGATTTGCCAAAAAGCCAGGCCCCTGAATTTTCAGGGGTTTTTTTTCGGCACGGGGATTGCTAAGACTCTAGCAACATACCGTTTCATGACGGTTCGCCATGCGAGAGATTACTTATGCCTCAAGCCGCCCAAATGCCTTCTGGTGCATTGCCTCAAGTGCCTCCATCCCTGGAGCTGGAAAGCCGTCAGGGGCTTGAACAGGCGTTTCAACTGTTCAATCAGATGTCGGCGCAGCTGACGGACTCCTACAGCTTGCTTGAAGCGCGGGTCTCTGAGCTCAAGGGCGAGCTGGCGGTGGTCAGTGCTCAGCGCATGGAAGAACTGGCGGAAAAAGAACGCATCGCCAATCGTCTGCAGAATCTTCTCGATCTGTTGCCCGGTGGCGTCATCGTGATTGATGCCATGGGCATCGTGCGCGAGGCCAATCCGGCAGCGGTTGACCTGCTCGGTCAGCCGTTGATTGGCGAGCTCTGGCGACACGTGATCAGCCGTTGTTTCGCACCGCGCGAGGACGACGGCCATGAAATCTCACTCAAGGACGGTCGACGTCTTTCCATCTCCACGCGTTCCCTGGACGCAGAGCCGGGGCAACTGGTGTTGCTCAACGACCTCACGGAAACCCGGCGCTTGCAGGATCAACTGGCGCGGCATGAGCGTCTGTCGTCGTTAGGGCGCATGGTTGCGTCCCTGGCTCATCAGATCCGCACGCCGCTGTCCGCCGCACTGATTTACGCCAGCCATTTGACCGAGCAGCAGCTGCCAGTTGAAACCCAGCAACGTTTTGCCGGGCGACTCAAAGAGCGGCTGCACGAGCTTGAACATCAGGTGCGCGACATGCTGGTCTTCGCCCGGGGCGAATTGCCGCTGACCGACCGGATCGCCCCTCATGAATTGTTCGAAGCATTGCAGGCCGCGGCCCTCACTCATACACAGGATCTGGCAGTGCGCTGGCAGTGTGATGATCTCGACGGGCAGTTGCTGTGCAATCGCGACACGTTGGTCGGGGCGTTGCTCAACCTGATTGAAAATGCGGTTCAGGCCAGTGCCGGACGGACGCGTCTGAAAATTCACGCCTACGCCAGGGGCGACTCGCTGCGTCTGTGCGTCAGCGACAACGGCAGCGGTATAAATGCAGCGGCGCTGGCGCGCATCGGCGAGCCATTCTTCACCACCAAGGCTACCGGCACCGGGCTGGGGCTGGCGGTGGTGACCGCAGTAACCCGCGCCCATCGCGGCAGCGTGCATTACCAGTCAAGGCCTGGCCGTGGCACCTGCGCGATTGTCACCTTGCCGCTGATCCCTTGCTCTACTCAACAGGAAATCAGCTGATGTCGATCAAGGTATTGCTGGTCGAGGATGATCGGGCGCTGCGTGAGGCGCTGGGCGATACCCTCGAGTTGGCCGGTCATGATTTCCATGCCGTCACCTGCGCTGAAGAGGCATTAATTGCCGCTGCGAGCGAACCGTTCAGCCTGGTCATCAGTGACGTGAACATGCCGGGTATGGATGGCCACCAATTGCTGGGGCTGTTGCGTGATCGTCACCCGCAATTGCCGGTGTTGCTGATGACCGCCCATGGCGCGGTGGATCGGGCGGTGGATGCCATGCGCCAAGGCGCAGCCGATTATCTGGTCAAGCCTTTCGAGCCCAAGGCATTGCTGGCACTGGTTGCCCGGCATGCACTGGGTCGCCTGGGGCCCATCGACAATGATGGGCCGATCGCAGTCGAGCCGGCCAGTGCGCAACTCTTGAACCTGGCCAGCCGGGTGGCGAAAAGCGACTCCACGGTGCTGATTTCCGGTGAGTCCGGGACCGGCAAAGAAGTGCTGGCGCGTTACATTCACCAGCATTCGCCCCGTGCCGATAAGCCATTCATTGCCATCAACTGCGCGGCCATCCCTGACAACATGCTGGAAGCGACATTATTCGGTCACGAGAAGGGATCGTTTACCGGTGCCATTGCCGCACAAGCAGGCAAGTTCGAACAGGCAGACGGCGGTACGATTCTGCTCGACGAGATTTCTGAAATGCCCATGGGCCTGCAAGCCAAATTATTGCGCGTGTTGCAGGAACGGGAAGTTGAGCGGGTCGGCGGCAAGAAACCGATCAATCTGGACATTCGGGTGCTGGCCACTACTAACCGCGATCTTGCTGGCGAAGTGGCGGCGGGGCGTTTCCGTGAGGATTTGTTCTACCGGCTCTCGGTATTTCCTCTGGCATGGCAGCCGCTGCGTCAACGGACTGCCGATATTCTGCCGCTGGCCGAGCGTCTGTTGGCCAAACACGTCAATAAAATGAAACATGCTGCGGTCAGGCTGTCCGCGCAGGCGCAGCAGTGTCTGATCGATTACGCCTGGCCCGGCAATGTGCGGGAACTGGACAATGCCGTGCAGCGAGCGCTGATCCTGCAGCAGGGCGGAGTGATTCAGGCAGAAGACTTTTGCCTTGCGGGGCCTGTGACTGGAGCTTCGCTGGTTCCCAGTGCGGCGCCTGTTGTCAGCACCGCACCTGTGACGGCAGCAGCCGGCGCCACGCTGGATATGTCGGGCAGTGATTCGGCGGGAGCCTTGGGTGATGACCTGCGTCGTCGGGAATTCCAGATGATCATCGACACGCTGCGGGCCGAGCGTGGACGTCGAAAAGAAGCCGCGGAGCGCCTGGGTATCAGTCCGCGAACGTTGCGCTACAAACTGGCGCAGATGCGCGATGCGGGTATGGATGTTGAAGGTTATCTGTTTGCCACCTGAGTCTGTATCGAGGTTGCAGTCATCAGCGTTGCAGTGCGGCGATTTGTCACAGTGAGGTTTTATTCCTCATCTGCCGATAGCTGCAAAGGGCTCAAAACCGAGCAAGTACAAGGTTTTGTCACTGCGTTATGCCAGACTGAATAAAATGGTGGCCATTTGCCGCCATGTAACTGGCACCCTTGTTGCTTTGTCATGTATGACCGCTGAATCAGTGTCAAAAATTTGCGGCACTCACGAGAGTGGCACTTACGAGAGATATGTCCATGAGCCAAGGTGTTGAATTTAATCGCTTGATGTTGGATATGCGCTCCATGCAAATGGATGCCATGGCCGCGCCGAAAGCCGCCGCCACGCCGGAAATCGGCTCCAGCAGCTTTGCCGACATGCTTGGTCAGGCCGTGAACAAGGTCAGTGAGACCCAACAGGCGTCCAATCAGCTCGCGAGCGCCTTTGAAATCGGTAAGTCCGGCGTGGACCTGACCGATGTGATGATTTCGTCGCAGAAAGCCTCCGTCTCTTTCCAGGCCTTGACCCAGGTTCGGAACAAGCTGGTTCAGGCTTATCAAGACATCATGCAGATGCCGGTTTAAGGACGTATTGAGTCATGGCAGAAACACTCGCCGATAGCGTTCCGGCCAAGACAGGCGCTTCTGGAAAAAAGCCGTTGATGGGCTTGGCTTTTCTGGAAAACCTTTCCGAGATGACCATGTTGCGTCAGGTCGGCCTTATGGTCGGGCTGGCTGCCAGCGTGGCAATCGGTTTCGCCGTGGTGCTCTGGTCCCAGCAGCCTGATTACCGGCCGCTGTACGGCAGCCTGGCCGGTATGGACGGCAAGCAGGTCATGGACACGCTGACTACCGCCAATATTCCTTACACCATCGAGCCCAATTCCGGCGCCTTGCTGGTCAAGGCTGAAGATGTGCAGCGCGCACGGATTCAGTTGGCGTCGGCGGGTGTCACTCAGCATGACGGCAATGTCGGCTTTGAAATCCTCGACAAGGACCAAGGCTTGGGTACCAGCCAGTTCATGGAAGCCACCCGCTATCGTCGGGGGCTGGAAGGCGAGCTGGCACGTACGATTTCGTCCCTGAATAACATCAAGGCGGCTCGTGTCCACCTGGCAATCCCGAAGAGCTCGGTCTTCGTTCGTGATGACCGCAAGCCAAGCGCGTCGATTCTGGTGGAGCTGTATGCCGGGCGTACGCTGGAGCCAAGCCAGGTCCTGGCAATCGTTAATCTGGTTTCGACCAGCGTGCCGGAGCTGAGCAAGTCGCAGATCAGCGTGGTCGATCAAAAGGGCAATCTGCTGTCGGATCAGGCGGAAAACTCCGAGCTGACCATGGCTGGTAAGCAGTTCGATTATTCCCGTCGCATGGAAAGCATGCTCACTCAGCGTGTGCAGAACATTCTGCAACCGGTGCTGGGCAACGACCGCTACAAGGCTGAAGTTTCTGCCAACGTTGACTTTAGCGCCGTGGAATCCACCGCCGAAAGCTTCAACCCTGACCAGCCTGCCTTGCGTAGCGAGCAGTCGGTCAACGAACAACGCTCCAGCAGTTCCGGTCCTCAAGGGGTACCGGGTGCACTGAGCAATCAGCCCCCAGGCCCGGCTACTGCGCCGCAGGCCGCAGGCGGTGCCGCCGGCGCTGCTGCCGCCATTGCACCAGGCCAGCCGCTGCTGGATGCAAACGGTCAGCAGATCATGGACCCGGCAACCGGCCAGCCCGCGTTGGCGCCGTACCCGGCTGACAAACGCGTGCAGTCGACCAAGAACTTCGAGCTGGACCGTTCCATCAGCCACACCAAGCAGCAGCAGGGTCGTCTGACCCGCCTGTCGGTGGCGGTGGTGGTTGATGATCAGGTCAAGGTCAACGCAGCCAACGGTGAAGTGACCCGTACCCCGTGGAGCGCTGAGGATCTGAATCGCTTCACCCGTCTGGTCCAGAATGCCGTCGGTTTCGATGCCAGCCGTGGCGACAGCGTCAGTGTCGTCAACGTGCCGTTCTCGGCCGAGCAGGGCGAGGTGATTGCCGAAATTCCGTTCTACTCGCAGCCGTGGTTCTGGGACATCGTCAAACAGGCCGTGGGCATTATCTTCATCCTGATTCTGGTGTTCGGCGTGCTGCGCCCGGTGTTGAACAACATCACCAATGGCAAGAGCAAAGAGCTGGCCGGTTTCGACGATGGCACTGGCGGGTTTGGTGGCATGGGCGGCGCCGACGAGTTGTCCAACGACCGTGTCAGCCTTGGCGGTCCGCAGAGCATTTTGCTGCCTAGCCCGACTGAGGGTTATGACGCACAGTTGAACGCGATCAAGAGCCTGGTGGCCGAAGACCCGGGTCGTGTGGCCCAGGTTGTGAAAGAGTGGATTAACACTGATGAATGATCGAGCCGTCGTAACCAAGCTGAGCAAGGTCGAGAAAGCTGCCGTACTGCTGCTTTCCCTGGGCGAAACCGACGCGGCTCAAGTGCTGCGGCACATGGGGCCCAAGGAGGTCCAGCGCGTAGGCGTGGCCATGGCGCAGATGCGCAATGTGCACCGCGAGCAGGTCGAAGAGGTCATGACCGAGTTCGTCGAAACCGTTGGCGATCAGACCAGCCTCGGTGTCGGCTCAGACGGCTATATCCGCAAAATGCTCACCCAGGCATTGGGCGAAGACAAGGCCAACGGGCTCATCGACCGGATCCTGCTGGGTGGCAATACCAGCGGCCTGGACAGCCTGAAATGGATGGAGCCGCGCGCGGTCGCTGACGTTATCCGGTTTGAGCACCCGCAGATCCAGGCCATCGTCGTCGCGTATCTGGACGCCGATCAGGCCGGTGAAGTGCTGGGCCATTTTGATCACAAGGTCCGGCTGGACATCATCCTGCGCGTCTCTTCGTTGAACACCGTGCAGCCGGCAGCGCTCAAAGAGTTGAACCAGATTCTCGAGAAGCAGTTCTCGGGTAACGCCAACACGTCGCGTACTACCTTGGGTGGTATCAAGCGGGCTGCCGATATCATGAACTTCCTCGACAGCTCCATCGAAGGCACGCTCATGGATTCGATCCGCGAAGTTGACGAAGATTTGTCGACCCAGATCGAAGACCTCATGTTTGTCTTCAACAACCTTGCGGACGTCGACGACCGTGGTATCCAGGCGCTGTTGCGCGAAGTGTCTTCGGACGTACTGGTGCTGGCGCTCAAGGGTTCCGACGAGGCGATCAAGGAAAAAATCTTCAAGAACATGTCCAAGCGTGCCGCCGAGCTGCTGCGTGACGACCTGGAAGCCAAAGGTCCGGTACGTGTCAGCGACGTGGAAACTGCACAGAAAGAAATCCTCACCATCGCTCGCCGTATGGCCGAGGCCGGGGAGATCGTTCTCGGCGGCAAAGGTGGCGAGGAAATGATTTAAGGCGCTATCAATGTCCAGCTCCAACAAAGAACCGGCCAGCGACCTGATTCGCGCCAAGGATGTCGGTGGTTTTGACGTCTGGTCGCTGCCCAGTTTCGACCCCCATGTAGAGCCTGCACCCGAGCCTGAGCCGGAGGTTGAAGAGCCGGTCGAGGTCATTGAGGAGGTGCCGCTGGAGGAAGTCCAGCCCATCACCCTCGAAGAACTGGAAAGCATCCGTCAGGAAGCCTACAACGAGGGTTTCGCCACGGGCGAAAAAGAGGGCTTCCACAGCACTCAGCTCAAGGTGCGCCAGGAAGCCGAAGTGGCCTTGGCCGCCAAGCTGGAAAGCCTTGAAAGGCTGATGGAGCAATTGCTCGATCCCGTCGCCGAGCAAGACACGCAGATCGAGAAGTCGATGATTCTGCTGGTCGAGCACATCGCTCGCAAAGTCATTCAGCGTGAGCTGACCACCGATTCCCGGCAGATTGGCAACGTCCTGCGCGACGCCCTGAAACTGCTGCCCATGGGCGCTACCAACGTGCGGATTTTTATCAATCCGCAGGATTTCGAACAGATCAAGGCTCTGCGCGAACGCCATGAAGAAACCTGGCGCATCGTCGAGGACGACACCTTGCAGGCCGGTGGTTGCCGGATCGAGACCGAGCACAGCCGCATCGATGCCAGTATCGAAACCCGGATCACTCAAGCCGTCGCCAAAATGTACGACCAGATGCACGAGCAGGCGCTGCATCCGGCGTCTGCAGATATGAGTCTTGATCTGGACAAGGTTGCGGAATCTGCCGTCTCTTCTGAAGCCGAGAAACCCGATGCGCCTTGATCGCACCAGCTTCGGCAAACGCCTGGGTTCGTATGCCGAAACCATCGAGTTGCCGACCCAGCCGCTGGTCGAAGGGCGGCTGTTGCGCATGGTCGGCCTGACCCTTGAGGCCGAGGGTTTGCGCGCCGCCATGGGCAGTCGCTGTGTAGTGATCAACGACGACAGCCACCACCCGGTGGAAGTCGAAGCCGAAGTCATGGGCTTTTCCGGCAGCAAAGTATTTCTCATGCCGGTGGGTAGCGTGGCGGGGATTGCCCCCGGTGCGCGAGTGGTGCCCTTGGTCGACACCGGTCGCCTGCCCATGGGCATGGCCATGCTCGGCCGCGTGCTGGATGGCGCCGGACGTGCGTTGGACGGCAAAGGTGGTATGAAGGCCGAAGACTGGGTGCCCATGGACGGCCCGACCATCAACCCGCTAAAACGCAACCCCATTAGCCAGCCGCTTGATGTGGGCATTCGCTGCATCAACGGTTTGTTGACGGTAGGCCGGGGCCAGCGTCTGGGTCTGTTTGCCGGTACCGGGGTGGGCAAGAGCGTGCTGCTGGGCATGATGACGCGCTTCACTGAAGCCGACATTATCGTGGTTGGCCTGATCGGTGAGCGGGGACGCGAGGTTAAGGAATTCATCGAGCACAGCCTCGGTGAAGAAGGTCTCAAGCGTTCGGTGGTGGTTGCCTCACCGGCGGATGACGCACCGCTGATGCGCCTGCGGGCTGCCATGTATTGCACGCGCATCGCCGAGTATTTTCGCGATAAGGGCAAGAATGTCCTGTTGCTGATGGATTCGTTGACTCGTTTCGCCCAGGCCCAGCGGGAAATCGCCCTGGCTATCGGCGAACCGCCCGCGACCAAGGGCTATCCGCCTTCGGTGTTCGCCAAGCTGCCGAAGCTGGTGGAGCGGGCCGGTAACGCCGAAGCGGGCGGCGGGTCGATCACTGCTTTTTATACCGTGTTGTCTGAAGGCGATGACCAGCAGGATCCCATCGCGGATTCGGCCCGAGGCGTGCTCGACGGGCACATCGTCTTGTCCCGGCGACTTGCCGAGGAAGGGCATTACCCAGCCATTGATATCGAAGCGTCTATCAGCCGGGTCATGCCGTCGGTCGTCACGCCCGAGCACATGCACCAGGCGCAGCACTTCAAGCAGTTGTGGTCTCGCTACCAGCAAAGCCGCGACCTGATCAGCGTCGGTGCCTATGTTGCCGGCGGTGATCGGGAAACTGACCTGGCGATTGCCCTGCAGCCGGTGTTGGTGCGTTATCTGCGCCAGGGCCTGAACGAGAATCAGAGCATGGAAAACAGCAGCGCCCAGCTTGCGGCGGTCTTCAACCCGGCAGCGGGTGGCTGATAGATCATGGCCAAGAGTCGTGCGGCACGTCTGGCACCGGTAGTGGACATGGCCGAAAGCGCAGAGCGTTCGGCTGCGCAGCGACTCGGACATTTTCAGGGGCAAGTGCGGATCGCCGAAGGCAAGCTAGAAGAGCTTGAGCAGTTCCGCATGGCGTATCAACAACAGTGGATCGACAAGGGTTCCAGTGGTGTCTCGGGCCAATGGTTGATGAACTATCAGCGCTTCCTCAACCAGCTGGAAACCGCCGTCGGCCAGCAGCGCAAGAGCCTGGCCTGGCATCAGGACAACGTCGAAAAAGCCCGTGGCGCCTGGCAACAGGCCTACGCCCGGGTCGAGGGGCTGCGCAAACTGGTCCAGCGCTACATCGACGAAGCCCGCCAGCTGGAAGACAAGCGCGAGCAGAAACTGTTGGACGAACTGTCTCAGCGTTTGCCGAGGCAATCGCAGTTCTGAAGCGACCCCTGTATCTGCAGGTGCGGTGATTACCCGTGAGAGCGAGCTTGCTCGCGAAGAGGTCCGTACATCCTCAGCATCTCCTGCGGCAGGATCACCGCCTTCGCGAGCAAGCTCGCTCCCACAGAAAATCGCACTTTCCGTTGGAGCTGGGCTTGCCCGCGAATTGGGCGGCACGGTTTTTCAGGCACACCGCGTAATGGTTCTTCGCGGGCAAGCCTCGCTCCAACAGGAGGTACCTCGCAGAATCCTGTGCAATCAATTTGC
>Ga0247811_1000205_pt1 | contig 20485 bp, 8 predicted proteins | sample UWRJL134311R1_FD_189018 | JGI IMG/M metagenome (GOLD analysis project Ga0247811, IMG submission 189018) | Plant litter microbial communities from Arlington Agricultural Research Station in Wisconsin, United States - UWRJ-L134-311R-1 | ecosystem: Environmental > Terrestrial > Plant litter >...
TGCAATGTTAGGTCAGGAAGTGCAGGAATCGCAATGGGAAAATCTGTACGGCTACAGATCTGGTTACATCACAAATGGCGCAACAGATTTGAATGCAGGAGATGCAACCACGGCCAGAAACTCAAATGCCAGCAGTATCAATTCAATCAGTTCTTATTTTGGTAGAATATTTTATTCTTTCAACGACAAATATTTACTTACCGGTACCATCAGAAGAGACGGTTCATCTAAGTTTGCCGAGGAAAATCGCTGGGGATGGTTTCCGTCAGCTGCTTTGGCCTGGAAAGTTTCTAACGAGAATTTCTTAAAAAACAACGCTGTTGTCAACAATCTAAAATTACGTTTAGGCTGGGGAGCAGTTGGTAACCAGAGCGCACCCAACTATGCTTATACTTCTATTTACGGAGCATCAGCTACAAATTGGGGAACAGGACAGCTTGCAGGAAATACTGCAAATCCGGATATCAAGTGGGAAACAACTTATTCAAGCAACATCGGACTAGATCTTGGTCTTTTTAATAATAGAATTGAGCTTGTTGCCGATGTTTATTACAAAAAAACAAATGATTTACTACTTGAATTGCCGCTTCCTGCTTACGTAGGAACAACAGGACAAGGATCTACAAGACCGCCAACAGTAAATATTGGTTCTCTTGAAAATAAAGGATTTGAGTTTACATTGAATACTTTAAACATGGACAGAAAAGATTTTAGCTGGAGATCTAATTTCGTTTTTTCTATGAACAGAAGTAAAGTACTTGGATTGAATACTGAATCAGGAATTTTGAATAAAAACATTCAGCAGGGTTCTGATATCACCACTATTACAAGAACTGCAGTTGGAGAAGCAATTGGACAATTCTACGGATATAAAGTAATAGGCCGTTTTGAAAAAGCAACAGATTTCTATTATAAAGATAGTCAGGGAACTGTGCAGCCAACCGCTTTACCGGAAGGAATGCAAATTGGAGAAAATGGGGTTTGGATAGGAGATTATATCTTTAAAGATGTCAATAACGACGGAGTTATCAACGAAAAAGACCGTGATTATATTGGTAATCCAGCTCCGGATTTCACTTTTGGTGTCGGAAACACATTCTCATTCCAGGGATTTGACATCAATATTTTATTGACAGGTTCTTACGGAAATGATGTCGTAAACTACCAAAGACGCTGGTTAGAAAATCCTCGTGAAAACACTAATTTACTAACGTCAGCTTTAGGTTATGCACAATTAGAATTAATTGATCCAACAGGACCAAATGATTATCGTAACGTGCAAATTACAGGAGGTGATCCTTATATGCCAAGAATTGCGGCTTCATCAGCGGCATCGTCTTCCAACTACCGTTTCAGCGATCGTTTTGTAGAAGACGGATCTTATGTACGAGTTAAAAATATTTCGATAGGGTATAATCTGCCTAAAAGCTTATATTCTAAATGGGGTATTTCGAACATCAAAGTATATTCTAACGCCCAAAATGTGTTAACATTCACGAAATACAAAGGTTATGACCCTGAAGTAGGATCTATTAATCAAGATGCGCTTTTAAGTGGTATTGATAACGGACGTTACCCGTCTCCAATGATCACTACTCTTGGATTAAATGTTAATTTCTAAAATTCCACAAACTATGAAAACAAAAAAAATATTTTACACGGTTCTTATGATCGCATTGCCATTTGTTTGGACTAGTTGTAGTGATCTTTTAGACGTTGAGCCTGAAGATCAAATTACGAAGGAAAACTTTTATCAGACTGAAGCAGATTTTCAGGCTGCTACCGGACCATTATACAACAGAGTATGGTTTGATTTTAATGATAAGTTTTATTACGGTTTAGGAGACGGACGCTCAAATAATTTATATGCCCCTTATTCAGATTACGTTTATCCGTTTACAGATTTGTCTGAAACAGGATTAACAGGCCCATTGGTTTCGGCCTGGGGATCTTTATACAATGTGGTACAGCAGTCTAATAACGTTATAATTGGTATTTCAGACAGTAAAGTAAGTGCAGCGGTTAAAAACAAATATATTGCTGAAGCACGTTTTATGAGAGGAACAGCGTATTGGTATCTGGCTTCTTTATGGGGAGATGTCATTATTTCTACAGACCCAAGAGAGCTGGTTAAAAATCCGATTGTAAATAAAAATCCGCTAAATGATGTTTATGAATTTGCGATTCGTGATTTAGAATATGCTGCAAAAAATCTTCCGGAAACGGCAGGTCAGGCAGGGCGTTTAACAAAATACAGTGCTTTTGGTATGTTGTCTCGTGTTTATTTATCCTATTCAGGAGTAAGTACAAACCCAAACAGCGGTACCAGAAAACAAGAATATCTTGATCTTGCTAAAAAAGCCGCTGAAAAAGTAATGAATTCAGGGCCATATTCTTTGATGACCAATTACGCTGATTTATTCATGGTAGACAATAACAACAATACCGAGTCTATGTTTGCGCTTCAATGGGTGCCAAACGGAGATTACGGAGTAAACAACACACATCAGGCGTATTTTGCATTAGGATCTGATATTACAGGAGATGATGCGGCGTGGGGGTATTGGACAAGAGCTTCTTATGATGTTCTTAAAGAATACGAAACTAAAGATGTGCGCCGTAAAGCGACCTGGATGGCCGATGACGATTTTTATGCAGAAATTGGCAAAGCAAACGGAGGCTACACAGTAGATCACAGCAAAGAATTTTTAACCGTGAAAAAAGGAGTTGTAGGTTCTACAAAAGACAATGCAAAAATTTCACGTATGAATTCATCTTTAAATACCTACATGCTTCGTTTAGGTGAGGTATATTTAAATTATGCAGAAGCAACTCTGGGTAATAACCCGACAACTGCTGATGCCGGCGCTTTGGCCGCCATCAACAAACTTCGTACTCGTGCCGGACTTGATGCAAAAACTACGCTTACTTATGCTGATATTATTCACGAAAGAAGAACAGAATTGGCGATGGAAGGGCAGTATTGGTATGATTTAGTACGAAGAGCCTATTACAAACAACAAGAAGTAATCAATTATGTAACTTCTCAGAACAGAGGTGTTATCGAGCCAATTTTGTACGATGCCGCAGCAAACAAAGCGAGCATTGATCCTGCAAGAAGCAGCAGCACGCGTTCTATTGGAGTAATTGATGCCACGATATTTACGCTTCCTTATCCTGAATCAGAGTTGGTACAAAATCCTTTATTGAGAGAAAATCCTGTTCCGTATACGTTTACTGAAGAAAAAATAAAAGATTTGTTCTAGTATTTGAAAAAATAATAAAATCTAAAAGAAAGATTAATATGAAATATATTTTAAATAAAAAGTATTGGGCACCCATCGCATTACTTGGAATAATGGTCTTTGGGATGTTAGTAACGTCTTGCGATAACAGTGATTCTGCAGGCGGTACCATAACAGTGAGCAAAGTATTTCTGGAAGATGTCAATTCATCTGTACCGGATAGAGAAGTCACTTTTGCCAGATTAGGACAGGCATTACGCATTGAAGGTTCGGGATTTACAGGATTAAGAAAAGTGTATATCAACGGATATTCTACCTATTTTAATGTAGTTTTTGTCTCTGATAATTCAATGTTAATCAATGTTTCTGCAGACACGCCAGTTCTGGATGCAGATCCGGCTGAGCGTAACACCATTCGTTTTGTAAACGATAACAGCGAGACTATTTTTAAATTTGATATTCGTGCTTCAAAACCTGCCATTACAAGCATTTCAAACACAATGCCTAAAGCAGGTGAAATAATTACAGTTTACGGTACAGGTTTAACCGAAGTAAGCAAAGTCACTTTCCCTGGTAACATTGACGTAACAACAGGAATTACTTCAGATGAAGAAGGAGAATCTTTTACGGTTGTAGTGCCAAATGGAGTTTCAGATAACGGAGGTTCAATTTTTGCTCAAAGTTCAAACGGAGGCGTTTATTCACCGGCTTATTTCAACTTCAAAAAAGGAATCCTTCTTAATTTTGACGGTCAGGGTACTCAGGGTTCATGGAGTACCACAAGCATGATTCTTCCAACAGATTTAGAGTCGGCTGCATTAGGAACCGGAAACGTATCTCAAGGAAAATATGTGCCTCACCGTCCTTCTCGTATTGCGTCTTATGATGCGGGCAAAAACCGTCTTTCAGAGGTTTGGACAGCAGGAAATGGAGTTGATAACTGGAGAAGCCAATTAACACCTTATATTCCGGCAAGTACACCGCTTGATAAAGTGGCGCTTCAATTTGAGGTGTATGTTCCGGATGCCTGGAAAGATTCAGGATTCTTAAAAATCTGCATGGTCAATAATTTTAATGGAGGAGAATGGACAGGCGCTGTTTATAATTACGTTCCATGGATTGTTGACGGAAAATCAGTTGCTTTTCAAACCACAGGCTGGACAACCGTTACTATTCCGTTAAACAAATTTTATGCATGGTCAAAAGAAGCCTTTACTTTCGAGACTGTTCTGGCGTACCGTGAAGCGGCAACGTATCAAAATTTCGGTTTTTATTTCGAAAACTCTGATATTAAACTTTCAAATGTTACAGGAAGTGCCAGCGAAGTAGAATTTCCTTCAAAAGCAACTTCTGTTAAAGTATACACAGATAATTGGAGAATTGTATCACTAGATACACCGGTTTATAATGATTTCAATTAATAAAGAGGTACAGGTAAATCGTGTAATTTAAAAAATAGTAAAAATGAAATATAAATATATATTCCCTATAATCGCCTCATCATTAATGGTTTTGTCATCTTGCGACGATGATAAAATGGAGTGGGGCAAAGATCCGGATCACGGAGTGGTAACCGGAGCAGAACTTCCATTAGCATTAGTGGAGAAAATCAGCAGGTACGACCACTTAAAAACTTACACTGATTTTGTATTAGGAAACGGAATTGGAGCTGATTTGTATCTGTCAGATGCAGCGTATAGAAAAATTGTAAATGATAACTTCGATGAGGTAACGCCAGGTTATGCGATGAAACATGGTGCTATGGTAAACGCAAAAGGAGAAATTAACTTTACAACCATGGATGCTTTTATAGCAAAAACGAAAGAAGCAGGTTTAAAAGTTTTCGGGCATACTTTGGTGTGGCATTCGAATCAAAATGCGAGTTACCTGAACGGAATTATTGCCCCAACTGTAATTCCGGGTTCAAGCGGTACAAACACGCTTGATGTTGCAGGTTTAAAAAACGGAACCTTTGCGAATTGGGCAAGAAATAATCCAGGAAAAGGAATTGCAGTAATTGATAACGCAGGATTAACTGCCTCTTCAAAAGCAATTCAGCTGCAGTCAAGTGCAACATCTGCAGCATCCTATAGTTTACAGCTGACCTCTCCTAATGTGTCAATTGTAACCGGACACAATTATGAAATTTCATTTTATATTAAATCGGATGTTGCCGGTAAAGGCCGACTTTCATTCAATGCATCCTTAACAAATCAATATCCGTATAAAGATTGGTTCAGTACCGGTGCGGCATGGACAGAAGCTTTTGTAACTTCAGGAGAATGGAAACAAGTTAAAATTAAATTGGCTCCGGGTGATTTTAAATCAGGAAGTACTAATTTTCAATTCAATATCGATTTAGGATATTTACCAAATGTCAATTATCTTATAGACGTTAATACCATAGCCGTTGTAGATCTTGATGCTGTGGCAGCAGTAAGTAATTTGGTGGCTAACGGCAAGTTTAATACTGATATCAGCGGATGGTCAAAAATGAATGGAGCAGCAGACGCTTTAAGTCTTGCAGGTGCTGCAAACGCTTATGAAGGAACGGGCGCAATGAAAGTAGTAAATGCTGTCAGCGATGCCGCAAATCAATGGAAAACTCAAATTCAGGCTGCTTTTACAAGTACCATGACTTTAGGTAAAGACTACACGATTTCTTATATGATTCGTTCAGAAGCAACAGGGTCAGTTCGATGCTCCACTACCGGAACAACAGCACGTTATCAAGGCGATCAAACTACAACTGCTGCTTGGAAATTAGTAGAATGGAAATTCACTTCAAACGGTACTGAAACAGGACTGAACTTTGACTTAGGCGGCGCAGCAGGAACCTATTATATCGACAATGTACTGGTGACTTCTGGAGAAACTTCAGGCGGAGGAGCGACAGCACCTATTACTATCGACAAAACTGATGCTGAAAAAACCAAGATTATTGGTGATGCCATGACAGACTGGATTTCTAAAATGATGACCCATTATAAAACCAGCGTATTTGCGTGGGATGTTGTAAATGAACCAATGAGAGAAGACGGAACATTAAGAAATGGTACTGAAGGAGAAACAGCAACAGATCATTTTTCCTGGGCCAAATATCTGGGGAAAGATTTTGCAGTAAAAGCATTTAAATTAGCGCGTCAGTACGGAAATGCGACAGACAAACTATTTATTAACGATTATAATTTAGAATCAAGACTTGATAAATTAGATGGTTTGATTGAGTATGTAAAATACATTGAAGCTCAAGGCGGTAAAGTAGACGGAATTGGCACTCAAATGCACATTTCATTGACAACTGACAAAGAAAAAATTGCTCAGATGTTCCAAAAACTGGCAGCTTCAGGAAAATTGATAAAAATATCAGAATTAGATGTGAGATTAGGAACAAATGCTCCAACTGTTGCGCAGCAAGCTTCACAATCTGAAATGTATCAATATGTTATTGATATGTACAAAAAACACATTCCGGTGCCGCAACAATACGGTATTACAGTTTGGGGAGTTTCAGACAGCGTAAAAGAACACGAAAACTGGCTTCCGGACGAATCTCCAAACCTTTGGGATGCTAATTACGTTCGTAAACATGCCTACAAAGGAACTGCTGACGGACTTGCAGGAAAAGATGTAAGTACTGGATTTTCAGGTGAATTAGCAAAATAAGTTTTTATTGGTATAATCCATAGTATGAACTCATGAAAATGGGTTTGTATTATGGATTATTTATTTTCATATCTTTTACTGTTCTGAAAAATACTCAGGCACAGTCAAATTAAAATAATCATTTCTTGAAATTTAAAATAATCAGAATGTTAGATTTTTCAAAAAGAGGAATTCTTATGCTGTTATTGCTTGCGATTCAGTCTGGATTTTCCCAGGAAAAAATACCAAGTCTTCAAAAAAAAGGAAATAAGACGCAATTTATCGTCGACGGAAAAGCATTTCTTATTCGCGGCGGTGAATTAGGAAATTCTTCTGCCACAAGTATGGAAAGTATGGAAACCATCTGGCCTAAATTGTCAGATATGAACCTGAATACCGTTTTAACACCCATTTATTGGGAATTAATAGAAAAGGAAGAAGGCAGATTTGATTTTTCACTGGTAGACGATTTGATTCTTAAAGCAAGAAAAGAAAACCTGAAAATGGTGTTTCTGTGGTTCGGATCATGGAAAAACAGCATGTCAAGCCACGCACCGGAATGGGTGAAATTAAATCAGAAAAAATATCCTAGAGTAAAAGATGACAAAGACAGAAGTCATGAAATTCTAACGCCTTTCAGCGAAAATAACCTGCAGGCCGATTTAAATGCCTTTCAGAAATTGATGGCGCACATAAAAAACTTTGATCAAAAAGAGCAGACCGTAATTATGATTCAGGTTGAAAATGAAATAGGCATGCTGCCAACGGCAAGAGATTATCATCCGCTGGCAACAGACGCTTTCAATAAACAAGTTCCTGAAGAATTAGTAAAATACCTGCAAAAGAACAAAGAAAAATTGGTGCCGGAATTCTTTGAAGTATGGAAAAAAAATGGATTTAAAACATCCGGAAATTGGGAACAGGTTTTTGGAAAAGGCATTCATACAGATGAGATTTTTATGGCTTGGTTTTTTGCCAGATTCACCAATAAAATTGCCAAAGCCGGAAAAGAAAGTTATGCCTTGCCCATGTTTGTGAACGCGGCCTTGAATGCGCCTGAGAAAAAACCGGGAGAATACCCGAGTGCAGGACCGCTGCCGCATTTAATGGACGTATGGAAAGCAGCCGGAAATTCGGTTGATTTTCTTGCGCCTGATTTTTATAATCCGTTGTTCCAGCATTGGAACGATTTATTTACTCGTCAGGGCGATCCGTTATTTATACCGGAACACCGTTTTGATGCCAGCGCCCCTTTCAAAGGTTTGTATGCGATTGGGCATTACGAAGCCATTGGTTTTTCGCCCTTTTCGATAGAATCGGTCGGCGATGCCAAAAAAGAACCGCTGGGGAAAATATATGACCTGGTTAAACAGTTAACTCCCGTAATTGAAGCAAATAAAGGGCTCGGTAAAATGGATGGTGTTGTATTAGACAAAGAAAATCAATCTCAAATTATAAAATTAGGCGATTACGAATTTACTTTTAAGCACGATTATACGTTAAATTGGTCTGATGGCGCAAAAGAAGAAGTTTGGCCATCGTCAGGCGCGATTATTATTGAAATAGGAAAAGACGAGTTTTACATTTCCGGATCAGGAATTGTAGTTACTTTTAAGCCATTAAAAGATAAATCTCTTAATGCCGGAATTTTAAAAACAGATCAGGGCCAATTAGAGAATGGAGTCTGGAGAACCATCAGACATTTTAACGGAGACCAGACACATCAGGGAAGACACGTTAGAATTGCAGTGGGCGATTATGAAATCCAAAAACTTAAACTGTATACATACGAGTGAGATCAAACCTGAGAGGTTTTAAAAACCTGTCAGGTTTAGCTTTTACGAATAAAAAAAGAATACAAATCTTCAGCAGACCTGTCAGGTTTCATTGGTCAGTAAAAAACATCAATATGAAAAAAGTAGTACTATTAATTGCAATATTTTTAAGCATCAGCGTCAATTCTCAAATAAAATTACCGCGATTAATCAGCGATAATATGGTTTTGCAGCGCGATACGAAAGTAAATATTTGGGGCTGGGCTTCGGCCAAAGAAAAAATAGAACTTGATTTTAATAACAAAACATACAAAACCACAACCGGCGAGGACGGAAAATGGACCATCGTGCTGCCGTCTCAAAAAGCCGGTGGTCCGTATCAAATGACTTTAAAAGGAAGTAATACCATTGTGCTGCAAAACATTCTTTTTGGAGACGTGTGGCTTTGTTCCGGACAATCTAATATGGAACTGCCCATGGATCGTTTAAAAGATAAGTACAAAGAAGTTATCGCTAAAGCGGAAAATCAAAACATAAGACAATTTTTAGTGCCGGACCAATATTATTTTGCCAGTGAAAAACAGGATTTTACATCAGGAGAATGGATTGCAGCCAACCCATCGAGCGTTTTACAATTTTCTGGTGTTGCTTATTTCTTTGCGCTGGATATTTACGAAAAATATCAAATCCCGATTGGATTAATTAATTCGGCTTTGGGAGGTTCGCCTGCAGAGTCCTGGATCAGCGAGGAGAGCGTAAAAAAATTCCCTGAATATTATCAGGAATACCGAAAATTTAAAGACGGAACGTTAGAGAAACAAATCGACGAAAACGATCAGAAAGTAAACAAAGAATGGTACCAGTTAACCAATAAAACAGATATCGGATTAAAAAATAAATGGGCTGCTTTTGAAGTAGATGACACTGCCTGGAAAACGATGAACATTCCGGGTTATTGGGCAGATAATGAATTAGGAAATACAAACGGAGTCGTGTGGTTCAGAAAAGAATTTCTCCTTTCAAAAGTAAAAGAAACTACGGCAAAACTTATTTTAGGAAGAATTGTAGATGCTGATTCGGTTTTTGTAAACGGACATTTTGTGGGCACGACATCTTATCAATATCCTCCGAGAATTTATTCTTTTAATGCCCGTATGTTAAAGGAAGGTAAAAACGAAATTGCCGTTCGCGTAATCAATAATTCAGGAAAAGGAGGTTTCGTAACCGATAAACCGTACGAATTGATTGTGGGTGATGAAACCATCGATTTAAAAGGATCATGGAAATACAATTTAGGAGCAAAAATGCTGCCGTTACCACCTCAGACGTTCGTAAGATGGAAACCAGTCGGATTGTATAATGCCATGATTGCGCCCTTAAAAAATTATGCAATAAAAGGCGTTCTGTGGTATCAGGGAGAATCAAGTACTAAAAAGCCATCAGAATATGCAGCATTAATGGAAACGTTAATTGCAAATTGGAGAACAGCATTCCATCAGGATAAACTGCCTTTTATTTACGTACAGCTGACGAATTTTATGGAGGCAAAATCAGAACCAGCAGAAAGTAATTGGGCTGAATTAAGACAGCAGCAAAAAAACACTTTAGCAGTGCCGAATACAGGAATGGCAGTAACCATAGATTTAGGAGAGTGGAATGACATTCATCCCTTAAACAAATACGATGTTGGTCATAGATTGGCTTTGCAGGCCAGGAAAATAGTGTATGGCGAAAAGGATTTAACAGCTTCAGGCCCTCTTTTTAAATCAATACAGAAAAATGAAAACCAGCTGATTTTAAGTTTTTCAGATGTTGGAACCGGATTAATGGTTAAAAACGGAGATACACTAAAAGAATTTGCCATTGCTGGAGGCGACGGAAAATTTGTTTGGGCAAATGCCATTATCGAAGGCGATAAAATTATAGTTTCGAGTCCAGAAATTCGAAACCCGACCAAAGTTCGTTATGCGTGGGCACACAATCCTGCAGAAGCTAATTTATACAACAAAGAAAATTTACCAGCTTCGCCCTTTGAAGCTGCAATCAATGTAAAAAAATAAAAAGTTTAGCCGTAGATTAATGATAAAAAAATCATTTTTAATCTGTGCGGTCTGTGGCAAAATAACGATAAAGTATTAGAGGGGATTAGCGCAATTTGCGATAAAAAAACAGTACAAAAAATAAATTCTTACTATTAAAAAATTAGAAAAGCCTTTAAATAATTTTATTTAAAGGCTTTTTCTTTTAAGGAAGTTAAAGTTTTTACAGAGCAGGACGGTTCAGGACAGTTGTGTTGTTTTAATGAAATATGTTTGCTTTGGAGTTACTGCATTTAGTTGTGAATCACTAGACTGCATGACGAATTAGAGTTGACATTTATATTAATAAAAAGCGATTGGTTATGAGCGAGGTCAGAATTGATTGTGTTGTTTTTGGTTATGATAACGGAAATCTGAAAGTTCTTTTATCTAAAGAAAATAAAGGAGTTGGAACAAAATGGGGACTTATATCGGGAGTTAAAAATGAAAATCAGGATACTGATGACGCAGTTCTTGGTTTGCTGAATGCCTTTGGAACCTGTAAAAATATATTTTTAAAACCTTTAAAAACAGCGGTAGACAATCCGAAGATTGTAAAATGTTTTGCCGTAATCAATATCGAAGATTATAAAGTCAATTTTGGTGCGGTAAACCTGTATCAAAGATGGTGCAATATCAAGGATGTACCGGATTTAATTCTCGATCACAATCAAACCTTAGATTACAGCTGGTACCAATTAGGAATTTGTGTTCAGTCTCCTTCGGGTTTCAATCTGCTTCCGGAAAAATTTACATTGTTAGAATTGATGAATCTCTATCAGGAAATTTTGGGCGTAGAAACGGACAAGTTAAGCTTTGGTAAAAATATAGTAAAGCAAAAAGTTATACTTCCCTTAAATAAAAAAGCACAGGATATTTCTCAAAAAACAGATAAACTCTATAAATTTAATACAGCAGTTTATAACAGAAAAGATTTTGTTTTTGATTTCCATCAATAGAAAATCTGGTATATTAATTAGTTACTGTAAGGCACTCTTAAAAAGAGTGCCTTCTTTTTTTTCAGGAATAATTAAATTTACTGGATATTAAAATGAATATATAATTGTTTATACAACAGTATTGGTAGTATATTTAACAATAATATGGATTTGAAGAAACCCAAAATACCAGTAAAACGCACTATGTTGAAAATAAAAATTGCACTGATTAGTTTTATTTTCGCCGGATTATATGCTTGTAATGATAAAAAAGAGGCTGCGGCTCTTACTATTGCCGGTACTAAAACTCTTAATGAAATTAAAGAAAATAAGACAGCTGTTACGAATACGCCATCTCTTTTAGATTCATCAAAAACTGCTGATACAAAATACTCTCTAGAGCAGCTGGATAATACAAAAGGATTATCTAACAGCTCTGTCAATTGTATATTTCAGGATTCTGAGAATTTAATCTGGATTGGCACCTGGGACGGTTTAAACCGCTATAATGCAAATAATTTTAAAATTTTCAGACCAGAACTCAATAACGAATCCAGTTTAAGCAATCAGGTAATCCTTAAAATCGATGAAGACGATAATGGAAAAATATGGGTGTTAACCATTCACGGAATCAATCAATACGATAAAAAGATCGATAAATTTAAGCGGTACTATTTCTCAAGAGAAAATAATCCTCCATTATCTGAATCTGAATTTAATATGGCGCTGGATGCTTCTAAAAAAGTATTTTGCGCGGTAAAAAACTGGGGAATTGGTTATTTTAACGGCACTTCTTTTCAGCTGTTAAGCACTCCAAATCTTCCAAAAAAAGCCGTAAAAAAAATGGAATTTGCGCATACTGGCGCGTTATTGGTATTGTTTGAAGACGATAAATTGTATGCTTTAAATTTCAAAACAGGAAAAAACAGCACCAAAACAATTTCAAAAACCGAATTAGTTTCAGACAATGTGCGGGATTTTGGAACTTCCAAAAAACAAAAAGTATTAATAATTCCAAAAGCCGGAAATGCTTTTTTATATGCTGGAGCAAATAGAACTGATATACAAATCGATACAAAACCGATAGCAATAATCGGAAATATTGCTGAAGGATTATTGGTATCGGGAAAATCAGGTTATTTTATTCTAAATGATTCCGGGAAATATAGTACCCAGCCGTGGCTGCAACACCTTAACAGTCAAAAAATAACGACGCTGATTCAGGGAACTGAAAACGTAATCTGGAGCGGAACAGATGGCGAAGGATTGTTTAAAATATATCCTGTAAAAAAAACTTTTAACCTCATTTCAAAAAACCAGATTCCGGATTTGGAAGGCGGCATTGTCAGGACTTTTTTAGAAGTAGAAGACAATTCGTTTTTTATGGGCACAAAAGGAAAAGGTTTATTTCGTTTTCCGGCTGATTTTTATTTAAATGAAGGCCGTTCCCTTGACTATCAAAACTTTAATGATAACAACAGCATCATCAATAATGCTGTATTTGCGCTTCATAAAGGACAGGATAATCTTGTTTTTATTGGAACTGACGGAGATGGTATTACAATTTTTGACCTGAAAAAATCAAAGCTTATCGATTGGTCGTCTATTGACGGAAATGAAAAATGCGATTATTTTAAATCAGTATATGCTATTTATCAGGACAATAGTGGTTTTGTCTGGTTAGGAACAAATGGCTACGGCATGGTTCGATGCAAAATTGAACGCTCTGGACAAAAACTAAAAATAACCGAATTCAAAAAGTATTTGGCGAACAGCAAAGGAACAAGATCAATCAGCAGCAACATTATATTTTCGATTATTCCTAAAGATGAAAATCATTTGTGGATAGGAACACGTCTGGGAGGATTGAATCTTTTTGACAAAAAAACAGAGCAATTTCAAACATATAAAAATGTAAAAAATGATGCCTCAAGTTTGTCGAATAATGATATTTTGTGCCTGCAGCTGGATCAGAATAAGAAGCTCTGGATTGGGACAAGTTTTGGCTTAAATGCATTGGAGGATTTAAAAAGTGGCGGAAAAGCGGTTTTTAAAAGCTATACGGATAAGGACGGACTTCCTAATAATACGATTCATGGTATTGTTTTAGATAAAAAATCGAATTTATGGATCAGCACTAATTTTGGTATATCCAATTTTAACACCAGCACTTCCAATTTTATCAATTACACAAAAAATGAAGGACTGCAGAACAATGAATTTGCCGACGGTGCCTTTTATCATGACCATAAAACCGATTTGATTTTTATGGGAGGAATCAAAGGATTTAATTATTTCCTGCCTCAAAAAATTGTTGAATCTTCGACTGTTCCTGCTATTCTTATTGATAAAATCAGCGGTCATAATCAGGTCGTTCCGTATTATCAGGGATTAGTGATTCAACCCAATTCGGCCGCACATCCTTCGATTACATTAAAACACGATCAAAATTTCTTTGATATCGAATTAGCTGCGCTGACGTATATCAACAGTGAAAAATGCCAATATGCGTATCAGCTGCAAAATTTTGATAAAGAGTGGAATTTCATTGGCGATCGAAGGGTAATTTCTTTTACAAACGTCCCAAAAGGAAATTATTCTTTATGGATAAAATGGTCGAATAGTGACGGAGTCTGGAGTGAACCCGTTCAAGCCATTGATATTACTATTCGGCCGGTTTTCTGGCAGTCCAACACAGCCATGCTGCTGTATTTGGTATTGATGGTTCTACTCATCATGCTGGTTTTAAGTTATTATAAGAAACGCCAATCGCTGAGCCAAAATATTTTTTTCAGAAAAAGAGAAGAAGAACTGCATGAAAACAGGCTGACTTTTTTTACGAATGTAGCCCATGAATTTCAAACCCCTCTAACTCTGATCGTAGGACCCGCGCAAAAATTAGCGGAAACGACCAATCTCGATGCCAGAAACCAGAAATTCATACAAATGATTCAGCGCAACTCTTCGCGATTATTGTTTTTAACACAGCAATTACTTGAATTTAGAAAAGCAGAATACGATTATCTGGAAGTAACGGCAAGGGAATTTGACTTGGTGAATCTCGTCGAACAAATAGCAGAATTGTTTGACGAATGGGCATTTGACAAGAATATCGAATACAATCTTGACGTTCCCTCGACATTATTTGGATGGTTTGATAAGGATAAAACCGAAAAAATCGTATTTAACTTAATGTCAAATGCTTTTAAATATACGCCCGTAAACGGAAAAATTGATCTTAAATTCCGTATGGAAGGCGAAGATGCTTCTCAATTAAATATTACGATTGTGAATACCGGAAAAGGAATTCCGAAAGAAAAATTAAATTCAATATTTGATCAATTTTTTCTGTCCAATTCAGATCAGGTGCTCGATAATGATATGTTTAGAACCGGAATTGGCCTGGCGTATATTAAAAAATTAGTTACCGTTTTAAGAGGCGGAATTGAAGTGTCAAGCATTGCAGATCAGGAAACTGTCTTTACTATTTTATTGCCTTGTCATAAAGAATCGTTTAGCGCTAAAGAACTGGATCGTGAAAAAAGTTCGGTTTTAATATCGCAGCATCTTAAAAATATTCTCGAAGAAATTCCGGATAAATCAGAAGAAATTCCGAACAAGATTTCGTCACTTGAAATTCTCGAAGATCACCGCAAAAAGATTTTAATCGTAGAAGATGAAAAAGAAATTCATCAGTTTCTCTATGATTTATTGGCAGAAAAATATAAAATAATTCCCGCTTATAATGGTGTTGAAGCTCTTGAAATTCTCGAAAATGAACTTCCGGATATTATCATAAGCGATGTGATGATGCCTTTAATGGATGGCGTTGAATTTTGCAAAAAAATAAAGACAGATATCAAAACCTGCCATATTCCGTTTATAATGCTTACCGCCAAAGATTCAGTCATACACAGGATCGAAGGTCTGGAAAGCGGTGCAAATTCGTATATTCCAAAGCCCTTTTATCCCGATCATTTATTAGTCAGAATTCAAAAACTGCTCGAAGAAAAAGAGCTTATTTTAAAGCATTTTTCTCAGGATACGCTGATTGAGAATTTAACAACGCTGCCTATAAATAACGACGAAAAAGATTTTATAAAGAAAGTTATAGAATTAATCCGGGACAATATCGACAATGAAAATCTTCAAAGTTTATTTATCGAAAAAGAATTAGGAATCAGCAATTCGCAATTGTACCGCAAAATAAAACAGATTTTTAATGTTACGCCGAGTGATTTAATTCGGACAATCCGACTGAAACATGCCGCCGAATTACTGCGCAAAAATGTGCTGACAGTTTCAGAAGTATGTTATCAATCCGGGTTTAATAACCGCTCTTATTTTTATCGGGAATTTAAAAAAGTCTATAATGTAACGCCGAAAAATTATCAGCTTAAATACAAAAACAAGAATACAAATTAAACATATTTTACATTCTTTTGCACATAAAATCGATGTTGCGATGTATTTAATATTTTACAAATTGCAGCCAATTTATTAATGTAAGTATTTGTAAATTAGTGAATTGTTTATTGGTGTACACTTTTGACGAAATAGTGTACACCTTTTTTTATACCCTGAGATTACTTTTATAGGAAGATTTTACAAATCACTCAAAAAAAAACTATTAACTCATTTAAATCACCAATTTTTTATTAAGATGAAAAAAATAACCACGATTATTAATCAATTTAACACATTTCTATGATGAAGAAAAATATAATTTATCACTTATTTCTGTTAGGAATAATGTTATCAGGAAGTATTATATACGGACAAACCGTAAAAGGTGTTGTTTCAGACGCTAACGGGCCATTGCCAGGCGTTAATATAAACGTAAAAGGATCTTCGGAAAGTGCTGCTACAGATTTTGATGGAAATTTTACAATCAAAGCAGATGCAAATTCGGTTTTGGTGTTCAGCTACATAGGCTATATCAATCAGGAAGTTTCGGTAAGCGGCAAGAGCGAAGTGAACGCCGTTTTGGTTGAAGATTCTCAAAAACTAAACGAAGTAATTGTTGTGGGATACAGCAGCCAGAAAAAAGGTTCTATAAACGGCGCCGTTGCTCAGGTTGACATGACCGATCTCTCAAAAACCCGAGTGGCAGATGTGGCTCAGGCTTTGCAGGGACAAGTAGCGGGTGTGTTTGTTGCGGCAAATACAGGTGCGCCGGGCGATGGAATAAAACTTCGCATTCGTGGGGAAGGAACTCTGGGAAACAATGAAGCTTTATATGTTGTGGATGGAGTGGCAACTCGCGACATCTCATTTTTGAACCAGTCTGATATTAAATCGATGACCGTATTGAAAGACGCTTCGGCGACAGCCATTTACGGATCAAGAGCTGCGGGCGGGGTTGTAATTATTACCACCAAAAGCGGCGTTAAAGGCATGACAAGTTTTGATGTTGAGGTTTTCTCAGGAATTCATTATGCAGCAAATCTGCCTAAAATGCTGAACGCGAGTCAATATATGTCAGTAAAAGATCAGGCATGGCACAATACAGCAGGAAATGCAGCCAATGCAGAAAGTCCTTATGCTTTTGACAGAAGAACCAGAACAGATCTGGCAGATACTGACTGGCAGAAAGAACTATTTACTACCGGAATCTCAAACAACTTTCAGGTTTCTGCCAGCGGCGCAACAGAAAATGTGCAGTATTTGATTTCAGGAGGTTATTATGGAATTGACGGAATTGTAACAGAAGACAATGATCAATACAAAAGATACAATTTTAGAACCAACGTAAATGCAAATCTTACCGATAGATTTAAATTAGGAACCAATCTTCAGATCAGTTTTACCCAGCAGGACAAATTATCGTCAAGCGGCGATGCACCTGGAATTATTCGTCATGCTTTATTGCGTTCGCCTGTGATTAGCGTTTATAAAGACGTAAACGATCCTACTTATAAAGAAAATGATCCTTATACCGATTTGCCTTTTTACACAGGTCCAAATGACGGGTGGAGCAAAAATTACGAACTAACATCCAATCCGCTTGCCATTGTTCATTTTACAAATGATGTGCGTGAACGATTCCAGACTTTTGGGAATGTTTATGGCGAATATGCCTTCTTAGGCGATAAATCATTAAAATTCAAAAGCAGTTTAGGAGTAGATCTTGCTTTTACGCACAATAAAAACTTCGCTGAAAATTTTGGTGATAATAATATTGCCGATACCAACTATCAATATTACGGAATGGGAAGACAAAACCGTCCGAACAGCCTGAACGAAAACAGAGGACAGGAAATGACTTTTACTTTTACCAATACCTTAAACTATGTAAAAACCTTTAAGGAAGTGCATAGCGTCAACTTTTTATTAGGTATGGAAAGCATCAACAGCAAATCATCGGCTATTGGCGGGAGCAGGAATAATTACGAAAACAGTTCTCCGGAATTTCAATATTTAGATTACGGAAACAGTACACTTAATGTTTGGAATTCAGGAAATGCAAGCAGCTGGGCATTGCTTTCCTATTTTGCCTCTGGAAATTATGGTTTTAAAGATAAATACTTTGCTACAGCAACGATAAGAGCCGATGCATCATCAAGATTTGGACCGAATAACAAATGGGGATATTTTCCATCGGTTGCGGCAGGATGGGTCGTTTCTAAAGAAAAATTCATGGAAAAAGTGGACTGGGTTTCGAACTTAAAATTAAGAGCGAGCTGGGGACAATCAGGAAATCAGGAAATCAGCGATCATCAATGGTACAACTTATATACATTAGGAACAGATCCGCACCTTATTCGTATTGGAAATCCTGACGTAAAATGGGAAACTACCACACAAACCAACGTAGGTTTGGATTTAGGGATCTTAAAAAATAAGTTAACCGTTACGGTAGATTATTTCTCCAAAATAACAGACGACATTTTATTGAATGTGGTGCCTCCGGGAACCGTTGGAAATTTTTTGCCAACAAGTGTAAACTCCGCTTCTGTAAGTAATAAAGGTTTTGAATTTGGAGTAAATCTTCAAAATAATGACCATGAATTCAAATACGGAATAAACGCCAATTTAGCGACATTAGAAAATAATGTAGACAAATTGCAGCAAAATGTAAGTAATATTACAGATGATGCGACACACACTAAAACGGTTGTTGGCCAGCCGATAAGCTCATATTACGGATATCAGTTTGACGGAATTTATCAAAATGCGGGCGAAGTAAGTTCTCACTTATTTGCTGCTGCAAACGGAACACAGCCGGGAGATATCCGATTTAAAGATCTTAATAACGACGGGCAGATAAATGCAGACGACAGGACTTTTATAGGAAGTTCGATTCCTAAAATAACATACGGTTTTAACTTTAATGCCGATTATAAAAACTTCGATTTCTCTTTCTTATTGCAGGGAGTAGAAGGCGTTGACCGTTATAACGATTCAAAACAAATTTTAAATTATGACAGCCGTCCATTCAATTCAACAACAGATGTTCTAAACAGCTGGACCGGAGAAGGAACAACTAACACAACGCCCAGAGTGACTTTTAACGATAACGGAGGAAGCAGGGTTTCGAGTGTTTTTGTAGAAGATGCATCGTATTTACGATTAAAAAATATCGAAATCGGTTATACATTCTCAAAATCAATTCCGGGCGTTAATAGTTTAAGAGTATATGTATCGGGACAAAATTTATTCACAATTACAGATTATACTGGCTTAGATCCTGAATCTACTTCATTGATTGACAGAGGAACTTATCCGCAGTCGACTGCTTTCATTTTTGGGGCTAAAGTGAAATTATAATTAATAATTTAAAGTATTATATCATGAAAAAAATATTTATAACCTTGCTTATAACCTCATTATGTATGGTTAGCTGTCAGGACGAATTAGATACCGAGGCAACAGGACTGTCTACAAAAGAAGGATTGGTTACCGCAGCTGTAGTCGAAAACTCGATAAGTTCATCGTACCAATTGCTTTCAAACAGGCTGAATATTCTGGGCGAATGGAATTGGGCAGGAGGCCTGGTTTTTCAAAACGATTATATCATGCAGGACATTGCCTCTGATGATATGGAAAAAAAGTGGATTTCAGACGGTGATCAGCCCTGGATCGATGAGATTAATAATTTTACTTTCACCTCTACAAATGGAGGTCCGAATGGTTTATGGAAATACAATTATGAAGGAATAAAAAGACTGAATCTGGGCATCGAATTATTGACAAGATCAGATATTGAAGCTGTTACCGGAATTTCAGCAGCAAGAAAAAATCAGTTATTAGGAGAAGCCTATTTTTTAAGATCCTTCTATTATTTTTCATTGGTAACTAATTTTGGAGATGTTCCGTTAATTGTAAAACCTGTTGAGTCTTTAGAAGAAGCTTTTAAAGTAGCAGTACGAGCAGATAAAGCGTTAGTTTGGGATAAAATAAAAGCAGATTTAGTACTGGCACAAGGATTGCTTCCGGATACCAAATATTCCTCAACAACAGAAAAATGGAGAGTATCAAAAGGAGCTGTTATTGCCTTACAGGCTAAAGCTGCGTTATATACGCAAAAATGGGCAGAAGTAGCGCCATTAGTAGATCAGTTAACAACCTTAGGTTATGGTTTAGATGCCAATTATTTTGACAATTTCAGCACTGCTAAAGAATACAGCGATAATGAAGTTATTTTTTCATACGACCACCAATCGAATATAACGCCGAGAAGAGGAAACGGAATCTGCGCTCCTTTAGGATGGGGATTTTTTGCGCCAAGCACCGATTTTTTAAATTCGTTTGAACCTAATGACCCAAGAAAATTATATACAGTAGATGTCACAAATCAAAAC